>JAEEGL016181796.1_pt1 | contig 20034 bp, 20 predicted proteins | sample 9134231 | NCBI WGS metagenome assembly JAEEGL01 (sample SAMN16246548, study PRJNA631951) | gut metagenome | biome: gut microbiome; feature: rumen; material: fiber-attached | host: Bos | place: Iran: Karaj | collected 2018-10
CGTGCGAACACGAACCTTTGCCTTGCGCAGCAGGCGATCACTCCCTCCGGCTATTCCGAAGGCTGGGCCGTTTTCTCGGAGCTTATGATCGCTAAGCACGCGGACAAGTACAATATCAATACCTGTCTGATCGAAAAGGACGAAAATATCGTTACCAACATCCTGATTCCCGGCTATGTGAGCATTAAAGTAAATCATGACGGCTGGACTAAGGATGATATTTCGAGCTATCTTGCCGGCTATATGATCTCAAACGAAGATTATGTCGATCTTCTCTATGAGTACTCTGTCGATGTTCCTCTTTATTTCTTCAATTATGCGATGGGCTTTGCCAATCTGATGAGGATCTATGACAATGTTCCACACGATACCGATCAGCAGCTCTCGCAATTCCTCGAAAGATACCTGAGCTACGGACCTTGCTTTTTCGATATCCTGAACGAAAAGTTCGGAGTTAAATAATAAAGATCCAACTCAGCAATCGATCGCGCCGGTATTGAACATGCCGGCGCGATTATGATATAATCAGTCAATAAATCCAAGCGGAGTGCATAGAAATGCTTAATAAAAAACAACAGCCGAACAAACGCCGTAAAGGTATCGGCGCTTATGACGAAGCGCTCGATTTTCTGACCCCGAAAGCACGCACGGTGCGCGAAATGGAGAACCACCTTGACGAATGCGATTACTCCGAGATCGAAGTCATTCAAACCGTCGAGAAGCTTCGCGCGACCGGCCTTCTTGACGATGAAAAATATGCTTCGAACTTCGTTGAATCCCGTCTCAATACAAAGCCCGTGAGCCGTCAGAAACTCCGTGAGCAGCTGTCCGGTCATTTTATCCCGGATGAAATCATTGATGCTGCCCTTGAAGCAGTCGACAGCGAAACGGAACTTGCAAACGCAAGAAGCGTTGCGGAGAAGTATTTCCGTCAATTTTCCTCTTTGGAGCTTACAGAGCGACTTCGCCGCGTCGGGCTGCGTCTTACGAGCAGAGGTTATTCTTTCGACGACATCAAAACCGTCCTTTCCGAACTGACCGAAGAGCTTCCCGATGAGTAATCCTCTTTTCCCGCAAATCGAATACCTCGAGACAGTTGATTCGACAAACGCATACCTAAAGCGGAGAATCCTTTCCGGCTTCACAAATTGCGGCGAGCCGTTCTCGTGCGCGGCGAAGGAACAGACCGAAGGACGGGGGAGAAACGGTCGAAAGTGGCTGAATACCGACGGAGCTCTTATGCTGAGCGTCGCAGTCTGCCTTGAGGATCATGCCTGGCAGGCGCCTCTTGCTTCGCTTGCCGCCGCATGCGCCGCAAAGGATACCATTGATTCGTCGGGCTGTGAATCGGTAATAAAATGGCCCAATGACATCGTCTGCATCCACGAAAGCGGATATTCGAAGCTCTGCGGGATCCTTTGCGAACTTGTTCAATCGCCTTGCGGCAGTTGGTTCGCAATACTCGGCATCGGCATAAACGCCAATGCCGTTGCTGTTCCCGAAAACCTTTTGCAGCCCGCAACGTCCCTGCGCCTTGAAACCGGAAGGAGCTTCGATCTTGATGAAATGTCGGTCTTGCTGTATAAAGCGGTCTGCAGCAGAATGGATATGCTGAAAAACGATAAATACGCGCTGCTTGCCCATTACAGGAAAAACTGTTTTACTCTCGGCAAAAACGTGCGTGCAATAGAGAAGGACGGCAAAGACATCTGCGGGATTGCAGAAGCCGTTGATGATTTCGGTAGATTGATCATCAAACCCGAGAACGGCGAAACCGTTACCGTTACCGCAGCGGATGTGTCTCTGCGGCTTATTTGATTCGAATATGGAAAGAGTACTGACAAACGAAACGATGCGGATGATCGACCGCTATATGATAAACGATATCGGCATACCCGGCGCCATACTTATGGAAAACGCGGCCATGCGCACCGCCGAAGCCGTCATGCAATGCGGACGAAGCGGTCTATGCGCTGTTCTGATCGGTCCCGGCAACAACGGCGGCGACGGCCTCGCGCTGATGCGCATTCTTGCCGCGCATGGTCGTGAATCCGTCGGTGTCCTGCTCTGTGATCCCGAAAAACTGAGCGGCGACGCCGCTCTGAACTACTCGATCGCAAAAAAGCTCGGGCTTGCTCTTTCCGATGATCCTTCCTTTATCGATAATGCCGAAGTGATCGTTGACGCTGTTTTCGGGACAGGTCTTTCCCGAAACATCGATGGAAAGCAGCTTGAAGCCATACGCCGTGCGAACAGTACCGATGCGTACAGGATCGCAGTAGATATCCCTTCCGGCATTAACGGCGATACCGGAAGAATCATGGGGTATTGCTTCAATGCCGATGAGACCGTTGCTGTTTTTGCGGTCAAACGCGGTCTTCTTTTAACGGAAAGGCTGGAATCCGTCGGAACGATCAGTGTCGCAAGGATAGGTCTTGTAGACGCAAAAATGCAGTCTGCACTTGACAGCGAAACGATCGTCGACGAGGCTTTCGTACGCTCGCTTCTTCCGGGAAGAAAGCGCGTTTCAAACAAAGGAAATTACGGCAGAACGCTTATCGTTGCCGGAAGTCAAACTATGCCCGGCGCGGCTGTTATGTGCACGCGCGCTGCGCTTCGCGCAGGTTCGGGGCTCACCCAGACTTTCGTACCCGCAGGTATCGAAAGCTCATTTGCGGCAACGCCCGAAACTATGCTGATCGTTGATGACGGCACGGTCGATCTTGACGAGATGCTCCGCTGGCCCGATGCAGTTTGCTTCGGCTGCGGCGCAGGAAACGACCCGAGAAAGTTCGAAAAGGCAAAAGCCGTGCTCTGCAGCGGCAAACCTGCGGTGATCGATGCGGACGGGCTCAACCTTATGACAGAGGAGCTTAAGCAGCTTCTTTGCGCGAATCATGTGATTACTCCGCATCCCGGCGAAATGTCGCGCCTTACAGGTGCTCCCGTTTCGGAAGTACTTGCCGATCCCGTTGCTTTTGCGGTTGATTTTGCGAAGAAATACGGCTGCACTGTGCTGCTCAAGAGCGCTGTGTCCGTGATCGCGTCACCGGACGGCAGGATACGCTATAACACTGCGGGAAACGCGGGCCTTGCAAAAGGCGGCAGCGGCGACGTGCTTTGCGGCATTATCGGTGCGCTGCTTGCGGCGGGATTGTCTCCTTTCGATGCTGCAGGTGCCGGAGCTTTTCTTCTCGGGAGCTCAGCCGATACTGCGATGAAACTGCTGAAAGAACGGATGCTGACGGCGAGCGACGTTGTTTCCGCGCTGCAATGTGATTTGTGTTGATTACAAAACGGAGGTTTTTAGATATGCTTATTCTGAAAAACGGAAATGTGAAGCCCATGGCCGGCGAAGATTTCACCGGTGACATCCTGATCGACGGCGGCAAGATCGCCTCGTTCGGAACAGAACTCGAAAAGTCCTTCCCGGATGCCGAAGTCATTAACGTGACCGGCTGCACTGTCATTCCCGGCATTATCGACGCGCACTGCCATATCGGGATGTGGGAAGATGGAATGGGGACGGAAGGTTCCGACGGTAACGATCCCTATAAACCCGTAACGCCCGAGCTCCGCTCCATCGACGGGATCAATCCTTATGACCGCTGCTATCGCGAAGCCTGCGCCGCGGGCATTACAACGGTCGTCACCGGTCCCGGCAGCGCAAACGTGATCGGCGGTCAGTTCGTAGCAATGAAGACGGCGGGGAAAGATCTTGACGATATGATCGTCAAATTCCCGCTCGCGATGAAGGCCGCTCTAGGCGAGAACCCGAAGCGCGTTTTTTCCGGGCAGAAGGCATTTTATACAAGGATGTCCGTCGCTTCTTTGCTCCGCAAAACCCTTGCCGACGCAAGGGAATACGATGAAAAGATCAAGGCAGCGGGGGATGACCCATCAAAGCTTCCGAAGACCGATCATTCCCTCGAAGCGATGCTGCCAGTCATCCGCCGCGAACTTCCGCTGAAGATCCATGCGCACCGTATCGACGATATCATGACTGCGATCAGAATTGCGAAAGAGTTCAACATTTGCTGCACTCTCGACCATTTTTCCGAAGGGTATATGTACATTGACCTGATAAAGGACGACATCGATTCGCTCGAAGCCGGGATCATCGTCGGACCTTATATGAGCGGCAGAAGCAAGATCGAGCTTCGCAACTCAAGCATGGCCGCCCCCGGCATCCTCTATCAAAAAGGCGTCAAGTTCGCCATCATGACAGACCACCCGGTTATTCCGATCCAGTATCTGCCCGTATGCGCCGCCGTTGCGGTTCGTGAGGGTCTTCCCGAGAAAGCCGCTCTTGAAGCGATAACAAGGAATCCAGCGGAGATCATCGGTCTTGGCGAACGCATCGGAACTCTTGAAAAAGGCAAGGATGCCGATATCGCGGTTTTCAGAGGCGATCCTTTCGATTTCCGTACGCGCTGCGTTCTGACTCTCGTCAACGGAAAGGTGGCGCACAGTGAACTTTGATTGTTCCTTGACCCGCTCCGTTCCCGAATTGAAGGCTGCTCTGCGCAAGGAGATCCGCGCAAAACGCCGGTCTTTGGATACAGAAGCCGTATCCGATGCTTCTTCTGCCGTCGCCGAACAGCTGCTCAAGCTTCCGGAGATCAAAAACGCCGGTTTAATCCTTTCGTATATGCCCGTGAAAAACGAGCTTGACGTTCGCGAGCTGAACTCGATCCTTGTTTCGCAAGGGAAAAAGATCGCGTATCCTCTTTGCATCGAGGACGGAGGTCTGCGGCTGTTTGTCCCCGAAAGCGGCAATGCTTTCACCGTCGGCAGCTACGGCATTCTCGAACCCGATACCGAAAGATCGTCCGAAGTATTCCCCGAAAACCTTGACGCCGTAATCGTTCCCGCCGTCGCTTTTACGAAGGATTGTATGCGCCTCGGGCAGGGCGGGGGATACTACGACAGGCTGCTTACGAAAACCGATGCTGTGACCGTCGGAGTCGGTTACGATTTTCAGCTTCTCAAGTCCCTGCCGCTCGAAAGCCACGACAGACCGCTTGATTTTGTTGTCGTACCTTCCGGCGTTTTCAAGTCCGGACGTTGAACCGAATTTGACGCGAAATTTTAAAGATTATGTCGTATTGACTCTTGAAAACGGGCGGCTTAGGTGGTAAGATTATAATGATGAAGATTGGAGTGTGAACTGTGCGGATAATTGCCGGAACTGCACGCGGAAGGCTTTTCGACGCCCCCGAAGGTCTCGCAACGCGGCCGACGCTTGACCGTGTCCGCGAAGCCATGTTCGGCATGATACAGTTCGATGTTCCCGGTTCATCTGTGCTCGATCTTTTTGCCGGAAGCGGCGGTCTCGGGCTCGAAGCGCTTTCAAGAGGAGCGGCGAGCGTTGACTTCTGCGACATCAGCAAGAAAGCCTGCGAACTGATCGCTAGGAACTGCAAGAACCTCGGTTTTTCGGATCGAAGCGCGATCCATTGCTCCGATTGTTTCGTCCTGATCGAACGGCTTGCAATGCAGAAACGGAAGTATTCGCTTGTGCTGCTCGACCCGCCATATGAATCCGGTCTGTACAAGCCCGTTCTGAAGGCGCTGACCGATTTCGATCTTCTTGAAGACGGCTGTATTATTCTTGCAGAGCATCCGGTAAAGCTCGATATCGATCCCGGATTAAGCTGTCTCCGAACAGGCAAACCGCATCGTTACGGCGATGTTGCCGTCACAAAACTAATCTATGAAAGCGGCCTAATCGACCGCGGGAGCGAAGAGTGAGCATTGCGATTTTTGCAGGATCGTTCGATCCGTTCACTGCCGGGCATCTTGATATTGTCCAGCGTGCGGCGCCGCGTTTCGACAAACTCTATGTTTCGATCAGCCGGAATCCCGGGAAGGATCGCTCTCGCTTTACTCTCGAAGAACGTCTTGAGCTGATCCGCGATGCGGTCTCCGGGATCGAAAACATCGAAGTCACCCATTTCGAGGGATTGCTTGTCGACTATTGCCATGAGATCGGAGCAAACAGTCTGATCCGCAGCATCCGAAACGGCACCGATCTCGATTATGAGCGTCAGCTTGAAACCGTGAACCGTCAGCTTGACCCCGAACTCGAAACCGTATTCCTGCTTTCGAAGCCGGAACTCGCTTATATCAGCTCAACGCTTGTGCGTCAGCTCATGGATCTTGGAATCAGCATTGCGGAACTTGTTCCGAATGCAAATCATACAATCATTCTCAATAAATTAAACGGAGGGAACCAATAATCATGGAACAGACAGAACTCATCATTGTTGACGCTCTCGATAAAATCGAGCAGAAGATCTATGACAGCCAGATCCCGAGGATGCGTGCCGATGACAGGCTTCGCATCGTTAATTCCGACGTGATCGCCGACATGCTTGCCGATATCAAAACTCAGCTTCCCGCGGAGATCCGCCGCGCCAATTCGCTGCTTCTTCAGATGGACGCAAAACTTCAGTCCGCAACGGATTACGCCAACAAGATCGCAGCGGATGCGGAAAAGAATGCCGAGGATACGATGATCCGCGCCAATTCCGCCGCTCAGAAGGCGACCAACGAAGCAAATGAATACTATGATGAGAAAGTATCTCTCGGCGATGAGTATCTTGCAAACAAGATGCGCGAGGGCGACGATTATTACAACGACAGGATCTCAAAGGCGCAGGAAGATGCCGAAGCGATCATCGCGCAGGCAAATGAAGAGCGCGAGCGTCTGATCAGCGAGCACGAAGTCACTCTCGCCGCTCAGGATCAGGCGGAAGAGCTTCGCAAGAAGACGATAATGCGCTCCAACCAGGTTTATAACAACGCGAAAAAGAGCGCCGACGACGTTCTTGCAACGCTCATGAAGTATCTTGAGGAATACTACAACGCCATTGACGCCGACAGAAAAGCGCTTGATGTCAAGCCCGCCGAAACAGAGGCAAAGCGTCCCGATCAGCCCGCGCGTCCTCAGCCTCAGCAGGCAGCACGCCAGGAAGCCGAACCCGAACAGGATGACAATCCTCCTTCGTTCTTCGATCTCTTCAAGCGCAAGAAAAAGCCCCAGAGCAACAGCAGCAATAACCTCGATTACGAAGACATCAACTGATCCTTCGAATCAAACATCCCCTGTTTAATTTAACTCAAGCGGGCCCTCTTTTGGGGGTCCGCTTTCAAATTCTTGTTTTCCTCGAGATGAATACTGCGGAAAGCGATGCTGCAGCAGCAGAAATAACGCTGATGATCGCGATCTCGCCTGCAGTAACGGCGCGCGTGACCGCAAGCCTCTCCGTGGCGTCTGAGATAACGGCCTTGGCATCACTAATAAAAAGCGGAAACAGTGTGTAGCAAACAGCTGCCGAAACCGCTCCGAAAACAAGTTTCGATGCGAAGTAGGCAAGCGCTTTGGTTTTGCTGACTGAAAAGACCTGAAGCATAATGCAGATCCCGCCGAATGAAAGAAGGAAACTTATCAGCGTTGTTTTGATGCGGAGAGAAACCGCGAGACCGCTGATCATGGATATTCCCGACGTGATCTCAAAAAGCCCCGGAATAAATGCGCGCATACCGTCCGAAAAGCCGTTGAGCAGCCCGGATGCAAGAACGAAGCTAATAAAGACCGAACAGAAAACGATCGTTCCTCCGATCTTCAGCATGATCAGTGCGGCGTCATAGATCGCTTCCGGAAGGATCGATGAAAGACGTACTCTAACCTGAAAATCGCGGCATTCCTGTACCGGGCTGCTGTGGTTTTGTTCGATTTTGGGGAATCGTTTTTTCCCCGCAGAAGATACAAAAGAACAGTAACAGATACACAGCAAGAGTCCCGAAAGATAATGGCTCGAAAGAAGCAGCGCGGTCTCGCGGAACGTAGTGAACCCAAGCATTCGAGAGCAGACTGTTCCGATCAAAAACCCGGGTCCGGAGAAGTTCATGAATGCCGAAAGCACGCTTCCCGAAACGGAATGATCCCCTCCGATGCGCTCCTTGTCTCCCGAACAGACTGCTCCGAGCAATATCGATCCGCTCGGCGCTCCCGCGGATGCGCAGGCGAGAAACAGCCCGAGCAGTCCGCTCAAACCAAACCTTTCTCTCTTTCTCGCTTCTCCAAACCCTATTTTCTTCAAACAATTCACAAGAACGGTGAACGGGAACAAAGCCGGCATCACGCATCGCATAAAAAGGTCGGTTCCCTTAAGCGCATAACCGACGGAATCCTCGGCGAAGAATGCAAGAAATCCTATGAGAATAAATGTTGCGATCCTCAAAAAAACACTCATACGAAAATGTATGAGTGCTGTATCGCGGATATTAAGCGCTAAACTATGATCAAGGGGCGAGAAAAATCATCTGCGACCTGCTTGCTCAGCGGTTTCGCAAGAGCATGTATCCTGCTTGCTTTTCGCGAGATATCGATCACGGACAGTGCTGTCGGTCCAAGGCTTTCGATATCGGCAAACGACTTCACAACAGGCAGTTCGGCATTCCTGCTCAGCTCCGAAAGCAGATGGAGTTTTTCCTTTCGCACGCCTAACACGCGAATAAACAGTGCTTTCGGATCGCTTCGAACTTTATCAAGCAGTTCTTTTGTCGAACCGAGCAGAGCGGAGATCACGATGCGTTTCAGGCGAGCCATCGTGTAACGCTTTGATTTGACTTTTGAGAGCATTTCATTGACACTGGAGGAAGAACATGCATGCGCCGCAAAGAGGTTCTCAAGGCCTTCCGAAACGTCAGGAAGAGCGGCGATCTGCTCTGCGGTGAGGCTTCTGAAAGCAAGGAGCGCAGCTTCGGATAGAGAATCAAGGGAGGCGGGGAAGGAGCCGTCGTTCAGATCACGGATGATATCTTCAAAGACAAAAGCCGGGACATACTCCGAAACCGCATCGATATCCTTCCGCAAGACCGCCGAACGGATCGCAGAGGCCGAGGAGTACATTCCGCCGAGATTCCGATCATTATAATCTCCGATGCGCTTGATCGGACACCACAGGCAGTCGGGCGATAAACGCAGTATCTGACGGATGTATTCAACAGCCAGTATATCGTTTGGTCCTAACGTTCCTTCGCCTAAAACTGCACCGGCGGCCTTCGCATACGGTTCTCCTCGGTCAAGCGCTTCCTTGATCGAACCGGAATTCATGTCAAACTTTGCGGCTTTCAGCAGATTATCGGCATCACCCGTTTCGCTGCCGAAGGCAATTCCGTCAACGATCCCCGTCGAGATCAGAAGCTTTATCCCGCCAAAAGCAAAGACTTCCGCACATGCGCAGGAAAGAATGTCCGGCATTTCAATAACCATATCCGCACCGCCGATGAGAGCATGCCTTGCCCTTGTGAACTTGTCAAAGCATCCCGGTTCGCCGCGCTGAACAAAGCTCCCGCTCATGCAGACAACAACGTTTTGCGCGCCGGAAATGCGGCGCGCTTCTCTGACAGCATAGGCGTGTCCGTTATGGAATGGATTGAATTCGGCGATGATACCTATCGATGACATTTTTACCGGAAATCGATTTTATATTTAAATTTGCAGTGTTAATCACCGCATGATTATGTTATAATACAATTTGATACCGCAGTCAACACTTTTGCTTGGGTTTCTGCGAAGATCGGACGGCAACGCCGTAAATCAAACCAAGGAGAAAGAACATGAAAATTCTTGTTATCAATGCAGGCAGCTCCTCGCTGAAGTATCAGCTCATCGACACCGCCGACAACAGAGTTATCGCAAAGGGTCTTTGCGAGCGTATCGGCATTGAGAATTCAAAGCTGACCTATAAGCCGTCCGGCAAAGAGGGCTTTGAACTCGTTCAGAATATGAAGGACCACACCGACGCTATCAAGCTCGTTCTCGATGCGCTGGTCGATCCCGTTCACGGCGTCATTGCCGATATGAATGAGATCGACGCCGTCGGTCACCGCGTTGTTCACGGCGGCGAGAAGTTCGCCGAATCCGTGCTTCTTACCGACGAGGTAATTGAAACCATTGAAAGCCTCAACGACCTTGCGCCGCTTCACAACCCCGCGAACCTGATGGGCATCCGCGCGTGCAAGGCGATCATGCCCAATACTCCTATGGTCGGAGTTTTCGACACTGCTTTCCATCAGACCATGCCCGCCGAAGCTTTCATCTATGCGCTTCCTTATGAGGCCTATACCGACCATATGGTCCGCCGCTACGGCTTCCACGGCACTTCCCATAAGTATGTTTCCATGCGAGCTCTTGCAATGCTCGGCAAACCCGCAGAAGGAACAAAGATCATTACCTGCCACCTCGGCAACGGTTCCTCCGTCGCTGCGATCAAGGACGGCAAGTGCATCGATACCAGCATGGGTCTGACTCCCCTTGAAGGCCTTCCGATGGGCACCAGGAGCGGCGATATCGATCCCGCTATCGTCGGTTATATTGCCCGTAGGACCGGCATGAACATCAAGGAAATGGATACCTACATGAATAAGAAGAGCGGTATGCTCGGCATCAGCGGCGTATCCAGCGACTTCCGCGATCTCAGCGCCGCCGCAAACGAGGGTAACGAGCGTGCAGAGCTTGCTCTTAAAGTTTTCGCGTACCATGTAAAGAAATACATCGGCGCATACGCTGCTTCTCTTGACGGCGTTGACGCGATCGTATTCACCGCCGGTGTTGGCGAGAATGACAGGGGAATGCGTGAAAGGATCCTGACCGGTCTTGATTACCTCGGCGTTGATGTTGATTTCGATTACAACAGGAATGCTCCCCGCGGCGAGGAGATCACCATCAGCAAACCGGAGAGCAAAGTCAAGGTATTTGTGATCCCGACCGATGAGGAACTGATGATCGCAATGGATGCCGAGCGTCTTGCCAAGCAGGCTTAACATCGCAAATCGGCATTATATTTTCGAAAAATCAAAAAAACCTGTTGACAACAGCACCTTTGACATATAAAATATCAAAGGTTGTGTGTGACTGTATTGAGGTATTTTTGTGCGGATAAACGTTGCTGCGGAGCTAAAGCTGGTCGGGAAAACGACCGGCAGGCATTTTGAAGAAGAGATGGCGCCGATCGATCTCGGCGGACATGTTCTCGATTTCACAATGCCGATCAGCGTTGATCTTACCTATGTTTTCGACGGTGAAGGTTTCAACGTTGCTGGCGTGCTCAGTTCCGCTCTCAAAATGAACTGCACGAAATGCAACAAGGAATTCGACCAGCTTTTCAGCGTTGATTTTTCCGAGCGCTTTATCAAAGCTTCGGAAGAAGAGGCAGAAGAGCTCGATTGCTATCCGTTTTTCGGCGAAGAGCTCGATCTTGAAAGGATGATCCTCGATCTTATAATCCTCAATGCGCCGATGTACGGTCAATGCAAACCGGACTGCAAGGGCCTTTGCCCTGTCTGCGGTTGTGATTTGAATATTACGCAGTGTTCGTGTTCAAGATCTTTGGGTAACGACCGTTTTTCGCCCTTGGATGAGCTTGCACAACTGCTTAATGACGAAGAGGAGGTGTAGAAAATGGCAGTACCTAAGAGAAAAACATCGAAAGCAAGGCGTGATCAGCGCAGGGCTAACTGGAAGCTCAGCGTTCCCGCTATCGTCGAATGCCCCCAGTGCCACGCTCGTAAACTCGCACACAGAGTTTGCAGGCATTGCGGCTATTATGATGGCGAGCAGGTCATCAAAATGGATGAGGAAGCGTAAGCTCCTTTCCTGTTGAGATTTAATACATTATCCGTTTGGGGTATGCAGTCTGTATACCCCTGTTTGCTTTTTGGCAATAAGAGAACGATCAATATAACGAAAAGCGCACCAGAAGGTGCGCTTGTTTTCTTTAACGGCTGTTACAGCAGAGCTTTTGCGAAATCATCCGCATCGAAAGGCTGGAGGTCGTCAATGCCTTCGCCGACGCCGACAAAACGGACGGGCAGACCGAGCTCATCTTTGACTGCAACAACTACGCCGCCTTTCGCAGTCCCGTCGAGCTTTGTCAGGATGATGCCGGTAAGGCCGGTGTTTTCTCCGAATGCTTTCGCCTGCGCGATCGCGTTCTGACCCGTTGTCGCATCGAGCACGAGCAGCACTTCAACAGGAACATCGGGCAGTTCGCGCTCGATCACTCTGCGGATCTTTGCTAGCTCCGCCATAAGGTTCTTCTTGTTGTGAAGACGTCCGGCGGTATCGCAGATCAGAAGATCGCATTTTTTCGCTTTGTATGAAGCGATAGCGTCGAAGACCACAGCTGCAGGATCGGCGCCTTCGTTATGTTTAACGATCGGAACACCGGCGCGCTCCGACCAGATCGTGAGCTGCTCAGCGGCAGCGGCGCGGAACGTATCGCCTGCTGCGAGCATCACCGAACGGCCGCTTGCTTTATACATTGAAGCAAGTTTTCCGATCGATGTGGTTTTACCGACGCCGTTGACGCCGACTATGAGGATCACTGCGGGACTGCTGTCGGGAATGAAATCGGAATCGGTCCGCATGCTGTCTGCAAGAAGTTCAACAAGCACGCCCCTCGCCTCAGAACGTTTGTGGATGCCGCGTTCCCTGAGTTCATCGCGGAACTGATCGAGGATCTTTTCCGTCGTCATCATTCCCATATCGGAAATGATCATTGCTTCCTCAAGCTCATCATAAAACTCGTCGTTGAGCCTTTCATCTCCGCCGACGAAAAGCCCCCCAAACAGCGAATCGCGTGTCTTCTTCAGGCCATCCTTGAGCTTCGAGAACAGACCTTTCTTTTTCTTGCCGGAGGATTCGGGCTGTGCTGTTTCCGCGGAGCTTGCATACTCATCGACAGCACCCGCAGCTTCGATATTGGCTGCGCATTCCGCTTCTTCGCGGTATTCTTCAGCCTCGAGCCCTTCGTCATTTTCCGCTTCTGCCGGTTCTTCCTCCACAAGGGACGGCCGGAACTCGACGGTTTCGGGTTCCTTATTTACCTTTTCGTTTTTGTTTTTATTTTTCGAACGTTTAAAAATGCTCACTGTAATTCTCCTTTAAGCAAATTTTGCGGAAACTATGGAAGAAACGCCTTTTTCCTCCATCGAAACACCGTAAAGTGCATTGCATACAGCCATCGCGCCTTTCCGGTGGGTGATGATAATGAACTGAGTTCCCTTCGAATAACCTTTGAGGTATTCTGCAAAGCAGTCGACGTTTGCTTCATCGAGCGATGTATCGATCTCATCGAGGATGCAGAACGCGGCCGGTTTAAGCCTCAGAATAGCAAAGAGCAACGCAATCGCCGTGAGAGCCTGTTCGCCGCCGGAGAGGAGGGTCAGCAGCTGAAGCTTCTTTCCGGGAGGCTGCGCGATGATATCGATATTCGAATTCAGTACATCGTTTTTATCCGAAAGCACAAGCTCAGCATGTCCGCCTCCGAAAAGCTCGCGAAAAGTTTCCGCGAAATTGACGCGGATCTTTGCGAACTGTTCTGCAAACTCTGCCTGCATCGTTTCGGTCAATCCGGAAATCAATTCGTTGAGGTCGCTTTGCGCTTTGCGAAGGTCATCGCACTGCACGCTCAGATCGTCATAACGCTCCTTAACACTTCGATAATCTTCGATTGCCGAAGTATTGACTTCGCCGAGATCGCGTATTGAGCGGCGGAGCTCATCCGTCCGCATGTGCATCTGCGCCGCGGATATAGGCTTTTTATAGTTCAGCGCGTTTTCATAAGTCATCTCATAATCGCGCCAGATCTTTTCGGCCATGTTTTCAAGATCAGACTGAAGCTTGCTGAGACCGAGTTCATTCTTATGAAGCTTTTCGCGAAGCTCTGAAATACAGTTCGAAACTTCTTCCTTGCGTTCCCTCGATTCATCAAGCAGGCGGAGATGCTCTGCACGCTCGTTTTCCATCGAACGAAGTTCATCATTCAGCGAATTGACTTTGTCCTTGTCGATTCCGACGGCTTCGAGAAGCTTGTTCAGGTTTTCATTCAGCTCTTCGATATCGGCCTGTTTTTGTTTTATGCCGTCTGCCAGCGCGGCGATCCTTTCGACAATGGATGCATTGCTGCGCTTAAGCCGTTCGACTTCGGCATCGGCCGCATTTTTCTCCTTATCGGCTGCCATGATCAAGACCTGCAGCTCCGCCGTCTTTTCATTTGCAGTCTGCAGCTGACGGCGCATATTGGAGAGTTCGAGCTGCGCAGCACGGATGTCGTCTGAAGTCACGGCATTGTCTTTGTTCAGAAGGTTTTCCGCCTCTTCCGCTTCGCGGCACTGCTGATCGATCTCCGAAATGGAATCGCGGATCCTGTCGGCCTCAAGATCGAGCTTGCCGACAGCGTCCTTGCTCTTCAGAAGATACTTCTCCGCGATATCGAGTTTTTCGGCATCCGAAGCGAGCGCAACATTGAGCTCCTGTATCTTTTCTCGCAGCTGAGAAGATTTCTTCGCTGCAGCTGTGAGCTTCTGCTGCGCTGTATCGATTTCGCTTTTGATTGATCCAACGGCGGATAATGCTTTATTGCGACTTTCGGCAAGTTCTTCGATTGCTCTTTCGCGGCCGAGAAGGCTGAATTCACGCTTTTGGACACTGCCGCCGGTCATGCTGCCGCCCGGATTCAGGATATCGCCTTCAAGCGTTGCAATGCGGAACGCAGAGCGGGCACGCCTGTTGATAAGAATACCGGTATCCATGTCGCGGACGATCACTGTTCTTCCGAGAAGATTTTCAACAGCAGAGCGGAAGGCCGGGGAGAATCCTATGAGTTCCGAGGCAACGCCGAAGCAGCCGGGAACATTGATAAAGCTCCGCTCTTCGCTTGTCAGAAGCCTTGAGCGCATTGCGCTTACGGGCAGAAGCGTCGCTCTTCCGTAGTCTCGCTTACGCAGATACTCGATAACGTATTTGGCATCCTGCTCCGTCGGAACGATGATGTTCTGAAGAGCCGAGCCGAGCGCCATCTCAACGGCGCGTTCATATTCTTTCGGAACAGTGATGAGTTCCGCGACAACGCCGTGGATACGCGAAGACAGGGAAGTGTCACGCGATGCGTCGTTGAGCAGGCGGCGCACGCTCGCGTAATAGCCTTCATGCGCCTGTTTCATTTCCTCAAGCACCTTGCGCCTTGAGTCGATGATCTTGATCTCGTCCTCGGAACGGCGCATTTTCAAGGAGAGCGCATTCATTTCTGAAGCGATCTTCGATTCAAGTCCCGAAGAATCCAAAAGAGCGTTCTTTATCTCTCCAATAGTGGAATTGTCCGCATCGACTGCGTCGCGAAGTTCTTTTTGCTCGCTTTCAAGCGTTTCCGTTTCCTCAAGCGCGGATGCTTTTTCCAAAGCAATGGCGTCAAGCCTTCCGTTCAGGCTCTCGCGCATCGCCTCAAGCCTCGAAACACGGCCTTTTGTATCAGCAAGGCGATTCATTGCATCCATCATCGCCTGCTTCTGCGCTTCGACGGCGTTTTCCTTAGCTTCGATCTCATCGGAGAGCGCGCCGAGTTCCTTCTGGGCGTCGGCGAGTTTTCCTCTCAACGCCGCTGTATCGAAGTCCGAACTTTCGAGCGCGGACGTAATCGCGGCAATACGTTCTTCGTTTATGTAACGTTCTTCCTCGAGTTCCGCAGATTCCGTCTTATTCTGTTTTATCTCGTTCTCAAGCCTTGTTATGCGCTCGCTGCCGAGCTTTGTTTCGCCGACGGTCGATTCGACCGACGACGTCAGGCTGATGAGTTTCTGGGAGGTTTCGCTGATTGCAGAATTGAGGGTCCTTTCGGCTGTTTCTTCCTTTGAGCAGGTTTCGGAAAGGCTCTCTTCCTCCGCCGATGCGGTCAGTATTTCGGAATCGATAAGCTCTGCGTTTTCTTTCAGCTGCCGAATCTTCTCGGTCGTACGGTCGTGCATCGTGACGAAAAGATTGAGTTCGAGCTCGCGCAGTTCATCACGCATTTTGAAATACGCATCCGCTTTTTCACTCTGTTCGCGAAGAGGCTCGATCCTCGATTCGAGTTCGTGAAGGATGTCCTCAAGACGAACAAGATTGTGCTCGGTATTCTGGAGTTTTCTTTCGGCGTCCTCTTTGCGCGTGCGGTATTTCATCACGCCCGCTGCTTCCTCAAAAACGATCCTTCTGTCATTGGAACGGTCGGAGAGGATCTCGCTGACGCGTCCCTGACCGATGATCGAGTAGCCGTCTTTTCCGATGCCGGTGTCGCGGAAGAGCTCCTGAATATCCTTCAGTCTGCATGCGGTTTTGTTAATGAAGTATTCGCTTTCTCCTGAACGGTATGCGCGGCGAGTGACGGCGACCTCCGAAAACGGGGAATCGAGCGTTCCGTCGCTGTTGTCGAAATACATCGATACTTCGCAAAAAGAAAGCGGCCGGCGTTTTTCCGTACCGTTGAAAATGTAATCCTCGACCTTTTTCCCGCGCAGCGCACGTGCACTCTGCTCGCCCAAAACAAAACGGAAAGCATCGGCAATGTTGCTCTTGCCGCATCCGTTCGGTCCGAGTATTCCGGTTATTCCCTGCTCAAAGACAAGTTCCGTCTTCTTTGCAAAGGACTTGAAACCGTTGATTTCGAGTTTCGTTAACTGCATCGTTTGGGTTTGGATCAATTACTGTTTCCCTCAGGCCAATCCACACCACTCAAAAGTTCGAGAGTTGCTTTCGCGGCATTCTGACCTGCTTCCTGTTTTGTGCTTCCTTCGCCGAAGCCGTAGACAGCGCCACCGATGGAGACCTGCATCGTAAAGACTCGCTTATGGTCGGGACCGTTGATCCCGATAACAGTATAATCGAGCTCGCCGCAGTGCCTGTGCTGAACATACTCCTGCAGCAAAGTCTTGTAGTCTTTTGCGGAAAGCGACTTTACGGCTTCACAAATGCTGACTTCAATAAAACTATGGATAAAAGGCTTTGCGGCGTCGATCCCGCCGTCAAGGAAGAGTGCGCCGATAACAGCTTCAAGCGCATCGGAAAGGATCGAAGGCTTTTCACGGCCTCCGGTATTCTCTTCGCCGTGGCTGAGACGCAGATACCGACCGAGATCAAGCTCCTTTGCAACGCGAAACAGCGCGGGTTCATAAACAGCCCTCGAACGCGTTCTGGTCATCATGCCTTCATTCATTTGCGGGAAATTGAGATAGAGATATTCGCTGACGCAAAGCTCAAGTACAGCGTCGCCGAGGAATTCCATTCTCTCGTTGTGAATGCTTGCTCTGTTCTCACCTTTAACAAACGAAGAGTGGGTGAGTGCGGTGTTGAGCAAAGCGATATCGGTGAAGCTGTAATTGAGCTTTGCCATCAATTCGTTTAGTTCTTGAATGCGTTTTTCGTTCATGGTCTGAAACTTACTGATGGCAAAAACGATAAAGACCCACACCGAAATCAACCGAAAACGATGTGGGTCGCTTCTGCGGAATTATTTGCTCTCTACGAATTTGACGATGTCGCCGACGGATTTGATCGTGGGCAGCACGTTATCGGGGATCTCGATCCCGTAGCGCTCCTCAAGGCCCATAACGAGCTCGTAAAGGTCGATCGAATCGGCTTTCAGGTCGTCGATGAGGCGGGATTCGAGGGTGATCTTATCAGCGGGAATATTAAGCTGTTCTGCAATTGCATTGCGGATTTCTTCAAACATTTTCAAAAATCTCCTTTCAGGAACTCAGCCGCCAATACGGCCAGGTAATAAACTTACCAATGTTTATTTTACAATAAAATCATTGGTGTTGTCAATGCTTAAGTTTGACTATATACATAAACGTATCAATACACTGCGTGGTTGAATCAGAGCTTTCCGCTCCTGAAAGCAGCCGCAAATATACTTAATGAAGAGGTTTGAAAGGTATTGACTTATCGGGAAAAGCTGATATAATAGCTGACTGTAAAGTTCAAAACCTTTACAGATCGGAGTGAATGCCGTGCAGGACCGAATTGAGCTTAGTCTGCTTGCCGACTATTACGGCGCATTTCTGACTGAGAATCAGCGTGAGCTTATCAAGCTCAGCTGCGACGAGGACCTCAGCCTTTCAGAGATCGCCGAGCAAAAAGGGATCTCCCGTCAAGGCGTTCGCGATTCGATCGCCCGCGGCAGCAGGATCCTTTCCGAAATGGAAGCAAAGCTCGGTCTTATTGCAAGGGACCGAAAAGCCGCATCATTGATGAGCGGGATAAAACGCGAAATCGAAAGCGGGGAAGGCGATGCTTCAAAAAAGCTCGATATGATCCGTCCGATGATCGCGGGACTCTCGAAAATCCTGGAGGGAAAAGATGGCATTTGAGGGACTTTCTTCAAAGCTTCAGAATATTTTCAAAAAGCTCGGAAACCGCGGAAAGCTGACCGAAAAAGAAGTCAAGGAAGCGATGCGCGAAGTCAAGCTCGCGCTTCTTGAAGCGGACGTCAACTTCACCGTCGTCAAGTCGTTCATCAGCAGCGTATCCGCAAGGTGCGTTGGAACAGAAGTGCTTGAGAGCCTGACTCCTTCGCAGCAGATCATCAAGATCGTCGACGAAGAACTCACCACTCTCATGGGCGGAACCGTTTCGAAGATCGATTTCGGTCCCCGCAAGCCTTCCGTGATCCTTCTTGCGGGTCTTCAGGGCGCCGGTAAAACGACAATGGCCGGTAAACTTGCCGCCCACCTTGAAAAGACTCAGGGAAAGAAATGCCTCCTTGTTGCCTGCGATATCTACCGCCCCGCAGCAATTACGCAGCTCCAGGTCGTCGGTGAAAAGGTCAATGTTCCCGTTTTCGAGCGCGGAACTCAGAACCCCGTTAAAACCGTCAAAGAGGCTATCGCACACGCGGAGCATAATCTTCTCGATGTTGTGATCGTCGATACTGCAGGCCGTCTTCATATCGATGAAGGCATGATGGACGAGATCGCGGCGATCAAAGAATTTGCCAAACCCGCTGAAACGCTGCTCGTTGTCGACGCGATGACCGGTCAGGATGCAGTCAATGTTGCTGCAGCCTTCAACGAAAAACTCGGTCTCACCGGTGTCATCCTCACAAAGCTCGACGGCGATACACGCGGCGGCGCAGCGCTCTCCGTTCGCCAGGTCACCGGCAAGCCGATCAAGTTTTCCGGCATCGGCGAAAAGCTGACCGATATCGAGCCTTTCTATCCCGACCGTATGGCGTCGAGGATCCTCGGCATGGGCGATGTTCTGACCCTCATTGAGAAGGCGGAGCAGGCATTCGACGAGAAACAGGCGCTCGAGATCGCAAACAAGATCAAGAACGACGATTTCAACCTCAACGACTTCCTCGAGCAGTTCCAGCAAATGAAGAAGATGGGCTCGATGGAAGACATCCTTCGCATGATGCCCGGAGTGAATGCGGATCAGCTCAAGAATGTTGAGTTCGACAAAAAAGCTACCGGCAAAATGGAAGCCATCATCTATTCGATGACTCCGAAGGAGCGCCGCAAGCCCGAGCTTCTCAATGCAAGCCGCAAGAAGCGCATTGCCGCCGGCAGCGGAACGAGTGTTCAGGAGGTCAACAGGCTTCTTAAACAGTTCGAACAGTCCCGTCAGCTGATGAAGCAGTTCACCGGCAAAGGCAAAAAGCGCCGCGGGCTTATGAGCGCGCTTTTTGGAAAGCGCGGCTTCTGATTTTCAAACTTCGACCAATCAAGGCATTTACTTGCCTTTTGGATATTAAACAATCAATTAATTAACTTGGAGGAATTACCATGCTTAAGATCAGACTTCGCAGAATGGGCGCAAAGAAGGCTCCCTTCTACCGTATTGTTGTTGCGGATTCCCGCGCTCCCCGTGACGGTGCATTCGTCGAGGAGATCGGTTACTACAATCCCCTCACCGATCCCGCTGAGGTCGTTGTAGACGCCGAGAAGGCAAAGACCTGGATCAAGAACGGCGCACAGCCCACCGAAACCGTTCGCGGCCTGTTCAAGAAGAACGGTGTTATCGACTGATGGAAGAAGAACTCAAAACGATCTCCGTCGAGGAAGTCGTTGCGCTCGTTGAATACATCGCAAAGAACCTTGTCGACGAGCCGGACGCCGTTAAAGTCGTTGTGAAGAACGAAGCAGCTCCCGAAGAGAATGCAGAAGAGAAATCGGAAGAAGCATCCGAGGAATACAGCTATGACA
>JAEEGL010516975.1_pt1 | contig 20033 bp, 23 predicted proteins | sample 9134231 | NCBI WGS metagenome assembly JAEEGL01 (sample SAMN16246548, study PRJNA631951) | gut metagenome | biome: gut microbiome; feature: rumen; material: fiber-attached | host: Bos | place: Iran: Karaj | collected 2018-10
AAAAAGCCGTTGTGCAATACATCATTTCAACGATGACATACGTCAGCCCTCCTGTTGTGACATACAACAGGAGGGCTTTTTAATCAGCTTTTTTCAAGCGTGGTTTTTTGGTCTGCCGATGCGTTTTCCCTTCGCCGCGGCGTTCACCATACCAGAACGCACACGCTCCCTTATCATGTCTTGACTTCCTGCTTCTCCTGCGATACTATCAGCCTATCAAAAAAACGGGAGAGGATCGATATGGGCTATATCCCCACGCCGGACGAGGCGTTTGAGATCATCAAAAAGTACAATCAGGAGCCGTTTCATCTGGAGCACGCGCAGATCGTTTCACGGGTGATGGGCAACCTGGCAAAGGAATACGACCCGGAACGGGTGGATTTCTGGCGCGCCGTGGGTATGCTCCATGACATCGATTTTGAATTGTGGCCGGACCGGCACTGCGTGAAAGCAAACGAGCTTCTTCATGAAATGGGAATGGACGAGGAGCTGATCCACGCGGTGGTAAGCCACGGCTGGGGCATCTGCTCGGAGGTCGAGCCGGAGCAGTACATGGAAAAAGTCCTTTTTGCCGTCGACGAGCTCACCGGTCTAATCGGCGCGGCCGCGCTGATGCGGCCCACCGGCATGGAGGGCATGGAGGCCAAGTCCGTCAGCAAAAAGTTCAAGGACAAGAAATTCGCCGCCGGCTGCAGCCGGGACGTGATCCGCCGGGGAGCGGAGATGATGGGCGTGGAGCTCAGCGAGCTGTTTACAATGACCATCCGGGCCATGCAGGAATAACAGGATGAAAAACGACCGGGAGGGATAAATCCCTCCCGGTCGTTTCACGTTTTCACCGCAGATCCAAAACCATGATCCGGAAATCGTGATAATCATTTTGTATCTTGAAATACGCCGGAAAAACGCCGACGGTCCGAAAGCCGAAGCGCTCATACAGCCGGATGGCCCGCTCGTTGTCCGCCCGGACCTCCAGATGGACAAGTTCTGTGCCGCTTGCCTTTGCAAATTCCACGAGCCGTTCCATCAGCAGGGAGCCCACGCCATGGCCCCACTCGGAACGTACCACGGAGATCCCCAGCTCCGCCCGATGGGACATGCGGCGGGGGAGCTGCGACAGACTGCCGTCGCCGATCAGGACTCCGTCTTTCCAGGCGGTGAACAGCACGCTCTTTTTATCCGAGGACAGGCCTTCGAGATAGTCTCTCTCCTGATAGACGGAAAGAGGAAGTCCCTCCGCGCCGAAGGACAGATTATCGGTCTCGCCGCCGATACGGCGCAGATAGGCAAGGATCGCCTCGGCGTCCTCCGGCCGGGCTTTCCGGATCACGATCCGGGCGTCAGTCATCGGCCTTCTCCTTCGTCTCAAGAATAAACCGCCACGGCCTGGACTGATCCTCCGCCGAGGCGTAGCCGATGCCCACACGAGGCGCTGTTTTTACGGTGAAGGAAAGTCCGTCGTCCTCAAGCCATACGGGACCTGTTTCATCGGAAAGGGTCATCCGATTCTGCTCGCCGGTGATCTGCAGCGCTTTTGTCAGCCGCCCGGGGCCCTCCGCCCCTTCGCAGGCGCGGATTAGGACGCCCTGAGGCTGCCCGCCGACGCCTGTGATGACGTTCAGGAGCCAGTGGACTCCGTAGCAGAGATAGACATACAGAACGCCGGGAGGGCCGTAAAGCACCTCTGTGCGTCTTGTACGGCCTTTGTGGGCGTGGCAGGCGGTATCTTCCTCACCCCGGTAGGCTTCCGTCTCCAGGATGCGAAGGCGCTTCACCGTACCGTCCGGCAGGCGGCGGCAGAGCAGCTTTCCGACAAGAGCCGGGGCGACCTCCAGACAGTCCCGCGCGAAGAAGGAACCGGTCAGGGCAGCGTATGGCATTGCAGGAAATTCACAAGCACGGCGTTCTGCTTGGCCGGGATGTGGATGCCGTCGGTGACGAATTCCTGACGGAAGTACCCGTCGTCCGCCGCCATCAGCCGGAATACATCCAGAAACTCCGTTCCGTATTCCCTGGACAGACTTTTGACGGCCTGGGTATAAAACATCACATTGTCCAGGTTATATAAGATGTTGTTGGGTGTTTCGTGCCCCACAGGGAGCAGAGAGAGCAAATAAATGGTGGCGTTGGGCTGAGTTTCCTTGACGATGTCCAGAATGCGGCGCATGGGGTTGTTGAACAGATCCAGCCGGTCGTCCTCATCGGAGCAGTCGTTGATGCCCAGCATGATATAGACCTTTTTGTATTGGTCGGGAAAGTTGTGGAAGATCTTGTCCAGAGAGCCGTAGCGTTTGTTCGGACCAACAAAATACTTGTAATCAATGGTATTCTGCGCGTCGAAGCCGATGCAGCAGTAGTAGTCCGGGGTGTGCAGATCGGAGTAATCCGCCAGACCCACCACCTGGGAGTGGCCGATAAAACAGGCGTCCTCAAACCACTCCAGAGGCACCGGCGCGGAGGCCGGAACGGTGGAGATGGGCATGGTGGGGAATTTGTTGCTGTGCATGGCGCCGAAAAACCGGAGGAAAATGCTCTCCGCCTCTCCGATGCTCACCTGGCGGAAGGGGAGGAAATACCCGTCCGGCTCCTCGATAAGGATGCCGAGCTCCTGCATCAGAAAGGCTGCCTGCTGTCCGACCTCGTTCATGAGGCCGGTGTCCATAAAGGCATAATGGGAATTGATGGTATCCAGACCCCTGCCGGCGTAGTCGATATAGTTTTTCAGCGTGACGGCGAGAGCCTCCCGGTTCATCGGCTCGTCGGCGTGGAACAGGCCGTCCTCTTCCAGGGGAAGGACGCCGCTGTGTGCGTTCCAGGCGGCGGCGAAGGCATAACGGCTGTCCGGCTGGACGTCGCTGTAGACCGAATTCACCGCGTCCGTATCCGCCCCGTCATACCGGGCCAGCACGGAGGCGGCCATGCCCCTTGTCAGCGCGGAGCCGATCCCGAAGGGGACCACGTCGGCAAAAAGATCCCGGCAGTCCGACATGGACAGACTGCCGCAATACCGGGAGGTACGAACTCCGTTATACCCTGCCTCCGCCGCGGCGGCGGAAACAGGGAAGGAAAGCAAAAACACCAGACACAGCAGAAGAGACACCGTTTTTTTCATTTTCTTCCCGCTTTCAAACGATAAAGTAGTCATACAAAAGGATCAGATCAATCCGAGATCCTTCAGACAATCGCAAAGCTTTTCCTGTTTGTTCCCGTCCATGGGCCATAGGGGCTGCCGGAACGACAGGGGACAGAGCCCCATCCTGTACAGAGCCGTCTTGACCGGGATGGGATTGACCTCCGAGAAAAGGAGCTCAAACAGCGCCGCATGCTCCCGGTGGATCGTTAAAGCCGATGCAAAGTCGCCGGAGAGACAGCTTGAGCAGAGATCTGACATGGCCGCCGGGATCACGTTGGACGCCACGGAGATCACGCCTCTGGCGCCGAGGGCCATCATGGGCAGGGTCTGATCGTCGTTCCCGCTCCAAATAAAAAGCCTGTCGCCGCACAAACGGATCGTCCGGGAGACAAGGGAAATGTCACCGGAGGCCTCCTTGACGCCGTTGATCCGGGGATGCTCTGCCAGAGAGGCATAGAGCTCCGGAGTACAGCCGATGCCGGTACGGCCCGGCACGTTGTACACGATCAAGGGCAGATCCACTTCGTCCGCAACCCGGAGGAAGTGCCGGCGCAGCCCCTCGGGGTTGGTTTTGTTGTAGTAGGGCGTCGTCAGCAGCAGCCCGTCCGCTCCGATCCGGCGGGCCGCAAGACCATACCGGACGGCGGAGCGTGTATCGTTCCCGCCGATGCCTGCGATGATCTTCATCCGTCCGGACGTATAGGCGACGGCAAACTCCAAAAGCGCTTCGCGTTCCCCGACGCTCAGCGTGGGAGCCTCTCCGGTGGTCCCGTTTATGACCAGGGCGGATACTCCGGCCTCCATCTGCCGGTCAAGAAGACGGCCGGCCGAGGCAAGATCAAGCCCCTGCTCGTCGTATGGGGCGATCAGCGCGGTGGCGACGCCGTTAAACACAGGTTTTTTCATGGCACATCCTTTCCCGTTCCCAAAGGAAACGAAGAGCTGCTCCACCAGACTATGCTCGCGGCGCGCCCTCGGAGCCTGGCCGGGAAAGGTGTGCTTGCATTACCGGAACAATTTTATTATAATGTTCTGGCATTGCTTTCCAAGTACTATAACACGCGGAAAAAGCATCGTCAAGCAAAGACGGCGCTCCGCGCAGGCCGGACCGACTTCCGGCGGATGGAGTCTCACTTGAAAAAAACGGATTTTTACTATGACCTTCCCCCGGAGCTGATCGCCCAGACGCCGCTGGAGAGGAGAGACGCTTCCCGGCTGCTGTGTCTGGACAAAAAAACCGGGGAGATAGAACACCGTCGGTTCACGGATCTGAAGGATCTTCTCCGTCCGGGCGACTGCCTGGTGATGAACGATTCCCGGGTGATCCCAGCCCGGCTGTTCGGCGTCCGGCCCACCGGCGGGAGCGTCGAGGTGGTGCTTCTGAGAGATCTGGGCGGCGATACCTGGGAATGCCTGACCCGGCCCGGACGAAAAACGCCGCCGGGGACGGAATTGACCTTCGGGGACGGAGAACTGAAAGCCGTGGTCGTCGGCGCCGAGGCAGACGGGAACAAGCTCCTGAAATTTACCTACAGCGGAATTTTCATGGAAGTCCTGGACCGACTGGGCCAGATGCCCCTGCCGCCCTACATCCGGGAAAAGCTTCAGGACAAGGAGCGTTATCAGACGGTCTACTCCAGAGAACCGGGTTCCGCCGCAGCCCCTACCGCAGGACTGCACTTTACAAAGGAGCTCTTATCCGATCTGGAGGACCGGGGGATCCGGATGGCCTATGTCACCCTCCATGTGGGTCTGGGGACCTTCCGCCCGGTGAAGGAGGAGAATATCGAGGACCATGCAATGCACTCGGAATTCTGCGTCATCCCGCCGGAGACCGCCGCCGCCGTCAATGAGACACGGGCGAAGGGCGGCCGGATCATTTCCGTAGGCACTACCTCCTGCCGCACGCTGGAAAGCTTCGCGGGGGAGGACGGTTCGCTCGCTCCCCGGAGCGGATGGACGGATATCTTCATCTATCCCGGCTACCGCTTTAAGGTCGTGGACGCTCTTATCACGAATTTTCATCTGCCGGAAAGCACGCTCATCATGCTGGTCTCGGCCCTGGCCGGGAGAGAAAGCGTCCTCTGCGCCTACCGGGAAGCGGTACGGGAGAGATATCGGTTCTTTTCCTTCGGCGACGCCATGTTCATTCACTGAGGAGAGAAAATGTTTAAGCTGATCAAGCAGGAAGGCCATGCCAGACGGGGGGAGTACGCGACGCCCCACGGCGTCGTACAGACGCCGGTCTTTATGAACGTTGGCACGCAGGCCGCCATCAAGGGCGGGCTGTCCGGAGTGGATCTGAAGGCCATCGGGTGCCAGGTGGAACTGTCCAACACCTATCATCTCCACGTGCGCCCCACCGACACGCTGGTGCGCGACATGGGCGGCCTCCATGCCTTTATGCGCTGGGACGGTCCGATCCTGACCGATTCCGGCGGATTTCAGATCTTTTCTCTCTCTTCTCTCCGCAAAATCAAGGAAGAAGGCGTCTATTTCAACTCTCATGTGGACGGACGGCACATCTTCATGGGTCCCGAGGAGAGCATGCGCATCCAGGCCAATCTGGGGTCGGATATCGCCATGGCTTTTGACGAGTGCGTGGGGATCCCGGCGGAGCGTTCGTATGCGGAGGCCTCCTGCGCCAGAACGGCCCGCTGGCTGGTTCGATGCAAGGAAGCCCTGGAGAAATACACGTCCGAGGAAGATGCCGTCAATCCCGGTCAGGTGCTCTGGGGCATCAACCAGGGAGCGGTGTTTCACGATCTCCGCATAGAACACATGAAACGCATCGCCGAGCTGGAGCTGCCGGGGTATGCCATCGGAGGCCTGGCGGTAGGGGAGAGCCACCAGGAGATGTACGATACCATCGAGGCGGTGGAGGAGCACATGCCCAAGGACCGGCCCCGGTATCTGATGGGCGTGGGCACCCCCGGGAATATCATTGAAGCCGTGGCCCGGGGCGTGGATTTCTTCGACTGCGTCATGCCGGCCAGAAACGGACGGCACGGGCACCTGTATACCTGGGACGGCATTATCAATATTAAAAACGAGAAATACGCCAGAGACGAGCAGCCAATCGACCCAGCCTGCGGATGTCACGTGTGCCGCCGATATTCAAGAGCCTATCTCCGTCATCTGTTCAAAGCCGAGGAGATCCTGGCGCTGCGCTTTTCTGTGATGCACAATCTATATTTCTACAATTCCCTCATGTCCAGGATGCGTCAGGCTCTGGAAGATGGAGATTTTGCCGATTTCCGCAGACGATACGCCGAAAAGCTGGACAAGAGAATATAAAAATCCTTGCTTTTATCCTGAAATGAACATATAATACAGAATCAGAATTCGACTTTTGGAGGGTCAATCCATGAATATGAAAAGAATCCTTTCCTGCATCCTTATCCTCTGCACGGCCATGCTGACGATGGCGGGCTGTGCCGCCGCCGGAGCCTCGACCGAGGGCGGCAGCGCCAGCATGATGCCCACTCTGATCATGATGGTCGTGATCTTCGCGGTCTTCTACTTCCTGATGATCGTTCCCGAAAACAAGCGCAAGAAAAAGACCCAGCAGATGCGCGACAATGTCACCGTCGGCGACAAGATCGTCACCATCGGCGGCATGACCGGAAAAGTCGTCCACGTGACCGACGACCGCATCACGTTTGAGACCGGCGAAGACCGGGTCCGCATCGAGGTCATGAAGTGGGCCATTTCCAGCAACGAGGGGAAGGGCGCCAACAAGGAGACCACCGATTCCGAGGAGTCTCTGGAAAACAAGTAAAGGAATAATCGCACCCCCACCGGAATAGGTATGACCATACCGATTCCAGTGGGGGTGTTTTTTTGTCCGAAAGGAAAGAGTCCAAAGCGGAAATCCTGTTTATCGCCGTCCGCACGGCGATCATCACCGTCCTCATCACGGCGGCAGCCCTTCTGCCGGAGGCCGTCCTACTGCAGCAGGGACTGCTGCCGGAGAAATTCGCGCGGATCGTCGTGAGTCTGATCGTTTTTACCGCCGCCTTCGCGGTGTCGGCGGCATGCAGACTGGGCAGGGCAGGGGGGATCCTGGAAACGGTTCCCGCGGCGCTGACGGCGCTTCTGATCCTGGCCGTGATGGGCCTGTCCGTGCCCGGGGCCAGGTTCCGGTTTTGTCATATCCTGCCTGTCCTGGCAGCGGCGGAGGCCGGTTTCCTCGCAGGGGCAATTATGCAATTTAACAAAAAGTATAGGAAAGCGAGAAGAAAGAGACGGTAGATTACATCTTGGAATCGCAAAACAAGGTTGACATAAAACCGAAATGATAACCAATATATTGTATTTACTACAATTTGTAATCGCAAAATATAGGCTAAGCCTTGAGTTATCAACATTTCTTCAACATACGGTCCATATACTTGACATAATACTGTTAACATAAGATATAGACATAATTCACAAAAACATGCTTTTTTTGAAAAAGGGATTGATAACTATATGAATTTGTATTATATTATGTGTACCGCAGATTATGTAAATTATTGTTTTATGTTGTTTCCATCTTGTTCAATCTGGCGGGGATAACGGTATGCACGACACAACGAGTCTGACGCCGTTTTCCCAGGTGACTTTAAGGGAACGCCGTTCCTCTTCCGTACGGGCTTTGTTCGTCTCCTTTCTCGCCGGAGCATTGATCGGAATTGTGCGGGTCCGTTTTTTTCAGATGGCGTCTCCTTTCTGGACCGATCTTTTTTCCGTTCGGCTTTCGAGTGAGGCTGATTTGATCTGGGCTTTCTGGGCGTCTTCCTGGATCGTATTTGTAGTTCTTGCGTTTTCCGCTTCCTTTATCGGCTGTTTTTTCATTCCGGTCATTTTCTTTTTTCTTGGATGGCTGCTTGTTTATCAAATTTGCGATGTCATCCCGGCCGGAGGATACGGCCTCGCGTCCTTACTCCGTTTTTCCTGTCCGGTTTTTTTATCCCTCTCAGCGCTTTTTTTGATCGGAGAGGAGTCTCTGGATGCTTCTTCTGAGCTCTTTCGACTGATCCGATCTCCGGGACGAAGCGTATTCCGCGGCGTTTCGGGAGAAAGAATGATTCTGTCGTTATTTTTACTGCTGCTGTCCGCCGTTTCCCGGCGCTATCTTCTGCCCCTGCTGTCATAGAGAAAGAAAGGAGGGCGTTGCTTTGGATAACAGCTTTTACTATGAAAAGTTCCGCGAGTATCTTACAGATGTTAAGAAAGCATCCAGCAACACCCTGAGTTCTTATATGCGGGACATCCGACAGTTCGGCGAATATCTGGACACCCATGAGGACACGGGCTTTGCCGAGGCGGATGAGGAGATCCTGGGGAACTACATTTCCTGGCTCCGCAGCTCCGGCAAATCGGTCGCCACGGTCTCCCGGAATATCGCCTCTTTGAAATGCTTTTACTCTTTCCTCGTGACCCAGCGGCTTGTTCAGAGCAACCCCACCGGGAAGCTGGTGCCGGACAAGACCACCCAGCGTCTCCCTCAGATCCTGACCAGCAAAGAGGTGGAGCTGCTTCTGGAGCAGCCGGAATGCAGCGATCTGAAGGGCTATCGGGACAAGGCCATGCTGGAGCTGCTGTACGCCACCGGCATCCGGGTCAGCGAACTCATTTCCCTGAACATCACGGATATCAACCTCGCTTCAAGCGTTGTCCGCTGTGTGAGCCATGAAAAAGAACGGATCATTCCCATGTATCCTGCGGCGGTTCGCGCGCTGTCGGAGTATGTGGAGTTTGTCCGGCCTCAGATGATCGCCCATGACGATGAGCAGTCCCTGTTCGTGAATGTGAACGGCGAGAGGATGTCCCGTCAGGGCTTCTGGAAGATCATAAAATCCTATCAGGCCAAGGCGCACATCGAAAAGGATATCACGCCCCATACTCTTCGCCACTCCTTCGCCGCCCATCTTTTGGAAAACGGTGCGGATCTTCGCTCCATTCAGGAGATGCTGGGACACGCGGACATCAGTTCCACCCAGGTGTATTCCCAGCTTGTGAAAAAGCAGCTCAAGGACGTATACAACAAAGCACATCCGCGTGCCTGAACCGCCCCGGCCGATCGGCCGGGGTGCTGCTTTTTCAAAGCCCTTGCCTTGCTTTATCCGCTGTGGTATGATGATCTGGATATCATAAGGAGAGTCTACTATGCGGATCTTGGGATTGGACCCCGGCATCGCCACTGTGGGTTTCGGCATCCTTGACTCTGACCGAAACCGCCAGAAGCTTGTCACCTGCGGCGTGATCACCACCCCTGCGCACACGCCGCTCACTTCCCGTCTGGATCAGATCTACAGCGATCTGGACGAGCTGATCCGGACCTACCATCCGGATACCATGGCGATCGAGGAGCTGTTTTTCTACAACAACGTCACCACCGGCATCTCCGTGGCACAGGGCAGGGGAGTCATCCTCCTGTGCGCTTTCCGCAGCGGGCTGAGCATTTTCGAATACACCCCCATGCAGGTCAAGCAGGCGGTTGTGGGTTACGGCCTGGCGGAGAAGAAGCAAGTCATGGACATGGTCCGCAGGATCTTGAATCTGTCGGCCGCGCCCAAGCCGGACGACGCGGCGGACGCGGTGGCGCTGGCTCTCTGTCACGCCCGCAGCGCCACATCTTTGCTGATGCAGGAAGGAGTCTCGGACGCATGTTCTACTATTTAGAAGGCACCGTTGCCCTCATCGACGCCGGCCTGGCCGTGGTGGACTGCGGCGGCGTGGGCTATGCGGTCAATACCACGGTCAATACGCTGGCCCGGCTCCGTACCGGGGAGAGAGCGCGCCTCTACACATATCCTGTGATCCGGGAGGACTGTTTTGATCTGTACGGTTTTGCCACGCTGGAGGAAAAACGCAGCTTTGAGATGCTCATCGGCGTTTCCGGCGTCGGGCCGAAGGCGGCGCAGGCGATTTTGTCCTCCAATACGCCGGAGGGGCTTGCTCTTGCCATCGTCTCCGGAAATGAAAAGGCCCTGACCCTGGTACCGGGCATCGGGAAAAAGATCGCGCAGCGCGTAATACTGGAATTGAAAGACAAGCTGGGCAAGGACCTGTCCGGAACCGGCATGGAATCCATCACGGTTCCCGCCGCGGAGCCGGGCGGAGGCAAGCGTGCCGACGCAGCCGCCGCCCTTGGCGTCCTTGGCTACTCCAACAGCGAGATCGCCGCCGCCCTGAAAGGGCTGGATCTTCAGAATATGAGCGTGGAGGAGATCATCAAAGCCGCGCTCCGCAGCATGATGAAGTAAGGGGGAGAGACTTTGTCCATCAATTACTCCGATCCCGCGGACGAGATCATCACCCGTTCCATCTCTCTGCCGGAGGACGCCGCGGAGGGTTCTCTCCGCCCCAGACTGCTGAACGAGTATATCGGCCAGGAAAAGGCAAAAGAAAACCTCCGGGTCTTTATCCAGGCCGCCAAGGCCCGGGGCGATTCTCTCGATCATGTGCTGCTTCACGGCCCTCCCGGCCTTGGCAAGACCACCCTTGCCGGGGTGATCGCCAACGAGATGGGGGTCAATATGCGCATCACCTCCGGTCCGACCATCGAAAAGCCCGGAGATCTGGCGGCGCTGCTCACCAACCTGCAGGAGAACGACATCCTCTTTGTGGACGAGATCCACCGGCTGAACCGGACGGTTGAGGAAGTCCTTTATCCGGCCATGGAGGATTATGCCATTGATATCATCATCGGCAAGGGCCCCTCGGCCAACTCCATCCGACTGGATCTGCCCAAATTTACGCTGATCGGTGCCACCACACGCTCCGGCCAGCTGAGCGCCCCGCTGAGAGACCGTTTCGGCATCAACCTGCGTCTGGAGCTGTATACGCCCGAGGAGCTTCGCAGGATCGTACAGCGCAGCGCCGAGATCCTGGATGTGGACATCGAGCCCGACGGTGCGGATGAGATCGCCCGGCGGAGCCGCGGCACGCCCCGGATCGCCAACCGGATCCTGCGCCGGGTCCGGGATTTCGCCCAGGTGACCGCCGACGGCGTCATCACCCGCCAGGTGGCCGACGCCGCTCTGGACCGTCTTGAGGTGGACCACATGGGGCTGGACAATCTGGACCGCCGAATGCTCCGGGGCATCATCGAATACTACGCGGGCGGACCGGTGGGACTGGAGGCGCTGGCCGCCACCATCAACGAGGAACCGGTGACTCTGGAGGATGTATACGAGCCGTATCTCCTTCAGCAGGGGTTTCTGATCCGGACAAAGCAGGGGAGATGCGTGACGCAGAAGGCCTACGAACATCTGGGGATCGAGTTTCGCGGGCAGCAGCAGTTTTCCCTGTAACGGATCACGTCAGAACAAGATCGGCTGATTTACAGACTATTCATATTTCTCTTGACTTTTTTGGTGAATACAAATATAATTCGTTCGTAATTGTAATCTATTATGGAAGATTTCGTAAGCTTCAGCGATGAGCGTCTGCAGGAATTGGCAGCGGCCGGCGACAGCGGGGCAGAGGAAGCCCTGGCCGAGCGCTATGCCCGCCTTGTGCGCGTGTGTGCCCGTCCGTATTTTCTGGCCGGGGGGGACAGCGAGGATCTGACCCAGGAGGGAATGCTCGGGCTTCTCTCGGCGATCAGGGAATACCACGCGGAACAGGGTTCGTCCTTTAAGGTCTTTGCAGAGCTATGCATCAGGCGGCGGATCTTCAGCGCTATCAAGTCCGCTTCCCGCGGGAAGCACAATCCTCTCAACAGCGGCATTTCCCTGGAGGAAGCCTTTGGTGAAGAAGCCTCCTCCGCGATGCGCACCATCCCGTCCTTTAGGCGAGCCCCGGAAGAACAGGTATTGGCCAGAGAGAGCGCTGACGAATTCTTCGAGTCCTTTTCACGGTGTCTGTCATCGTTCGAACAGAAGATTTTGGAACTGTATCTGGACGGTTGGTCTTACCAGTCCATGGCCGCGGCGTGCGGCAGGGACGTAAAGGCCATTGACAACGCCATTCAGCGTATCCGGCGCAAACTGGCCCGGATCCTTCTTACCGGCGATATCAGCTGATGCTGAACGCAATATAGCCCAAGGGCGAGATTCAAAGAGAGGATCAGAAATGTACGAAGACAAGACCCTGGTGTGCAAAGAGTGCGGAAAAGAGTTCGTGTTCACTGCCGGCGAGCAGGAGTTCTATGCCGAGCGCGGCTTCCAGAATGAGCCCCAGCGCTGCAAGGCCTGCCGTGACGCCCGCAAGAACGCGACCCGCGGCCCCCGTGAGTACTTCACGGCTGTCTGCGCGGCTTGCGGCGGCGAGGCCCGTGTGCCTTTCGAGCCCAAGTCCGACCGGCCCGTTTACTGCAGCGATTGCTTCGCCAAGATCAAGGCCCAGCAGTAAGACACACCGGCGCTGTCATCCAAACAGCGAAGAAATAAGAGCGGACAAATCCGCTCTTATTTCTTTTGCGGTTTTTGCACGATGCTGTTGAAAAACCGGGAATGACCGGATATAATACCAATGATATCAAACCCAGGAGGTAAAACCATGTATCAGATCGACAAGGACACCGTTATCGCCGACATTATGATGAACGCTCCCTACACCACCCCGCTTTTCCAGGCCATCGGGATGCACTGCATGGGCTGCGCCATGGCCAGCGGCGAAAATGTGGAAGAGGCTTGCGCCGCCCACGGCGTGGATGTTGACCTCTTCGTGGAGAAGGTCAACGAGTTCATTGCCGAACAGGGCTGAGTCAGATTAAAACGGCGGGTTCTCCCGCCGTTTTATCATTTTCATCAAAAGAAATGGATCGTATCAAATTGCCCTCAAGACTCGCCTGTATCGCGGATCTGGTTCCGAACGGCGCCCGGATCGCAGATGTGGGGACGGATCACGGCCTGCTGCCTGTTTATCTGCTGGAGCATGGGATCGCCGTTTCCGCGGTGGCCACGGATATCCGTCCCGGACCGCTTGCCCGGGCGGAGGACCTGATGCGTCGGCGGCAGCAGGCGGACAGCATGAGCTGCCGGTTGTGCGATGGGCTTGCCGGTGTGGAAAGTTGGGAAGCGGATACTGTCATCATCGCCGGGATGGGCGGGGAGAACATCGCCGCCATCCTCGGCAGGGCGCCGTGGACGGCCGCAGGGACGCTTTTGCTGCTTCAGCCCATGTCCCGAAGCGAGTACCTGCGCAAAGCGCTCTCGGAGCTGCACATCGCCGTAACGGGTGAGCGTCTGGTGGAAAACGCCGGCAGGATCTACCCGGTGCTGATCGCCCGGGGCGGCGGCTGTGACTTTGGCACGCAGGCGGAGCTGTATACGGGGCGGTATGAGCTCGTAAGCGGAGAAGCGTTATTCGGCCGACTGCTGAAGAATACGCTGGATAAATGTGATGCGGCGCTGGCCGGGCTGGAGCGATCCGCCCGACCGGAGGATGAGGCGAAACGCGGCTACTGGCGCCTCGTTCGCCGTCAGCTGAAGGAGATGGAGGAACGATATCATGGCGACTGTGGCGGAGATAGCGGCATTTCTTGAGGAAAAGATCCCGTCGGCTCTCAAGGAGAGCTACGATAATGTGGGGCTGCTTTGCGGCTTTCCCGAACGGGAAGTCGGCCGCATCCTGGTGGTGCTGGACATCACGCTGGAGACCATAGGCGAGGCGGAATCGCTGGGCGCGGAACTGATCGTGTCCCACCATCCGCTGATCTTTACCCCGCTGCAGCGGATCGTCAACGATACTACGGAAGGCCGCCGGATCATCGCGCTGCTTCGGAGCGGCCTGTCCGCCATATGTCTGCATACCAATCTGGATCGGATCGAGGGAGGCGTCAACACCGCCCTGGTTCATGCCCTGGGCGGACAGGATGAGGAGTATCTGCCGGAGATCGGCTGTCTGTGCAGTCTGCCGGAAAGCATGCCGTTCATCGATTTTCTCAAACAGACGAGCGACGCGCTCGGCGCGGAGGCGATCCGCTGTCACGACGCCGGAAGGCCCGTGGAAAGCCTGGCGGTGTGCGGCGGCGCCGGCGGAGATATCCTCTATCTCGCCGCGCAGCAGGGATGCGACACCGTCGTTACCGGCGAGATCAAGCACCATCAATGGATCGACGGTGCGGAGCTTGGTCTGAATCTGATCGAAGCGGGCCATTTTTCCACGGAGAACGTGGTTGTCACCGCATTGGCAGAGATCCTTCGAACGGAGTATCCGGATCTGGACGTGTGTCTTTCCAGACTGCAGGAAAGCCCCTTCCAGGGATTTGGTGAATAGACATGGGATTGTTTTTCAAAAAGCGGAACGCGGATTGGCCTTCCTTTCCTCCGGAGGATTATGAACCCGTGGTTCGAAAGAGCGTCTGCACGGGAGAGCGGGTGGCCTGTATGCGCGACCGGAAAACCGGAAAGCTCCACGAAGTGATGCTCCTTCGCACGGACGAGGATCTGGGAGAGTTCTGCCGACGGTACCGGATATCGGCAGAAGAACTGAAGACGGTTTATTGACTCTGTTCCTTTACGCCCGGACCGCGCCGCGGTCCGGGCCTTTTTATGCCGGCACACAGGCAGTTTTCTCCGCATAATCGGAGGCATATCCCCATAGGATGCATTGAAAACATGTACAGGGGGTTTGGCCGTGTCTGACATAAGCATTTACGAGGACATTGCTCTCCGCACGGACGGAGATATATATCTTGGTGTGGTGGGGCCAGTCCGTACGGGCAAATCCACCTTTATCAAGCGATTCATGGAGACGCTGGTGATCCCGCGGATCGATAACGTTTATCGTCGGGAGCGGGCCAGGGATGAGCTGCCTCAGAGCGGTTCCGGAAAGACCATCATGACCTCGGAGCCGAAGTTCATCCCAGAGGAAGCGGTCACGATCCATTTGACGGACGGCGCGGACGTATCCGTACGGCTCATCGACTGCGTGGGCTATATGGTGGCGGGAGCCACGGGCCAGACCGAGAACGGCGAGGACCGGATGGTGACGACGCCCTGGTTTGACGAGGAGATCCCGCTTACGCAGGCGGCGGAGCAGGGGACGCAGAAAGTCATCGCGGAGCATTCCACCATAGGACTTGTCATCACGTGCGACGGCACGATCTGCGATATCCCCCGGGAGGACTACATCCCCGCGGAGGACCGGGTGATCCGGGAGCTCCAGTCCATCGGCAAGCCGTTTCTCGTTGTTCTCAACAGCGCGGACCCAAACGGTGAGCCGGCCAAGCGGATCGCCGCCCAGATCGAGGGACGGCACGGCGTTCGCTGCCTGCCTGTAAACTGTCTGGAACTGCAGGAAACGGATATCACAGAGCTTCTGCATCTCGTATTGGGCGAATTTCCGGTGGTGCAGCTGGGCGTTGATCTTCCGAGCTGGCTGGATGCTCTGCCCATGGAACATCCGCTCCGGCAGGCGATCTATGACTCCGTGCGAAAAAACGCGTCAACCATGCGGAGGATCCGGGATGTGTACGCCGTGGCAGACGGTCTGAAAGGGGAGGAGCACATCCTCGCCGCCCGGGTCCGGGATCTGCGGATGGGGGAGGGAAGCGCCGAGATCAGCGTGGAGCTGCCAAGAGCGCTTTACTATGACACCATCAGCGGCCAGTCCGGTTTTTGCATTCATGACGACGGCGATCTGATGGAGCTTCTGACCCAGATGAAGGGCATAAAAAGCGAATACGATCGGATCAGCGAGGCGCTCCGGGATGTGCGTGAGCACGGCTACGGAATAGTGACCCCGTCCCAGGAGGAATTTCGCCTGGAGGAACCGGAGATCGTCCGGCAGGGCGGTCGATACGGCGTCCGGCTGAAAGCCTCAGCGCCGTCCATCCACATGATCCTTGCGAACATCGAAACGGAGGTAAGTCCCGCCCTGGGCGGCGAAAAGGCGTCTGAAGAGATCATCAACTTCCTTCTTCAGGGCTTTGAAGGAGATACCAGCCGTATCTGGGAGTCCAATATTTTCGGGAAATCTCTCTATGACATCGCCAGCGAGGGCGTGATCACGAAGCTCCGGCATATGCCCGCCGGGGCACAGGCCAGACTTCAGCAATCTCTGACCCGTATCGTCAACGAGGGAAGCGGATCGCTTATTTGCATAATCATCTGACAATAATTGCATGCCGGGACGATTTCTTTGTCCCGGCAAAGCATTTTTCACAAAAAACAGGTTGCTTTTTTGTTTTCTGTGCCATATAATGAATTATATCTTGAAAAGGGGGATGCGATATGAAAGAATTGTCCCGCGTTGCCTGCGCGGTATCTCCCTCCGCCACCATGCTTGTGGATGTAAAATTCAAAGAGATGAAAGCCGCCGGTATGCCGGTGGTCGGCTTCGGCGCCGGGGAGCCGGATTTTGATACTCCCGACAACATTAAGGAAGCCGGCATTCGCGCCATACGGGAAGGGAAGACAAAATACACCCCGGCCGTTGGTCTTGTCTCTCTGCGTAAGGCCATCGTTCAGCGAATGAAGGCCGATCTGGATATTGCCTTTGATTATGACGCTGTCGTCGTGTCCAACGGCGCCAAGGCGTGTCTGTACACTCTGATGCTGGCGCTCCTGAATCCGGGAGACGAGGTGATCGTCCCCGGACCGTACTGGGTGAGCTACACGGAACAGATCTCCCTGTGCGGCGGTCAGCCCGTGGTTATCATGGCGGGCGAGGAGCAGGGGTTCAAGATCACGGCTAAGCAGCTGGAAGCCGCCCTTACGGAGAAAACCAAGGCGTTCATTCTGAACAATCCCTGCAACCCCACCGGCGCCGTGTACTCCGGCGAAGAGCTCAAAGCTCTGGCCGACGTCTGTGTGAAGCATGACCTTTACATCGTCGCCGATGAGATCTACTACCGCCTGTGCTACGACGGCCGAGAGTTCGTCAGCGTCGCGTCTCTCGGCGAGGAGATCCGCCGACACTGCATCATAGTCAACGGCGTGTCCAAGTCTTACGCCATGACCGGCTGGCGATGCGGCTTTGCCCTGTGCGGCGACAAGCGGCTCGCAAAGGTGATGAGCACGATCCTCAGTCATTCCATGGGCAGCATCGGCACCATGAACCAGTACGCAGCCGAGGAAGCCATGCTGGGGCCCCAGGAGAGCGTGTTCGCCATGCGGGATGTGTTTGAACAGCGCCGGGATTATATCGTGGAGCGGATCAATGCCATGAACGGCGTGAGCTGCCTTAAGCCGAGCGGCGCGTTCTATATCATGATGAACATCGAAAAGCTCTTTGGAAAGACGCTGGGCGGCCGGCTGATCCGCGACGCGGACGATTTCGCGATGGCTTTTCTGGAAACGGGGTTGACGGCGGTCGTGTCCTGCCGCGCTTTCGGCGCTCCCGGTCACGTCCGTCTGGCATACGCCGTTTCCATGGAGGATATCAGGGAGGGTATGGACCGTCTGGAAACCTTTCTGAGAGATAATTGAGCTCCTACCAAACTCATATTGGCACCGTCCCGCTCATATCCTGTCATGAGGAGGCGGTGTTTTTATGTCCGGAAAGAGGAAAAAGGGGGATCGGGCCGGGTTCACGGCCCTTTGCGCCTTGATTACCGTTTGGATTTGTGCCATAATACTCCCAAAAGAAAACGTATCCTCCCGAACAGAGACCATGAAGGAACTGCGCCGTACGAGCGTATTGATCATCGATCCCGGTCATGGCGGGATGGACGGCGGCGCTTCTGCCGCGGACGGAGCGGCGGAGAGCCGGATCAATCTGGAGATCTCCCTTCGGACCCGGGATCTGTGCCGTTTTTTCGGCGTCCCGGTGGTGATGACCCGTGTGTCGGAGGACCTGGATTATCCTCCGGAGGCGGCGACTGTCGCCGCCCGGAAGCGCTGGGATACCAGGGATCGGGTGGCGCGGATCGATCGGGTGGAAAACGGCGTCCTTCTCTCGATCCACCAGAATTATTATCCGTCGTCCAAGCCCCGGGGCGCCCAGGTTTTTTATGCGTCCGATGACTTGAGCCGCTTCCTTGCCCAGACCATTCAGCTCGCTTTTCAGGAGCATCTCATGCCGGAAAACCGCCGCGTGGCCGCGCCGGTTTCCAGGGACGTATATATCATGAACCATGTCCACTGTCCGGCTGTACTGGTGGAATGCGGCTTTCTTTCCCATCCCCGGGAGGCGGCGCTTCTTCGGGAAGAGGGCTATCAGATCCGGCTGGCTGCCGTGCTCTCCGGCAGCTTTTTGCGTTTTACGGAGGAAATCTCATGAAAACAAAGACCGTTTTTTTCTGCAAGGAGTGCGGAAACGAGACTGGAAAATGGTACGGCCGATGCCCGGCCTGCGGCGCGTGGAACTCGCTGGAGGAAGTTACCGCGCCGAAGAGCGCCCCGGTCAAAGCCGCCCGTGCCGGCGGCAGCACTCCCAGACCGGTCTCTCAATTGGACGAGGAAGAAGAGCTTCGCTTTTCCACCGGAATGCCGGAGGTGGACCGGGTGCTGGGCGGCGGCGCGGTCCGCGGCTCTCTGGTGCTGGTGGGCGGCGCTCCCGGCATCGGCAAATCCACGCTGCTCCTGCAGATCTGCGGCCGTATGCATGAGGCAAAGATCCTTTATGTGACCGGAGAGGAAAGCCAGCGGCAGCTGAAAATGCGCGCACGGCGGCTGGGCGTGGAAGGGGAGAATCTCTATGTGCTGGCTGAGACGGACATGAATTCCATCGTACGGAACGTGGAGGAACTGAAGCCCGATATCCTGATCATTGATTCCGTTCAAACCATGTTCAACAGCGACATCGCCGCCGCGCCCGGAAGCATCAGCCAGGTAAAGGACTGCACCATGACCATGATGCGGCTGGCCAAATCCCAGGGCGTCACGGCCTTTGTGGTGGGACATGTGAACAAGGAAGGCGCCATTGCCGGGCCCAAGGTTCTTGAGCATATGGTGGACTGCGTTTTGTATTTTGAAGGCGATCGATCCACAAGCTATCGGATCCTCCGTTCAGCCAAAAACCGCTTTGGCTCCACCAATGAGATCGGTGTTTTCGACATGGATGAATCCGGTCTGCGGGAGGTGCCGAATCCCTCTGAGGTCATGCTCGCCGGTCGGCCGTTCAATTCGCCAGGTACCTGCGTAACCTGCGTCATGCAGGGCACCAGACCGGTCCTTGCGGAGATACAGGCTCTGCTCACGCCCTCCGCGCTGGCCCAGGCCCGGCGCAACGCCAACGGCGTGGATTTTAACCGGGCGCTGCTCTTGCTTGCTGTGCTGGAAAAACGGGGCGGTCTTCACGTGGCCGGCTGCGACGCTTATCTCAACGTGGTGGGCGGCCTGGAGCTGGACGAGCCTGCCGCGGATCTTGCCGTCGTGCTGGCCATTGCATCCAGCTTCCGGGACAAGCCCATCGGGGACGATCTGGCCGCCGTCGGGGAGGTGGGGCTGACCGGAGAGATCCGCAGCGTGCCCGCTATCAGCCAAAGACTGCAGGAGGTTGCCCGCCTCGGCTTTCGGCGCTGTGTGATCCCCGGTCACAGCCGAGGGGATATTAAGGTACCGGATGGTTTGATGATCCTGTACGCCAAAAACATACGGGAGGCCATCAACGCCGTCGTGATATAAAAGGGAATTTCCGCACGCGGAACAATCATAATGATTTCCGCGCGGACGGCGGCTCAATTGAGTTGTCTGCTGAAAAACGGTCGAAGGAAACGGTCGGCTGAAGTAGTATTGGAATATCATTTATAAGAGTATGGTAAAGAAGAGAGAGCTTAGATACCTGCGAAAACGCGCGGAATATCTGTATTGACTGTGTATTCCGTTATTTCCGCTTATCAGCCGTCTTTTGAGGGCCGTCAGGCAAAAACCAGGAAAATCGCTCCCCTAAATTAAACAAAATTTTTATTTTGTTTAATTATTGGTGGGCTAGAACATGAGGGGAAGCCCGAAAGCCTGCACAGCACCTCGAGTTTTCGAGCCTCCCCCCTGCGACCGGAAATGATACAAAAAAGCAT
>JAEEGL011582122.1_pt1 | contig 20032 bp, 17 predicted proteins | sample 9134231 | NCBI WGS metagenome assembly JAEEGL01 (sample SAMN16246548, study PRJNA631951) | gut metagenome | biome: gut microbiome; feature: rumen; material: fiber-attached | host: Bos | place: Iran: Karaj | collected 2018-10
ACGAAGGAAGTTCATTCCACCTGCTTTGACTGCAAAAAGTCTTGTAAGTGAAGCCTTATGTACTGTTTCTGATTAGGAATTTAAGGACTGGAGTAACTTTTCTTTGGTTACTCTATTGATTAAATCATAGGATTCTGAGCTCGTCTCAGAATCTGTATGTGCAGTGTCTTAGAGATGCTGAAGCAAGATCGAAATAACGAGCTGCAAATTCAGCATGACGGAAATTTTTGCGAATTCGACAGTTCCCTCATCCTCACACTAGACTTTTTAAGGGGAAACATATATAAACAAGAAATCAAAAATTATTTTTATAAGGAAAAAATAAATGAAAAAAATCAGTTTAATTTTATCAGCACTCCTTCTGATTCTTACAACTACTAACTGTGCTTCAACAAATCAGGATGTACTTTACACAAGCCCGGAAACAGATGTTCTTATTTACGGCTTTGCTTCAAATGTAAACACCATGAACTTTTACAGAACACAACTTGGTAACGGCGATTATCCCGAAGACGAAAAGGTTTCAAAAGCAAAACTAATTTCAGGCGGTTTAATTCACATTGTAGATAAACCGGGTGCAAGTTATAAGTTAAAAGAACTCACAATTATTAAAGATAATTTGCCTTACAGATATTCTTTCGAAAGAAGTGATTTTATGGAATATGACTTTCCTGAAAAACCTGGAATATACTACATTGGTTCAATAGATATGTTAAAGACTTTGTCAACCGGAAGATGGACTAATTTGTATCTGGAAGGTGATGAGCTGTATACAAAAATCAAAATTACAGAAAAGCTTTTAACTAAATATAAAAATACTCCATGGGAAGATGAAATTAACGCAACCCTGGACATTCTGTATACAAAAATGGCCGAAAACTCAGGCTATGATTTATCGGAAGACGAAGAATAGTCTTTTTGGGGGAACGAACACCACTACGAACTCGCAAGAGATGTGGTGGTTGAGTTCATCGAAACCACGTGTCTATAAACATTTATACCGTTTCAGGTGGTTTCGATACGGCTACGCCTACTCAACCACCGCATTCTTTTTCATTCGACTACTCAATCACCGTTTATTCCGAATCAGAATCAGAAACTACATCATCAGAAACTTCAGTATCAACTGCATCTGCATCATCAGCTTCATCTTCTGCATTCTGAGCCAGCATAGAAATTTTTGAAGACTTCTTTTTTGAAATATAAATTGAACTCATCACAATAAAAGTTACAACTGTTGCTGCAATAATTTCATAAATACCGTTGCTTAAAAATGCAAGGCCTAAAGCTTTCCAGAAACCGCTGATAATTCCGTTCGCAGGGTCCAATCCAAACGCAACCAGAACTTCCTCGCTGTGAACAACAACCAGCATCAGGATAACTAAAAAAGTATGAACAAAAGTTCCGGCTGCAGCTGCAATCGAAGCGCTTATAAATTTCGGCATTTTAGGAATCAAGTCGAAAAGTTTAAAAATGCCATATACGGCAAGAGGGAACAAAGCTCTCGGGAAAACAGAAATCAGCGGATTAAAAAACAACGGATTAAGTCCCTGAGGAACAACTCCTGCTTTAATTAAACTTGTAATGCCAAAAATAAAGCCTGTACAAATACCTGCTACAGGACCGCCAAGAACAGTTGCTAAAATTACCGGAATATGATTGATAGTTAAGGCAACAACACCAACTTGAATAAAGCCGATTGGAGTAACGGTAAATATAACCGCTAATGCACTAAAAATACCAGTTATAGCTATTTTAAAATTCAAATTTGATTTTGAAGACATAAAGCACCTTCTGTTTTTAATTTTTAATTTAAATATCACAAAACACTTTCAAATGCAATATATTTTTTTTAAGGTTTTTAAGGTCTCTTTATTCATCATGTTTAATTCTTAAACAAATCATCCAGTGTAAGGACTGTGTATTTCTCATTTCCTGCAATTTTCTTTTTTACACCACTTGTAATTCCGTTTTTTGAAAAAATCATAAAATACTTATTTTGCCGATTAATACAAAGAGCAGAATCTTCCAGATCCTTAAATTGCTTCTCATCAAATTTTAGAGAAGTGTATTTACATTCACAGAAGAGAGCATTTTTATCATCAATTGCTAAAAGGTCTATTTCTTCAATCTTCTTCAGCACTGGATTATTACCCCACCAGCGGCCAAGATTTTCTGCAAAGAAGGGCATTTTTCCATTGAAGAAGCGCTCTTTTAAAAATGTCTCACAAACACCTTCAAAGCGATGTCCTATAAAAGTATTCAATCTCTCTTTAGTCAGTTCCCTTTCATAAAAAAGCTCCGGTGATATCAAACCATTCAGCATATTCTGCTTTTTATAGATGAACATAAAATAAAATGCAAAATAATTGTCGCAGATTGAATAGAGCGTATTTCTGCTGTTCTGTTTTTCTCCGCAAGGAATATCTTTTTTTATAAAACCAAGACTGCACAAAACGTTCAGATATTTCGCAACTTTAGCAGGTTCTTCACCAACCTTATCTTTTATTAGATTAAAGGTCGAAGCACCGGCATTTATCGCAAGCATAATGTTTTTGTAAAAATAAGTTTCCTTCAGTTCCATTCTTAGTAAAGTTTCAATTTCATTAAACAGGACACCTGTAGTTGAAAGACAGTTGTTTATCACATTTTCTTTAATTGAATGTTTATCATCAAAAAGGGAAAGATACAAAGGAATACCACCGACAATTGAATACGATATTACAGCTTCTTCATTACTGTAATTTGGGAAAAAATCCCTTGCCTCTTTATATGTAAAAGGCAAAAGTTTTAGTTCAGCTGTTTTACGGCCATAGAGAGGTTTAGAAGAATTGTCGATTATTTCTTCAATTACCGAAACTTCAGAACCGCAAAGAATTAAAAAAATATTCTTCTTTCTTAGAATTGTATCTATTGCAATTTGGAGTCCTGAGTCATAAGCAGAGTTTGAATTATAAAGATATGTAAACTCATCAATTATTAAAACAAGACGTTCTGAAAGTTCTACAGTTTTTAGATAGGAATAAACATCGCTCCATTTTTCAAATGATTTCAAAAAGTCACCTGCATTCAGGATTTTATTCAATTCTTCGCAAAAATTCTGAACATTTGTTTTTTCAGACGATTTATCACCTATAAAATATACTGTATTTTTTTCGTGTAATTTTGCAAAATGCCCAAGTAAATACGATTTTCCAACACGGCGACGGCCATGCATAATCAGCATTTCGAATTTTGAGGAATTATAAAGTTTTTCCATAAGAGCCAGTTCTTTTTTTCTACCAACAAAAAAATCATCTGCTTGAGTCATTATTTACTCCATAGTTATTTACTCTAGAGTAAATAATATAACCAATCTAACATTTTTTCAATTCTTATTTTTAAGTTAGTGTAGAAAGCTGCCCTCCCTCGCCCCCCGCGGAAAGCCACTTCAGTATATCATCTCAATGACAATTTAGCTGAAAAACAATATACTCACTTCATGATTAAGATTTTATTTATCTGTCACGGAAATATCTGCAGAAGCCCAATGGCTGAATTTGTAATGAAACATTTAGTTAAAAGCAAAAATCTTGAAGAACATTTTTTAATCGATTCAAAAGCTACAAGCACGGAAGAAATCGGGAACCCGGTGCACAGGGGAACAACGCAGAAACTTAGGGAAGAAAACATCCCGCTCTATCCTCACTACGCAAGCCAGATGGAAAAAAGTGATTATGAAAAATATGATTTAATTATCTATATGGATAGAATGAATTACAGAAACATCCTTCGAATCACCGGCGACGACACCGAAAACAAAATTCATAGCCTCTTAGAATATTGTGGTTCTGATAGAGAAGTCAGCGACCCCTGGTACACTCATAATTTTGACCAGACCTTTGAGGACATAATGAAAGGCTGTAAAGCGCTGTTAGATTATTTATCTTCGCACTACCAGGTTTAATGTTCGACAAGTCGCTTCTGTTACAAGTATGTGTCGAAACCACCATATAGTACTAATGGTCATTTCGACAGGCTCAATGACCGTAGTAGTTTCTACTTGATATCTTCTTTATTTTCATCAATTCCGCGGGCCCATTCGTAAGTACTCAAATATGGATCCGGTTTAATTGCACCAGGAGTTGCCCAGATTTCATCAATAAGGCCGTTTGAATTAACTTTTCCAATGCGAACCTGTTTGTAAAGGTGCTGGTTTGTTCCGTCGATTGTTACAGTTCCTTCAGGTGCTGTATAACTTAATCCTTTTGTAGCCATGCGGACATCTTCAACGTTAAAAGTACCGGCTTTTTCACAGGCCAGAGCCCACATATGAATTGCAATGTATCCTGCTTCAATAGGGTCCCCTGTAACTCTGTTTGAACCATATTCTGATTTAAAGTCTGAAACGAATTCTTCATTTTTCGAAGTATCAGTTGTTTCATAATAGTTCCATGCAACCAGATGTCCTTCAAGATATTCTTTTCCAATCTGAGAAATTTCTTCTTCAGCAATAGAAAAACTCATTACAGGAATCTGTTTCGATGTAATTCCTGCATTTGCCAGTTCACTAAAAAAAGAAAAATTTGAATCTCCGTTGAGTGTATTCAGAATAACATCAGGTTTTTCATTGATTATATCTTTTACAATTGAACTAAAATCTTTACTTCCAAGAGGAACATAAACTTCACCTGCAATTTCGCCCTTAAGCTGTGCAAGCTGTGCCTTAATAATTTTATTTGCAGTACGCGGGAAAATATAGTCATTTCCAACAAGGAACATTTTCTTACCACAATTCTGTGCACAATAATCAACTGCCGGAACAACCTGCTGATTAGGAGATGCTCCCATATACATAATGTTCGGACTGGCTTCCATACCTTCATACTGAACCGGATACCACAGAAGACTGTAAAAATCTTCAACTACGGGCTTTACAGCCTGGCGCGATGCAGAAGTCCAGCAGCCAAATATTGATACAACCTTGTCCTGTTCCAGAAGCTTGCGTGCTTTTACTGCAAAAGTTGAAGGATCACTGTCGCCGTCTTCTATAACCGGAATAATTTTTTTCCCAAGAACACCACCAGCCTTATTTATTTCTTTTATTGCCAGAAGCTCTGCATCATGAACAGAAGTTTCACTTACAGCCATAGTTCCGCTCAAAGAATGAAGAAGTCCGATTTTTACAGTTTTTGCATTTTTCCCTTTGCATCCACCCAGAAGCAAAAAACATGCTGCTAAAACTAAGTTCACTGTAATTATTTTTTTCATATTTCCTCCAAAAAATATTTTGTTTTTTTTATAGAATATTCCATGTGGTCATAAGACCTTTACCCTTGATATTGCACTGTTCAGGTTCACTGAATTCAAATGTACTGTCAATAAGTTTTGTATGTAAAGCATCAGAAACTTTTATTCCGTCTTCAGGAGCAGCAGTTTCCATTCGGCTTGCAACGTTTACAGTATCGCCCCAGACATCATAAATAAATTTTGTTCTTCCTATTACACCCGCAGTAACAGGGCCTGAATTAAGTCCTATTCGGATTTTAAACTTGATTAACGCTGTTTTATTGTAGGTTTCAACATCTTCTAGCATTCCTTTTGCAAAATTTGCCATAACCAGAGCATGATTTTCATTTGGAGACGGAAGCCCGCAGGCCGCCATGTATGCATCTCCGATAGTCTTGATTTTTTCTACACCATATTTTTGTGCACGGATATCAAACAGAGTAAACAGATTGTTCAAGGCATCAACTATCTGCTCTGCCGTACAGCCGCTGGAGGTCTTTGTAAAATTGACAATATCCGAGAAAAGAATTGTTGCATCATCAAAGTTCTGACCGATTGAGTGCACATTATCCTTAAGTTCATTTGCAATCTGATCAGGAAGAATAGCCCTTAACAGATGATCCGATTTTTCTTTCTCGACTTTAAGCTCACTCGTGCGTTCCTGAACCATTGCTTCAAGACGAATATTTTCTTTAACAATCTTTATCTGCCTTCTGTAAAAGAAAAAGCTCAATGAACCAATTACAGCAATTACCAGAATAATCCAGAAAGCAGGAAGCTGATAAATATATGGTTTTTGAACAAAGAGTAAAACCTGTGCCTGTTCTGAATAAAATCCGTCGCCGCTTATTGAATTAACGATGAACTTATGATTACCCGGTGAAAGGTTTGTATAAGTCATAGAGCGGTCAGAAGTCGGGAAACAGAATTCCTGTTCAAAATTGGTAAGCCTGTGTGTAAACTTTATGCGTTCCGGTGCCTCAAAACTAATTCCTGAATAAGCAATATCTACACGCTTAGTTCCAGCCTTGAGTATAATTTCTTTCTGTGCTGTAGGATAAAGCGTATTATCTACGATTACCTGATTATCTACCGTAACTTTTTCTATTTGAACCAGAGGCATTATCGGATTTTCTGAAATTTTTTGCGGGTCATAAACGGCAAATCCGTCGACCATTGTAATCCAGAGGCGGCCGTATCTGTCGACAAGGCTTTTTGCAGTTGAAGTAGGTCCGCTAGAATCAAGTCCGTCATTTTTATTGAAGAATTTTACATCAATCTTTTCTATTTTGCCGGCAACATAATCAAGCACATCACTGAACGGCGCAGTCGAAATACCGTGATTGCTTATCATCCACATATGGTTTGTACCGTCAATAAGCACCTGAAACATCGAATCAGTTTCGAGTCCTGAATCAGAATTCAGCACTACATATGAATCAGGATAGCCCGGCTTACTGGCAAAAGGCAGACACCGCGTAATTCCGCTTCCGGTGCAAATCCAGTATGCTCCGTCAAGATTCTGGTTAATCTTAAATATTACGTTTCCGGCAAGACCATCCTCTGTAGTCAAATGAGAAAGAATCACTTCGTCCTTCATCGTGTAAACACCGCCGCCATCCGTTCCAATCCAGATAATACCGTTTGTATCTTCGTAAAGAGCCATTATGTATTCATTATCAAGTCCTGTTATCAGTTTATAATTTCTGATTGAGCCGTCCTTGTGAATTATACTTAAACCTGTAGTTGTGCCGGCATAAATATCTCCGTTTTTAGTTTCGATTGCAACCCTGACTTTATTACCAGCAAGCCCGTCTTTCATACTCCAGTTGCGGATTGTTTTTCCGTCGTATAAAAGCTGCCCCGGCTCTGTATAACAGCTTACAAGAATCGAACCGCTTTTTGTTGCATTTACATCACGGATTCTTAAGCCTTTGGTATATTCTGTGAGAGTATTTGAAACCGGAAGATCGTCCTTATAACAGCGTACTCCATTGTCTGTACCAATCCAGATATTTCCGTAACGGTCTTCGGTAATGGAGTTTGTTGTAACACCAAGCTTCATCATTCTGAAACAGCCCTTGCGAAGTTTTCCAATTCCGTTTCTGTCGGTTGCAAACCACATGTTATTTTCGCGGTCGCACATTATTCTGTTGATTTTTGATTCAGCAAGTACACTGCCTGAATAATCATGAAATTTTCCTTCGTGAAGAACTGTAATTCCTTTTTCGGTTCCAAACCAAAGGTCCCCGCTTTCTGTACGGAAAATACAATTAGTTACAACAGAATCGAGTTTTGAATGTGTCTTGATCTTTTGAATATTTCCGTTTTCAACCCTTATAATTCCGTCGCTTCCAAGTGCAACCCAAAAGGCGCCTCCTTTTTCCTGACCGATTGCTGTTGCAAAATAAATGCCGAATTTGTCAAGCTGAGGTACTGTGTAAAAAAGCCCGCGCTGATAAACAAACAGTCCCCTTTCATTTGCCGTTATGAGCCAGATTCTTCCAGAAGTGTCGCAGTAAAGTGATGTACATATAACGCCTTTAGAAACAGTACCGGCTTCAAACTGAGGTGTAATCATGTGATTACTTTTTGTCAGATAAACTACACCGGCAGCAGTTCCAACCCAAATGTTTCCTTTTCTGTCTTCTGCAAGACATCGGATTGAATTGTTCGGAAGACCGTTTTCTGTAGTAAACACTTTTGTATAAGTTGGTGTAATCAGCTGAAGGCCTTCGTCATTTGAACCAATCCAAAGGTTTCCGCTTGTATCTTCAAGAATAGTACGAACAGAAATAAAACTTAAATCATTGTTCTTTGATTTTTTATGTGTAGAAAACTGCTCACCATCAAAACGGGCAAGCCCTTCATATGTTCCAATATTTATATATCCATCTGTTGTCTGGATAAGATCAGTAACACTGGTACCGTTGAGAGTTCCAAAAGTATCCCAGTTCTGGTAAACATAGTTGTCAAAAAAGGACTGCTGAGCAAAAACAGCGGCATTAAAAAAAACAATTGCCAATAATAATACAAACTTTTTCATAATAATATGATAAATCTGAATTCTAAAAACTTACAAATATTTTTTTTATGTGGAAAAATAATTGACAATCCTCAGAAATAAAAAAGTTAACCCCGTCACCACCCCTGTCATCAAAACAAAAAAATTTGAAAATCGGGAACAAACAAAATATAATATCTGTATGATTTTCACGGAATTTAAGATTGAAAACAAAAAGACTCAATTAACAAAATCAAATTCTCTCAGCACAAGTGACTTATTTGAAAAGCGAAATAATGAAACGCCTTATAACAAGGACTTAGAGCAGCTCATAAAAGCCATTGAAAATTACAGCTCAAAAGATTCAGTGGAAATTCACACCTTATCTTCAAATATCGAAAACATTAAGTTCTAGTTTTTCTTTTAGTTTTTATTTGCCCCGGAACTGTTTGCCATATCACTTAGTTTCTTGTAATAAGAATCAACCATACGCTTCATATCGTGAATGTTTACGACATTTATATAGGTTTCATACATTTCTATCTTATGCCTGTCCTGCATTTTACTAAGTTCATCCTTTGCAACATTTTGAGAAATTCCAGCCCAGCCTGCAATGTCTCCAAAAGTAACATCGAACTTGAGCTTCTGCGGAATATCATCTCTTAAAGCTTTCTGCTTAGACTTGTCAGTTTCTACAAGCATAAGGAAAATATCTGCAATGCGGACAGAAATATCTTTTATAAGAATGATTTTTAATCTTCGAGTCTGATCACAAATTCTTTTACAGAAAAGCTTTAGAAGGTTCATAACGATTAAGCCGTTACTCATTACCAAAAGCTTAAAGTTTTCCTTGCTGAACTCAAGACATGAACAGTCAGTTCTTGCTACACAGGTTGCAGTTCTAGGCGAATTATCAAGAATTGCCATTTCGCCAAAGAATTCACTTGGCTTTAATACATCTAGATTTTTATTCTGGCCATTCATTGTTTTTACAATCTGAACCTGACCGGACTTTATTAAATAGAATGTTTCACCAGGTTCAAACTCACTGATAATTACATCACCCTTTTTATAATTCTTTGTAAACCTGTCAAACACTGGAAGAGCAAACTGTCTTAACGAAGCAGATGTAACTTCATTATCTGAACCGGTTGAACTTGAAAGGCTTTGATTATGTTCCTGCTGTTCAGCTTTTAATGCAGCATCTTTATAGAGCTTATTAACCTGATCCATATCAACTGTTGAAGAATGCTTTTCAATAATTCGCTTTAAAATATCGCAGCAAGAACGGTACTCTTCATCATTATAAAATGCATTTGCTATTAAAAACATTCCTTCGCCGGCAGGAGTTTCTGCAGCATCTTTTTTCAGAATCTCTTCTGTTCGTTTATGAAGATCGCGTAACGAAAAACTAAACACGCGAAGCATTTTTTCAGTTACAGCCTGTTTATTACTGAATATTGTTTCAAAGTCTGACACAGAAAGCTGAAGAATCATAGAATCGTCAGCAACACAAGCAGTTTCAGTTCGAGGCATATGAGCTAGAGCACTTTTTACTCCAAAAAACTCTCCTGTCTTTAAGGTTTCAACCTGGACACTTCCTGTTTCAAGTTCTATAGATTTTAAAATAACAATTCCCTGCTGGATGATATAAATACTTTCATCTTTATCACCCTCAAAATAAACGATAGAACCTTTTGCAAACGACATTGATTTTGGCATATTAGTTTTACCTTCTAAAAAAAGATTTCCTAGTTTTAGAATTATAACATATAAAATCTGTAAATGCTATGAATTTTAACTGGAAAGTTCTTACTATTTACAAGTTCCATTACCTGACTATAATGTATACAACTTTATTCCATACGACTTTGAACTTAGAGGATTTTATGATTGATTTACACACACATTCTACAGCTTCTGACGGAACTTTTACTCCGGCACAATTGATTGAATATGCTTCCTCTAAAAAAATAACGACTATTGCTTTAACTGACCACGATACTGTAAGCGGAATTTTAGAAGCACAAAATAAAGCCTTAAGCTTAGGAATTAATTTTATTGCAGGAATCGAAATAAGCGTTGACTGGCCAAAAGGTGAATTTCATTTACTCGGACTGGGACTAAAAAAGTGTTCTGCAGAGCTTCAAAGTGTAATTGATTTTATCCGCGAAGAAAGGATTAGACGCAATGAAGAAATGGCCAGGCTTTTACGCGCAAAAAATATTGATATCTCATTAGCTGAACTTGAAGATAAATTCCAGACTCAAAACATCGGTCGCCCGCACTTTGCACAATTGCTCACAGAAAAAGGCTATGTAAAAACACGGCAGCAGGCATTTGATATTTATTTTGCTGCAGGAAGACCCTGTTATGTCAAAAGAATCGGGGCTCCTTTAAGCGATGCAATAGAAGGTATAAAAACCAGTGGAGGAATTCCCGTTCAGGCTCACCCGCTTTCAATTTATGTTGCCTGGGGAAAAATGGAAAATGCAATGATTGAAATTCAAAGCCAGGGAGTAATGGGACTTGAAGCATATCATCCGGGAGCAAGATTGTCAGAAGCTTTAAGACTGGAAGAACTCGCAAGAAAGCTTAATATGATTGTTACTGCCGGAAGCGATTTTCACGGAGAAAAAGTAAGGGCCGACAGAAAAATTGGAATCAGTGCCGGCAAAAAATCTATAGCAGATAGATTCTGGGAAGATGAGTTAAAGCCTTTACTGGAAAAAGTTCACGAAGGAAACGACCATAAATTTATTTAGTTTTACAAATCATTATGATGAATGCAATTAAAAACAATAGCTGCGGGATAACGCTGAAAATCAAAGAAGTCAAAGGAAGCCCGAACAGCTGATATTTATCGAGTTCGACAAGATGCATATCAACAAGCATATTATAAATGTATCCGGTGTAGTTTATTACGATTCCTGCAATTAAAGACATCCAGGCACCATCGCGCAATCGTCCCCACAAAATGATTGCAAAAAGCGCTACCAATCCACCTAAAACAAGTTTAATAATATATAAAATAAGTTGTGTTCTTTCCATAAAAAGTTAACCTCTATTGTAAAAAATTATCCTGTTGTTCCAACCCTGCTTAAGAATCTCTATGTATACAGATGCTGAAACGAGTTCAGCATGACATACTATATATTTTACACTATATCTTTATTCCTGGAATGGATTTTTTTTAAGTGCATTGAAAACGCCTTCATCACAGGAATAGGGAACAATGCTTGGCTTTTCATAAACAGGACTTATGACATAACCCAAAGACAAACAGTGAAGCATAAAGTCAGTGTATTTTTCTTTGCTTACTTTAGGATACAAATAAGGGCCTTTTCTTTCCCAGTACTTACACAAAACCGTATCGTATCTGAACCAGTCTTTTTCGCTTCTTTCCTGCAGCGCCTTTATAAGATTATAAACACTTCTTGTAACGCCTGCATTTAAGGCCGAAGATAAATACGCTTTGTTTTCGCTGTAAAACTCTTCTAAAAGCTTTGACTTTTCTGAATCCAGAACTTCTTCTTTTACGGCAAGAATGTAAAGCTTTTCACAAGAAGCGAAAGGAGGCTCAAAAATTATACAGTCAATTTCTGCAGGATTTACATCACAGTCGTTCCAGGGCTTCCAGAAAGAAGAGCCTTTAGAGCTTACGAGTAGAGATGCCTGCAAAGCATTTTTTTTCTCTGTGAAAACAAAAGTCTTTCTTGCTGAATTAAAAAGTGTACTAACAGCTTTTTCCAAACGGAATGAATGGCTCGTTATAAAAGAACCTGTAGCTCCTTTTGAAAGCACATCTTTTAAAACTGTATAGGAAGAAGAACCACCCCATCCTAAGATTGCCCTTCCGCCTTCCTGATACATATCTGTTAAGCGCACGCCTTTTGCAGTATACAGATAACAGAAACGGCAGCGGTTTATTGTGCCGTAAGAGTCATAAATTTTTTCAGCAAGAAAATCTACTGGATTCATAAAACCTTAAAGCTCCGAAAGTTTTTTTGTTACCAGTTCAGTTGCAATTTTTGGATTTGCTTTTCCGCAGCTTGCTTTCATTACCTGTCCCATCAGCCAGCCGACAACATTTGTTTTACCAGCTTTGAAATCAGCAACAGCTTTTGGATTTTCAGCAATTACTTTGTCTACGATTGATTCAATAGCACCTGTATCTGAAACAGATTCCATTCCTTCTTCTTTTATAATCTGTGAAGGCATTTTTGAAGTTTCAAGCATTTTAGCAAATACAGTTTTTCCCTGAGCCGAAGTAATTTTCTTGTCAGCAATTGCATTTACAAGCTCTGTAATGTGAGCCGGTGTAATGTTTACTTCTGAAATTGTTTTCTTCTGTTCATTAAGAACTGCCAATAACTCTGCCAGAATCCAGTTAGCAACTTTCTTTACATCCTTTGCATCTTTTGCAGCAGTCTCAAACCAGAGTGCAAGCTCGCGGGTAGAAGTTAAAGTTTCTACATCGAAATCACTTAAGCCGTATTCTTTCTTCAAGCGGTTTCTTTTTGCTTCAGGCAATTCACCAACTTTATCAAAGGCACTGGAAATAAGCTCTTCACTTACTGTAAATGGCTTAATATCAGGTTCAACAACAAAGCGGTAATCAACGAATGAATTTTTTGTACGCTGAACAACTGTCTGTCCAAGCTCTTCGTTCCAGCCCATTGTAACTTTAAAGCCCGGATTAAATTCCTGACGGTCTTCAATAAACTCTTTAAGCTGGCGTGAAGCTTCGTAAGTACAGGCATCTTTTATAGAACGGAATGAGTTTAAGTTTTTAATTTCACTGATTGGTGTGTGATACAGTTTTCCATCTTCCCAGACATTTAAGTTGATGTTTGCATCACAGCGCATATTTCCTTCTTCGAGGTTTCCGTTTGTAACTTTTACATAGCGTAAGATTTCCTGTACAGTTTCCATGAACAAAGCAGCTTCTTCAGGACTTGTCATATCAGGTTTAGTTACAATTTCAATCAATGGAGTTCCACAGCGGTTGTAATCAATGTAAGAGTGAGCACCCTGCAAGTGCAAAGACTTACCTACGTCTTCCTCAAGGTGGATGCGTTCTATTCTGACTCTTCTATATTTGCCGTCTTCTGAAATACAGTCTTCACCAATAAAATTTTTTGTCCGGCATTTTTCATTTCCAAAGCGCTGTTCTTCAGGATACTTGTGCATAGGTAAATCAACATAACCGTTTGTACACAAAGGAATATCATACTGAGTAATCTGATAACCTTTTGCAAGGTCAGGATAGAAATAATGCTTTCGGTCAAATTTTGTAAAGCGTGCAATGTGACAGTTTAAGGCATGACCTGCAACTGCACCAAGTTCAACATAACCGCGGCTGATTCTTGGCATGGCACCAGGAAGTCCTAAGCAGACCGGACAAACTCTTGTATTTGGCATTCCGCCATAACGGTTTTCGCAGGCACAGAAGGCTTTTGTTTTAGTTAAAAGCTGAGTGTGAATTTCACAGCCGATTACAATTTCCCATTTATCTATAGCCATTTATTTTTCCTCCGCAACAGGACAACCACAATGAGGATGTTCATTTTCCCAGTTTTGTGCGAGCCGTAAAATTTTCTTTTCTGCAAACATAGCACCTGCAAATTGAATTCCAACAGGCATTTTTCCATTTTCAGGTGAAGTAAAACCTGCAGGAATAGAAATAGAAGGAATACGCGCAAGGTTTACGAATGTTGTAAATAAATCGCTTAAATACATTGCGAGAGGGTCATCAAATTTTTCGCCTAATTTAAAGGCTGCTGTCGGACAAGTCGGACAGAGAATCAAATCATAGTTTTCAAATAAGGCTGCAACTTCCCTCTGGATTCTTGCCCTTACAGACATTCCCTTTTTATATGTATCGCCGGAGAACTGTTCTGAAAGTACATAGTTACCGATTATAATTCTTCTCTTTACTTCAGGACCAAATCCTGCACTACGGGTTTCAACATAAAGTTCATCGTAACCCTTGCCGTTGTCAATTCTGTTTCCGTAACGGATTCCATCGAATCGGCTTAAGTTAGAAGCGGCTTCAGAAAGTGCAATTACGTAATATGAAGCAATTGAAGCGTCTAAGATTGGAAGGTCTACAGTTTCTACAGAAGCTCCTTTTGAAGTAAACCAGGAACGAACCTGCTCGAAAACGGCAGAAACATCTTTATCCATACCTTTTGTTTCAAGAAATTGTTTTGGAACTGCAATCTTCATTTTAGCAATTTCTTCATCAGAATAAGCTTCCAGATTTCGCAAACTTTTTCCTTCAGGCAAATCGCAGCTTGTATCATCATAAAAATCTGTTCCGCACATTACGCTTAAAGGCAAAGCAATATCCTGTGGAGTGTGTCCCAAAAGGCCTACCTGATCCAGTGAAGAACCGTAAGCAACAACACCCCAGCGGCTCAAAACTCCGTAAGTAGGTTTTAAACCGTATACACCGCAGTAACTTGCAGGCAGACGCACAGAACCACCAGTTTCTGTACCAAGTGCAAAGAGTGCCTGATTTGCAGCAACAGCCGCAGTAGAACCGCCAGAGGAACCACCAGAAACATATTCGCGGTTTATAGGATTTCTTGTAGGTCCGTAAATTGAATATTCTGTAGAAGAGCCCATTGCAAACTCATCCTGATTACAGCGGCCTAAAGGAATTGCACCGCTTTCCATAAGTCTGTTTATAACGGTTGCATTATATGGCGCAACATAGCCCTGTAAAATTTTTGAAGAACAGGTGAGCTTTTTTCCCCTTACGCTGATATTGTCTTTGTTTGCAAACGGAATACCAAGCAGATGTTTTTCTTCAAACAATTTATCTACAGTTCCTTCTGCCCTTGCCTTTGAAATTTCTTCATCAGCTTTTTCTGCCAGAGTGATTACATCATCATAAATTTCAAGAAAAGCATTTAATGGTAAGTCGCTGTTTTTATCAGCCTCAAAAGTTTTTATAGATTTTTCAACTAAAGCTTTACTTGTAACAGCTCCGTTTTTCAGCTGTTCAACTGTTTCTTTTATAGTAAGCATCTTAAGCTCCTTCTCCAAGCACTTTTGGAACCTGGAAGTAGCCGTCTAAGAAATGCTCTGTAACTTTTTTTACATCGTGCATTTCAAGGCCTGCTACAACTTCGTCATTTCTAAGCAGTTCTGCTTTTGTAGTAGGATATGCATCGTAAGGATTTTCACTGTCATCATATTTAGACAGAATATCAAAATAACCTACAATCTCATCAACCTGAGATTTAAGGGTCTCCATATTTGTACTTTCCGGAGAAAGTCTTGAAAGATACAATAGATTTTCTAATGTTTCTTCATTAACTGTACGCTTATTTTCCATAAAGACTGAGTATAAAATATTTTGTTCATAGTTTCAATGTTAAGCGAAAAGTGTGCGGAATGACAGAGCACTCGTCATGCTGAATTCATTTCAGCATCTGTCAATTTATGCACATACAGATTCCGAACCACACATTTGTAGCAAGTGCGTGCAAATGTGGCGTAGCGGAGGAATGACAGTTTTATACTATTATATACAAAATAACTAACAAAATTGAAATAAATGAGTTATAATTTAAGGCAAGACATATTTAGTATTTATAATAGGAGTTATTTATGAAAAAACTTAAAGCACTGATTAGCATTCTTTTTTCAGCAGCTTTACTGACTTCCTGCAGCTTATCATTAACAGAAAATAAAACAGCAATAAAATTAGTACTTCCAAAATACATTAATTCAAGTTCAGCGCGAGGAGTATTGCAATATCAACAATATGACAAAGAAGATATAAACTATTATGATGTTTTCTGTACACCGATTCTTGATGATGAATATTGGCAAAAGCTTCATGACGACATCGAAAAAAACTATGATTTCACACAAGAAAATGGAAATGAAAATTTCGAAGAGTTAATATATAAAACAAATGAAGAATTCCAGCACAGATATGCAGAACTAAAAAATGTAAAACCTGGGGAAACAGTTACAATTACAGAATTATTGGAAGGAAAATACCAAATTTCAGTTACAGGATACACTGCAAACGGAGACTACGCTGCCTGGGGCTTTAGTGAAGAATTTGATTTAATTGCAAATGAAACAAAAACTGTAGAAATAAAAATGACCTTATCGGGAAATTATATAGAAGTAGAGGATGAAATTAATGTACCTGAAAATGCAATTAAATTTAGTTTAACTTCAAGCTCAGATGATTCACAAAACAGATGTAATATAAGCGACTTTAACTATGGAGTTGCCCTCATAATTAAAAAAAATAACTTTCTTAAATTCCAAGCCACTGTACTAAAAGATATAAATCCCTACGATCCTGTTTCTGTAAAAGAGTTTATGGATTCTCTTCGTACATCAGATTATGTTGCAGATTACCAGCAATTTTACAGCATTAAGTATTTCACGATTAGCACTGCAAACTTAGCCGTCACTACAGACACAGAACAAACACCTAAGGAATATTATTTATACATTTTAGGACTTTCAAAAGAAAGAACTATCTGTTTACAGGGAAACACACTTTTCACAACAGAAAATGATTCAAAGGAATGCAATTTAAACTATTACTTCCTGACAAAACATATCCCGCTTACAATTAACTTTACAGGAAATATTGCAGAAAAATTAACTCCTGCTGTTACAGAAGAATTAGTTTCTCTAATAAATCCAGATAGTATTTCACGCTTCATAAAAATTTGGGACAAGGACTGTAATAAACTGATTCAAACATATGCTTTACCAATAGATTTACAGGAATTAATAACAAAACATTCAATGAAAATATATCTTGATTCAAGTGCCTTTACTTCTGGTGAAAGATACAATGTATTATTGCAGGTTTACTATACAATTGAAAGCGAGCAAGAGCTTATTGAAATCGGAACAGCTCCTATTGAAACCGGACTAACTACTGCTGAAAACGAATCAATAAATTATTCTTCTATAAATAGTTTTGTATACAACAGTGAAGGCAATTCTGTAACCCTGACATTAGAATAAGATATACACATTAAAGATGGCTTTTTAAAGGAGGAATTAAATGAAAAATATTTTTATTACAGATGAATCGGACAAGGAATTTATTGAGCAGCACACAAAAAAAGCAAACAAATTCATTTCGAAAATATTTATTATCTTAGATATTTTAATGGTCATTGTTGCTGTAGGAAGTGTTGTAGGATTTTATAATTCACCTCAAGTGCTTTCAGTTGGTCTTTCTTTACTATGTATTGTATGCAACATATTTTTTATTGTTTTCCAGCACAAGAATTATAATTCAAAAGTATTAAAATATTTGTATGTAATCAGTACACAGCTTATCATTTTCTTTTTGCAGACAAATGTAAATATGCAGTTAACAGCTGCTGTTATTATTATTCCTGTTTCAACTATGATTTATTTAGACCCGACAGTAACTTTGTTTTCAGGAATTTTAGCCTGCCTTTCACATTTACTTGATTCCATAATTATTGCAGACGAAGCTGTAAAAGTTTTATGGACAGACCAGAATTTAACACCTTTACAGTACATACTATCAACCGGTGGAAGTGCATTACTTGAAATGGTTTCTATTACGATTGTAATGACTATAACAACAGTTTTAGTAAGAAACTTTATACTGAACCTGATGTCACAAAAATCTAAAAGAGTTAACACCTATAATACAATCACTTCTTCTCTTTTAGAATTAATTGAATTCAGGGATATGGAAGCTGTAAAGCATGTTAACAGGGCTTCAAAAATTGTAGAGCTTTTTACAAATTATTTGTATGAAAACCAATTGACCGATTTAAACAAAGAGCAGCTGAAAAATATAAATTTCATTTCGCTGTTCCACGATGTTGGAAAAATTAAAATTAAAGATGCAATTATCCAGAAGCCTAAAGCACTTACTGATGAAGAATTTAATATCATTAAACTGCACGCAATTGAAGGCGACGACATTATGAAGCACACTCTGAAAGAACTGAATGATTTAGAGTTACAGCAGACAGCCAGCGATTTAATTTTGTACCACCACGAAAAATGGGACGGCACAGGATATCCAAAAGGATTGAAAGGAGAAACTATTCCTGTTTCAGCAAGGATTATGGCAGTAGCAGATGTATTTGATGCAATGAATTCTGAACGACCGTACAGAAAAGCACTGGACATGAATGAGGTATTTGAATACTTTGAACAGGAAAAAGGAAAGCAGTTTGATCCTCATCTGGTTGAAATATTATTTATACTCCGCCCGCAGATTGAAGAGATATATAAAAAATGAAAGTAGAAAAAAAAGAGCTTATAGAATTACATAAATTCATTACAAAAAAAATAGAAAAAATTTCTATGAGCTCTAAGCCTGATTCAACTAAACTCTTTGATCTTAACTTAATCGATTCAAATTTAAGTTTATTACTTTCCATGAATGAAGATCAAAAAGTAGTTGAACTTGGTAAAACCGACTCAAAGATAAAAGATGCACTAAAGGAATTCAGGAAAAATACAAAGACAAAAACTGACCCTCTGGATTTATTTAATGATGTCCAGGATATAGCAGAAGATGTTTCTGCCGCCATAAACAAAGCCTTAAAGAAAGTAAGTGCCTTCAACGAAGAAATTCTTGTAAACAATATCAACACAAGATTAAACCAGGCACTGTATCTGATGAATGAAATTATAGAGGCTTCTACAAAAACAAAGAAATTGAAAAAGCAGTGGCTGACAGAAAAAATTCCTCTGCCTTCTAAAAATGCAGCGAGCCAGCTTGGAAGCATTAAATCTGAAAAGAAAGCAATTGCCTCCCGGAAAAATGGTAAAAAAGGCGGGAGACCTAAAAAGAGCTAAAGCAATTCACTCATAGCTTTCATTTTGTCTATCTGATTTTTCCATTCAGCAACAAGTTCTTCAGGCTCCAAAGGAACTGCATTTGCTCCAAACGAAAGAATTTTGGAAATCAATTCTGTAAAGCTTGAAGTCTTAAATTCCAGCACAACACAGTCTACATCTTTGCCGTTTAGTTTTTCTGTTTCAAAAAATAGCTTTTGCCTGCTGTGCCAGATTTGTGTGCTTACGATTCTTGCAGCAACATCATAAAATTTTATCTTAACGCGCTGAGTTTTCTTTCCGTAGAAAATTCCAAACCCGTTATTCATGTAGACTTTCAGTTCGTCATAGAACGCATCACTGTGGGCCTGGAATTTATCTTTCAGGAGGGAAATTGATTTTATACGTGACAGTTTAAATGTCCTTATGTCATTTTTAGTTTTATCAAAAGCAATGATATACCACTGCCCGCTGTAATTAACTAAATGATGAACTTCCACATTCCTTTCTGTAAGCTCCCCTTTCAGGCTTAAATATTTTAACTGGACGCATCTTTCATTATTCATTGAAGTACACAACTCTTCAAAGAACTCACTTGAAATAATTTCTGCCTGCGGTAACTGATATGTGATTCTGTCAGAAAGCTTTCTGTAATCGCGGGGAATCTGTTCTTCTATATTCGATAAAAAATTTTCTTTGTACAGCGGGAGATACTGTTTGTTTTGCAAAATCGATTTTAGCGCCAGATAAGAAATTACAACTTCCTGATTTGCAAAAGAAAGTTCCTTGTACTCCTTATCGTAAACATAAGACCTTGTAGAATAGCTGTAGGAAATCGGTACAGAAAGCCTGTCCCTCATGTATTCAATATCGCGCTTAACCTGTCTTTCGCTGATTTCAAATTTCTTTACAATCTGTGCAATTGTAACTCCA
>JAEEGL012165622.1_pt1 | contig 20032 bp, 15 predicted proteins | sample 9134231 | NCBI WGS metagenome assembly JAEEGL01 (sample SAMN16246548, study PRJNA631951) | gut metagenome | biome: gut microbiome; feature: rumen; material: fiber-attached | host: Bos | place: Iran: Karaj | collected 2018-10
TCATTGACGATCTTGAAGGAATGCGGATATTTCTTCAAGGCCTTTTCCGCCTCATCAAGCCCTGCGCGGTCCTTGTTGCGGCGGCATTCCTGCAGGCGTTTGACAGTCGCGTCAAGGCGATTGTCCTTCATTTCATAACCGAACAGCACATCCAGCGACACGTCGAAAAAATCCGCCATCTGAACTATCAGCCCGATATCGGGAATGGAGAGCTTCGCCTCCCATTTATAGACGGCGCCGGTCGTCACGCCCAGCACCTCGGCAAGCTGTTCCTGCGTAAGCGCCCGTTCCTTGCGAAATGAGCGGATATTCTCTGCAAGCTTTGTTTCCATTCGCTGACCTCCGTTTGTTTCTGTATTTATTCTACTCGATAAACGGGCGGATGTAAACACACCATGCATACTGTTTTGATAAAATTTATTATACCGTTGGTATTGGCAAAGGCGTTATATGCGGCTTTGCCAAGGGCAAAGCTTCCTCAATTATTCATTTTTCAGTATTCATTATTCATTTAGAAAAGCCATCGCGCCAAATAATAATGAATAATTTATACTGAAGACTGAAAAATGAATAATACAAAGTAAAAAAGCCAACCGCTGGCGTGATCGGCTTTTCGCTTTGTTGGAAAGAACGGTCATTTTGATACAATGCACCCTTGCAAAGTGGAAGGGTGCATTTGAGGTTCATTGGGTGCATTTAGGTTTTTTAGGGTGCATCCGTGCGTTTCTCCTATTCGCTTTGCCGATTAAGCGTCTGCAAAAGCACGTTCTTTGCAGCGTTGTTTCCAAGCGGCCTGATCCGGGAATATCGCTGCTACAAAAGCATTTTTGCCGTTTCAGTCGTCAAACGGGCAGCTTCACCGACGATTGTTGGCGGCTCACCCGGGAACTGCCGTGTTGCAGTATTATCAGCATGTAATATGCGTTCCGTTTTTGAAAACGAATCTGCCGTTTGTCTATCAAAGACCGAGCAATTGCTTTTTCTTTTCCGCGAATTCCTCCGGAGTGATAACTCCCGCATCAAGCAGACTCTTGAATTTGATCAATTCATCTGCTGAAGAATTCTGCTGAGCGCCCGCTCCCACAGGAGCGCTCTTTATTTCCTCTATCTTGTTCTTGATAAACTCAGCTATCGTTGCAGCATCCTCGTTGCACGCTTTACCGAATTGAATGGAATTTTCGCCACCGTATTTGCTTGAAGTTGAAGTCATGTTGCCCGCAGAAGTTTCAATCTGGATGTATCCATCCGTAATTGACGAGGGCTTGAACTGAATCCCAATCGCATCCCTATAATAGATCGTTTTCTCGCCCTGTGTCATCTGAGATCCGCTGAATAAGATCCCGGTTACAAGCGTGGATGTTGATCGTGTTGCGGTAAAAACCACCTTATTCTCATAAACGTCGAGTATCTTTCCAAGGTTGTTGATCAGGCAGAACAAGACGCCTTCGGGACGCTGCTTTATTCTCTCCTCCATGGGAAGAGAGCCGAGCTCTTTGTTCTTAGCCTCCTGATCCTTGAGTCCTTTGGCGTAATTCTTTGCTTTGTCCAGTATGCTCATTTTGATCCTCCTTATTGGGAATAGTTTTGAGGTACGAATATTATACCATATATTGCGTTCTCGTGCAATACTTGTTTGCTTTTTTTCCATATACTTTTACAGAGGTAGATCTGTATGAAAGATGAAAAAAGCATTAACAGAGTGATACAGGTAGACGACACAAATATCGGTGAGAATATCCGCAGTCTGCGGGAGCGGGCTGGACTGAAGCAGTCTGAAACCGTTAAAAAGCTGCAGATCCTCGGAATCGATATATCTATTTATTCTTATAACCGTATAGAGAAGGGAACTCAGAATCCAACTGTTTCCTGCCTGCTTGCTCTGTGCAATCTGTTTGGCTGTGACATGAACGATCTGTTTGGGTTTAAGAAATAATCGGTGTCCAGCAGCAGGCAGTGAGATGCCGCGTCAAATGCACAGGCTTTATTCATGGACCGCGCAGCGGGTTTCTTGTGTGTTCGGCACTGCGTGCCGCTGCGGAGTATCTGTTTTGCTATTACCGGTTCATGCTTTTCTTTCACGAGATAACGGTGCAGCTTGACTATGCGGGCGCCGAAATCGATGGTTTTTTCTATCAGGACGTTTTCTTTCATACTATCACCTCAAAGAAATTATAAAGGAAATAACGAGATTTTTCATATAATTCTCGCTTTGCCGCAGGCAAAGCTACCTCAATTATTCATTTTTCAGTATTCATTATTCATTTAGAAAAGCCATCGCGCTAAATAATAATGAATAATTTATACTGAAGACTGAAAAATGAATAATACAAAGCAAAAAGCCAACCGCTGGCGCGATCGGCTTTTCGCTTTGTGCATACTGTCAGTTGTTGTTTTCGGCTCCGCTTTTTGCGGTATTAACGGAAGAGATCAATATCCGCTTTATCTCAAGGCAGTCGTTCAAAAGCGATCCCGCCTGCTGTTCATCAAGGTAATCCGATTTTTGCAGGATATGAAGCCAATACTCCGTCTCCGCAGTTTCCTTTAAGGCGATCTGAAGCTTTGATACGAAATCGGCTTTGCTCTGCCCATATTGGGCTTCGCTGATATTCGCCCCTATTGACGTGCCGCTGCGGAGGATCTGTTTTGCAATTACCGATTCATGCTTTTCTTTCACGAGATAACGGTGCAGCTTGACTATGCGAGCGCCGAAATCGATGGATTTTCCTATTAACACGTTGTTATTCATATAATCACTCACCTCTTAGAAGATTATACAGTAACAATCAAGGCAAATCAATATATCGATCGCTTTGCCGCAGGCAAAGCTACCTCAATTATTCATTATTCATTTTTCAGTATTCATTATTCATTTAGAAAAGCCGATCGCGCAGGTTAATGAATAATTAATAATGAATATTGAATAATGAATAATACAAAGCAAAAAACCAACCGCTGGCGCGATCGGTTTTTTGCTTTGGCAGGGGCACTAAGACTCGAACTCAGAAGAACGGTTTTGGAGACCGCTATGTTACCATTACATCATGCCCCTGTTTCGGTGACGAATGGGATTATAGCACCATTAACGCGGGATGTCAAGCAAAAATATTCAATTCTTCAAAAAAAGTTGACACGCTCTCCGCGCGGGGGTATGATACATTATATGAAGGTCGATATCGTTATCGTGAATATCGAAGGGAATCTCGGTCTGCTCAGCGCGCCGGAGCGTTTCTCGTCGCCCGAAAGGCTTATTCGCTGCGGGCGAATTTCCAACGCGGAGCGGCGGCTGCAGGGCTATGCTGCGGAGCTGGCGCTTTCACGCGCTCTGTCGGGAGAGGCGCTTTTGCCGCCGGAGTATTCGTATGACGGGCGCGGAAAGCCCGTGATAGAAGGCGGCTTCGTTTCGCTTTCGCATTCCGGCAGGTTCGCGGTATGCGCGCTCTCCCCAATCCCCGTGGGGATAGATATCGAGGCAGAGCGCGACGTCGATCCCAAGCTTGCTCCGCGGATACTTTCCCCCAAGGAGCTTGAGGAATACCTGGCGGCCCCTTCGGGCAGGTATCTGCTCGAGCGCTTCGTGATCAAGGAGGCGTATCTCAAGCTAACCGGCGAGGGCGTTTTCGGCGGCATGAGCGAGCTGCACGTAAACGGCGGGCTGATATTCCGCCGCGGCGTGCGCGTTGGCTTCGTAAGCGGGATACCCGCCAGCGGCTGCGCGTGCTTTGCCGTGACCGAAAAGCCCTGCGCCATGGAAATAATCAGTATGTGAATAAGGTTCGGGACGAGAAAAAGAGGTCTCCCCTGCGGGAAGGCCTCTTTCCGTTATACGGTTTGATCACTTCATCAGCTCTTCCATCTCGTCGAGCAGCTCGCCGAAGAGCTTGAGCGCCTCGTTGATGGGGGCGGCGGTGGTCATATCGACGCCCGCAAGCTTGAGTATGCTGATGGGATCCATCGATCCGCCGGCGGAGAGGAACTTCTTGTAATCGGCGACGGCGGGCTCGCCCTCGGTCAGTATGCGGTTGGCGATGGCGCACGCGGCGGAGAAGCCGGTGGCATACTGGAATACGTAGAAGTTATAGAAGAAGTGCGGTATGCGCTCCCACTCATAGGCGATCTCGGGATCCACGGTGATGGCGTCGCCGAAATACTGCTTGTTCAGCTCATAATACTTCTCGCAAAGGACGTCGGCGGTGAGCGTTTCGCCCTTTTCGGCAAGCTGATTCATGAACAGCTCGAATTCGGCGAACATGGTCTGGCGATAGACGGTTCCGCGGAAGCTCTCCAGGAAGTGATTGATCAGGTAAGCCCTTTCGCGCTTGTCGGTGGTGTTGTTGAGCAGATACCTGACGAGCAGCACCTCGTTGCAGGTGGAGGCGATCTCGGCAACGAAAATCACGTAATCCGCCTGGCAGATGGGCTGGTTCCTGAGCGAATAGACGGTGTGGAGCGAATGGCCCATCTCGTGCGCGATGGTGAACATGGAATCAAGGGTGTCCTTCTGATTGAGCAGCACGTATGGGTGCGGATCGCCGCAGGAGGAATACGCGCCGCCGCGCTTGCCCTCGTTTTCGTAAACGTCGATCCAGCGGTTCTCAAAGCCTTCCTTGAGGATGGAGATGTAATCCTCGCCAAGCGGCGCAAGCGCCTTGACGATTATCTCCTTGGCTTCCTCATAGGGGATCTCGCGGTCGGCGTCGCCCACTATGGGAGTGTAAAGATCGTACATATGCAGCTCGTCGGCGCCCATCAGCTTCTTGCGCAGGGCGACGTACTTGTGCATATAGGGCAGATTCTCATGCACGGCGTTGATAAGGTTGTGATAGACGGCAACGGGCACCTCGGTGTGATCCAGCGCGGCCTCGAGCGTGGAGTTGTAATTCCTTGCGCGGGCGTTGAATATCAGGCCCTTTACCTGGGAATCGAGGAACGCGGCGGAGGTGTTCTTGAAGGCCGCGAAGGTGTGATAGAGGGATTCGAAGGCGGCCTTGCGGACGTTGACGTCGGGATTCTCCATGAGGGGTATGAACGAGCCCTGGGTGACGATCAGCTCGTTGCCCTCGGCGTCCTTGATGGAGGGGAACTTGATATCCGCGTTGCGGAACGCGGAAGCGGTCTCGCCGGGAGCGCCGACGACCTGACCGGCAAGCGCGAGTATGCGCTCCTCGGCGTCGGAAAGGGTGTGCGCCTTGTACTGGCGGATCTTGGAGAGCTTCCTTGTATAGAGCCTGAGCGCGGGAAGATCGGCATAGAACTTTTCGATGGTCTCGTCGGGAATGGCGATCAGCTCGGGGGTGGAGAACGAATCGGCGCTGCCAATGGCAACGTAAAGGTTCATTATCTTGCCCTTCATGCCCTGATAGAAGGAATTGGCGGTATCCTCATCGGACTTGCGCATGGCGTAATTGCCAAGGCGCTCGACCTTGACCTGCATTTCGTCGCAAAGCTGCATGTAATCATACAGAGTCTCGGCGGATTCCGAAAGCCTGCCGCGGAATGCGGCGATCTTGCCGGGATAGACCTTGGCGGCCTCGAGCGCTTCCTCCCAAAGAGCGTCGGTCGCAAACAGATCCTCGGTAGCCCACGTGTACTGCTTTTCCACTTCGGAACGCTTGGGTATCTTTTTCTGTGCCATGGTGTTATTTCCTTTCTGTGGCTTGAGCCATATTTTAACAGGTATATTTTACCACGAAATCACGCCCTTGTATAGTGTTAATTTTATTCCGAAAACCGTTTAAAAAACGCGCTTCGGCTTATTGCGCGGGCGTTGATATGATGGTATAATAAACAAAAAACGAGGTTTACCGTGAAAAAAATATTCTCTATCGTCATCGCGTTGATACTGGCCTTTTCATGCATGGCCGTCACAGCCTCCTCTCCCTCGAAAAGCGCCGCAGTTTCGGATGACGCGGGGCTTTCGCTCTTCCCCTCCTCCATGCTCCTGCCCATGTTCAGCTCAAGCTCGGGCGAAAGGCTTAGGGTGCTTTACGACGGCGAGCTCGTTCCCGCCGACCTGTTCCGCTGGGAATCCTCCGATCCCGGCGTTGTGACCGTCACGCAGGACGGCAGGCTTCACGCGGTCGCCCCCGGCTCGGCCGTGATAAGGGCATATGAGGATGATGACGAATATGCCGAATCGGTAATAACCGTGGTCGACGACGAGGCGACGGCCACGCTTGCCGATCTTGAGCCGATAGAGCTCGACCTGCCCTTCTATTCCCACGAGGTGGGCATCGGCCCCCTCTGCGGCGCGGAGCCCGTCGTGCTCAAGCGGGTGATAGTGCCGCCCTCCTGCGGGGACGTGCCCGAGCCCGATCCCAACGCATTCATCGCTTCGAACGGCTGGACCTATACCTATGCCGTGATCTACAAATTCCGCGTGCATTACGGGCAGAGCTTCCGCTTTGTCACCTCGGCTTCCTCCGCTCCCGGCCCGCACGCCTCGGGCGCCTACGTCTGCGTGTATGACCGCTATTTCTATCTGTGGGAATATGACAGGGGAACCGCCCTGAACCCCTACGGATGCGTCACGCTCGACACCTATGAGGAAAGCGATTTCTATCTTGTTATCACCCCGATCGACCACACCGACGACGCGGGCAGCGGCAATATATGCCTCTACGCCTATGATATCGAGCACCCCTATGCGCAGGGCGACGTGGATATGGATCATTACGTCACCTCTTCCGACGCGCTGACCGCGCTTAGATCCGCGCTGGGCATAATAACGCTTGACGAAAGCGCCGCCGCGCTTGCCGACTATAATTCCGACGGCTCCGTGGGAAGCGAGGACGCGCTTATGATACTGCGCGCCGCGCTCGGCATATTATAATACTCCCGATAAACGGACCGCCCGCCGAAAGCTCCGGCAGGCGGTTTTCTTTGTATTCTCAAGCTTTATCTTATCCTCTCCGAACCGGAACAGCTCCACGTGACGCCGCCGTCGTGTTTTTTTTACGTAAAATTTCCGTTTATTTTTTACAATAAAGGGAAAAGCCCTTGACAAAATGGATTTTTTCTGCTATAATGCCAAATTCAATAGGGGGGCTTTTCCTCCTAAAAAAGGATCGTGAGAGGCGCTCATGAACGGCGATATGGAGTTGAACGGCATACTCGCTCCTTCGGAAGCATTGGAGCTTTCGCTCTTTCTGCGCGGGCGCGTGGATCTGTGCCTTATCTGCGAAAGATCGGGGCTGACTCCCGCCGAGGCCTATTCGCATCTTGCGGGGCTGATCTATTACGATCCCAAGCTCGACAGGCTTGTGCCCGCCGCGGAATACCTTTCGGGCAACGTGCTTTTAAAGCTGAACCAGGCGAAAAAGGCGCAGTCCCGCGAGGAGGAATTCGGCAGCCCCGACCGCGGCTTTGAAGTCGATTATTCGCTCAACATAAGCTCGCTCGAAAGCATAATGCCGCCCTTCGTCAAGGCCGAGGATATCAAGGCCAATATCGGCTCTCCCTGGATCCCCTCCTGGGTCTACCGCGATTTTCTGATCTCGCTTCTCAATATAAAGCCCGCGGGCGGCAAGAAGCCGCGCCTTATCGTCGAATACGTCAAGGCGGCCAATCATTACATCATCCACGGAAAAAAGAATTACGCAAAGCTTTCAAGAGCGCGCCTGACTTACGGCACGGAGCGCTTCAACGCCTTTGATATCGTCGAAAAGCTGCTCAATTCGGGCGAGGTGGTCGTTTACGACACCGTCTCCTCCGGCGCCGGCGGAATGCCCGTCAGGCGCATCAACCGCGCCGAAACGCTCATGGCGCAGGAGCGCATGAGGCTGATCGAGGAGAGGTTCTCGATGTGGCTCTTTAAGGACGAGCCGCGCAGGAGCCGCCTTTTGGAGCACTATAACGAAGCCTTCGGCGCGGTGCGTCCCCGTGTTTACGACGGGCGCGGGCTGAAGCTTCCCGGCAAGAACCCCAATATTAAGCTGCAGGATTATCAGCTTGCCGCGGTCAGCAGGATAGTCAATTCCAAAAACACCCTGCTTGCGCATCAGGTCGGCGCGGGCAAGACTTATGCTATGGCCGCCGCCGCGATGGAGCTGCGCCGCACGGGAGTATCGGGCCGAAACCTGTTCGTGGTGCCCAACAACATACTCGATCAGTGGCACACCGAGTTTTTAAAGCTTTATCCCGAAGCCAAACTGATCGTGATCGAGCCCAAGGATTTCACCCCCGCGCGCAGGCAGAAGCTTTTAAAGGAGCTGACGGAAAGCGATTCCGACGCGATCATAATGGGCTATGGCAGCTTTTCGCTCATCCCCCTGTCAAGGAAGGAGCGCGAAAAGGAGCTTTTGAACCGCATGAAGGAGATATCCGTCTCCATGCACGACGCGGTGTATAACGACGCTTACATGGTGCTCAACCGCTATTCCTCGCGCATCGAGCGCAGGCTGCAGAAGCTGTGGGACGACGAGGAGCCCGCGGCCGAGGACGAGATATGCTTTGACGACCTGGGAGTCGACACGCTTTTCGTCGACGAGGCGCACAATTTCAAGAATATCAGCATCGAGACCAAGCACGGCACGCTGCCCGGCCTTAACACCAAGGGTTCCAAGCGCTGTGACGATCTTATGGCCAAGGTGCGCTTCATTCAGCGCACGCACGACGGGCGCGGCGTGGTGTTCGCCACGGGCACGCCCATAACCAATTCGGTTTCCGATCTTTACACGATGCTCCTCTATCTTGCCTATGAACGGCTGGACGAAATGAACCTTGTGGAGTTCGACAACTGGGTCAAGCTTTTCTCCGAGGTCACCGAGGAATTCGAAGTCGAAGCCAACGGCATAGGCTATCGCTTAAGGCGCAGGCTTTCGCGCTATCACAATCTGCCCGAGCTTTCGCTGCTGCTTTCGGAGATAGCGGATCTGCATTTTATAAGGGACGAGGAGCAAAAGCTTCCCTCCAACGTGCGCTTTGTGAACTGCACCGTGCCCGCCTCGAAGGCGCTGCGCGACTATATAAGCGAGCTTGCGATAAGGGCCGACCGGGTCAAGGCCGGTCTCGTTCCCCGCACGGAGGACAACATGCTGAAGATCACCACCGACGGACGCAAGGCGGCGCTGGATATGCGCCTTGTCGATCCCAACGCCGAGGATCTGCCCACCTCCAAGCTGAACAACTGCGTTGAAAACGTCTATAATATCTGGAGCAGGGATCAGAGCGTCACTCAGCTGGTGTTCCTCGATCAGTCCACTCCCAAGGACAGCTTCAATCTTTACGACGACATGAAGGATAAGCTTCAGGCGCGCGGGATACCCGGCAGGGAGATCGCATTCGTGCACGACGCGATAAACGATTCCATGCGCACGGCTCTTTTCAATAAGGTTAGGAAGGGCGAGGTGCGCATACTGATAGGCTCCACCTTCAAGCTTGGCATAGGCGCGAACGTGCAGGATAAGCTTTGGGCGGTGCACCATCTTGACATACCGTGGAGGCCTTCCGACGTCACCCAGCGCGAGGGCCGAATGCTGCGCCAGGGCAACAAGAACGACGACGTGGCGATCTATCGCTATATCACCAACGGCAGCTTTGACGCCTATTCATGGCAGCTGCTTGAAAACAAGCAGCGCTTCACCTCGCAGATAATAGGCGGGGATTACTCCGCTCGAAGCGGCGACGAGGTGGACGAGGTGGTGCTGACCTACAGCGAGGTCAAATCCCTTGCCGTCGGCAATCCGCTCATCAAGCGCAGGATAGAGCTTGAGACCGAGATACAGCGAAAGAGCATGTTAAGGGCGCGCATAGAGCGCGGCAAGGACCGCGCAAGGGAGCAGCTTTTGCAGCTGCCCACGCGCATGGAGGAGACCGCGGAGCGCATAGAAAAGCTGAAGAGGGATCTTGATACCTCGGCGGCCGATCCCGATGCGGGCTTCATCATGATACTCCAGGGCGAGGAATACACAAGGCGGCGCGACGCGGGCGAAAGGCTGCTCGAGCTGCTCAACGAGCACGCCTACGTCAGGGAGCCCGCCATGATAGGCTCCTTCCGCGGCTTCCCGCTCTATATCACGGCGGATTACACCGGCGTGCACAGGATATTCCTTTTAAAGGGCGAATGCTCGTATCCCGTTGAGATAAGCGACAGTCCCCGCGGGCAGGCGCAGAGGATGGACAACGCCGTATCCGGCATCGCAAAGCGGCTGGAGGATTCCTTGGCGGAGCACGACGCGCTCAAGCGCGAGAAGGAGGATCTTGAAAACGAGATCGCGGCGGTGAATCCCTATGACGCCGAGATACGCGAGCTTTCAAAGAAGCTGCGGGCCGTTTCGCGCGAGCTTGGGATAGACCTTTGATCCCCGCGCGAATATGCGCAAAAAATCGCGTCAACAGCCGATTAGGGGTATTGACAAAGCCGCCGAGTTGTCGGATAATATAGGAAGTATAATGCTTATATTATATCTGTGAATAACCGAAAGGAGATATTACACTATGGGTCTTATCAAAGCAGCACTGGGCGCCGCGGGCGGTCTTCTTGCCGATCAGTGGCTTGAGTACTTCTACTGCGACTCTCTTCCCGAGGACGTTCTTGCCATAAAGGGCAGAAAGCGCGTTTCCGGGCGTTCCAGCAACACCAAGGGTGAGGACAACATAATCTCCAACGGCTCAACGATCGCCGTTGCCGACGGTCAGTGCATGATCATTGTCGATCAGGGCGCCGTCGTTGAGATCTGCGCCGAGCCCGGCGAGTTCATCTATGACACCTCCACCTCCCCCTCCATATTCGCCGGCAAGTTCGGTCAGAGCCTTGTCGACTCCTTCAAGGAGTGGTGGGACAGGTTCAAGCACGGCGGCGGCCCCGCCAAGGATCAGCGTGTTTATTACATAAACACCAAGGAGATCTTCGGCAACAAGTACGGCACCGCCAATCCCGTGCCCTTCCACGTATTCGACAAGAGCATCAACCTTGAGACCGACGTTTCCATCAAGTGCTTCGGCGAATACTCCTATGAGATCTCCAACCCCATAACCTTCTATCAGAAGATCAGCGCGAACTTCACCGACAGGTTCACCCGCGACAGGATCGATTCTCAGCTCAAGTCCGAGCTGCTGACGGCTCTGCAGCCCGCCCTTTACAGGGTGTCCGAGCTGGGCATAAGGTACAGCGCTCTGCCCGGTCACACCAAGGAGATCGCGAACGCCCTCAACGAGGAGCTTTCCGAGACCTGGACCCAGCTGCGCGGTATCTCCGTCGTATCCTTCGGCGTAAGCTCCGTCTCCTGCGACAAGGCCGATGAAGACAGGATCAAGGAGCTGCAGACCCATGCGGCCCTGCGCGATCCCTCCCTTGCCATCGCGCACATGGCCGGCGCTCAGGCTGCCGCCATGCAGACCGCCGCGGGCAACGAAGGTGGCGCGTTCCTGGGCTTTGCGGGCCTCAACGCGGCCGGCGGCGCAGCGGGTTCCAGCATGCAGACCCTCCTTCAGATGCAGCAGATGCAGCAGGCTCAGGCTCAGCAGGCGGCTGCCGCGGCGACCGGATGGACCTGTGCGTGCGGCGCTCAGAACAACGGCAATTTCTGCGCCGCCTGCGGCAAGCCCAAGCCCGCTCCCGAGGGAGCGTGGACCTGCGAGTGCGGCGCCCAGAACACCGGCAAATTCTGCGCCTCCTGCGGCAAGCCCAAGCCCGGTGAGACCGCCGGCTGGACCTGCGAATGCGGCCAGGTGAACGGCGGCAAGTTCTGCTCCGCCTGCGGCAAGCCCAAGCCCGCGGAAGCGCCCCTTTACAGGTGCGATAAGTGCGGCTGGGAGCCCGCAGATCCCACCAAGCCCCCGAAGTTCTGCCCGAACTGCGGCGATCCGTTTGACGAGAAGGACGTAAAGTAAAACCGTAATTCAAGACAGGGCACGGCCGATCACGCCTTGCCCTGTTTTTCATGACTCAACCCCAACTATTGACATTGAGCCAAAATAAAAAACTCCGGATGGATCGGATTCCACCCGGAGTTTTATTTGCTCCTTACGCAACGTCGATGAGCTTTGCAAGGTCGTCGAGCGTTTCGAATTTCGGATCGTTGAGGAAGACGTCATACTGCTCCTCGGCGTCAAGCACGAGCTCTTCCCGGTCGAACATATCGAGGTTAAGCTCCTTCGTGGTGCTTTCGGGACGGATCTCGTCCTCGGGCACGCCGCCGAGCTCATGCGCGGTCTTCCGCAGAAAATCAAAAATACCCATAATTCCTCCAAAATATTATGCCGGATAAATGCATAAAAAAACATATGCGGCATTACCCCAAATAATGCCGCACACATTATATAGTAGCCGGATACGGTTGTCAAGCACAAATTGTTCAGTTTACGAACTTTTTGATGAATTCGGGGCATTCCTCATCGGTGTTGACCTCGATCACGAAATCCACGGAATATTCCCTTGAGAATTCCTCGAAAAAGCCGAACAGCCCCTCGAGCGAGGAGATGGGATGCCTGACGGTTTTCATAAAGCTGGCAACGTAGATCACCTCGATATCGTGATCCTGCGCAAGTATGCCCGCCACGAAGCCCGAGAACATCTTGGGGCCTTCGATATGATAATCCTTCGCGTTGATGAATCTTATTTCCCTGTTGAGATCGTAGATGTGGTTATCGTCCTTGTCAATGAACACAATACTGCCCTTTGCGGACTGCAAACAGCGGTTGGCCATATCGCAGAGCTCGCGGGACATGCCCTCTCCCCTGCCGCCATACAGCACCTTTATCATTTCGGCACCTCCTTATGATCTTCTTTTACTATGTTAGCATACTTTCAAGGCAAAATCAACCTGTAAAAAGCTATTCGATGACCACCGTGATATTGGGATTCTCCGCTGTCGAATCGTCCAGCACGTGCCAGAGCATGTCGGCGTATTCGCCCAGGTATCTTGCCGCGTACGACCAGTTTTTGATCACGATCTCGGTGGGCGTGAATATGCAGGTGAGGCAGTCGTGGAGCGCGTCCAGATTGCTGCCCTGATAGTTGTCCTTTCCCAGCGCGTTCCTAAGCGCGCGGTGGGTATCCTGTCTGCTGAAAAAAGCCTTGCCGTCTATTTGGATCCTCATATCAATCGCCTCCGTAAAGCAGTGTGAAGCTGTCGTAATGGTCGCCTGAATAATAGATCAGCCCGTCGTTGGAGAACACTATGCGCTTGGCCCCGCGCGAGCTTCTGCCGCGGGTGCCTATATCGCACTCGTAGTATTTCCTGCCCGCCTTTTTGGGAAGAAGGCCCTCATAGTTGCCGAAATAATCTCCGCCGATGGAGCATCCCGGGGCGTAAGGCTCAAGGCTGCCGCCCGTCCAGCCGAGGGCGTTGGCTTCCCTCTTGGTGATGTAATTGGAGGGAAGGTGCCCGAAAAGATGTATATAGAGCGCGACCTCATCCTTGGAATCATACCGCCCGTCCTCCCTGACGGGGCACTCGGTGGGCGCGGGGGTCGGCGCGGGAGTCGGCGCTGCGGTGGGCGCCTGGGTGGACGCCTGAGTCGCTTCGGGAGCTTCCGTCGCGGGCAGATCCGTTGCGGGGGCCTCGGTCGCCGGGGCGTCGGTTGCGTTATCCGGGGAATAGGTGTAAAGCGCGTCGGGGCCTTCCGAATAGGTGGGAAGGTCGGTATTCGGGCTGCCGCTCTGCACGCAGCCCGAAAGCGGCAGCAGCGCGAAAACCAGCGCAAGCGTCAGCGCAAGGGTTTTAAAAAGCCTGTTCGTCATTCAAAGTTCCTTTCTTTCAATCGGTTTGATCGGTAAAAGCGGGATCCGGCTGCAGCTCGGGCTGTAAACCGAGGAAGGCGAATATCACCGCCCTGGTGCGCGAGGCGCATACGCCCGTTTGCGGAAGGCCGTTCTCGGCCTGGATCCGCTTAACGAACGCCTTGGTCTTGGAGCCGAAATAGCCCGTGACGTTAAAGGTCGCCCCCATCCTTCTCAGCGCCGCCTGCAGCCATTTCACGTCGTCGCCCCTCATGCCATAGGATAGGTTCCGCTCCGGTATCGGGAAGTTCATGGGATCGTCCGGCGCAAGCGGGACGCTTTGCGAATCGAGGAATTCAAGCACCGCCGCCCTCGTGCGGGAGGCGAATATGCCCGTCTGCGGCAGGCCGTTTTCGCGCTGCACCTGCTTGACGAAGGCCTTTGTCTGCGAGCCGTAATAGCCCGTAACGTTAAAGGTCGCACCCATCTTCCTCAGCGCCGCCTGCAGCCAGCGCACGTCGTCGCCCCGATCGCCATATGAAAGCGTCCTTTCGGGCACCGGATAATTCGACGGATCGAACGGATCCTCCGGCGCGGCGGTGGGTTCGGGGGTCGGCGCCGCGGTGGGTTCGGGAGTCGGCGCCGCGGTGGGAGCGGGCTGACCGAGCGCCTGCCCGTTAAGGAAGGCAAGCAGCACCGCCCTCGTGCGGGAGGCGCATATGCCCGTCTGCGGCAGGCCGTTTTCGCGCTGCACCTGCTTGACGAAGGCCTTGGTCTGCGAGCCGAAATAGCCGGTCACGTTAAAAGTCGCGCCCATCCTGCAAAGCACCGCCTGCAGCCAGCGCACGTCGTCCCCGCTGTCGCCCTTGGAGAGCGTCCTTTCGGGAACGGGATAGCTGTTGGGATCGTTCGGATCCGAAGCCTCGTTCCCGGTCGGCACGGGAGTGGGCGCGGCGGTGGGAGCCGCGGTGGGCGCCGCCGTGGGGGTGGGAACGGGCGTTGGCCCGGGAGTTGCCGTAACGCAGGGCGCGGGCGAAGGTATGCTCATTGGCGTGCCCGCGTCGGGGCCGATCGCGTGGGCGACGCACCGGACCGTGAGCGGATCGCACACGCCGGTGGGCGTCAGACCAAAGGTGGACTGCAGCAGCTGCACTCTCGCGGCGGTCTGCGGGCCGTAATAGCCCGTTATATTCGATTTGAAGCCCAGCACCGAGAACGCCGCCTGCAGCCAGCGCACGTCGCCGCCGGAATCGCCGTATTGCATTATCCTTTCGGGAACGGGATACTGCGAGGGATCCGCCGGGTATTTATCGGCGTTTGCAAGCGCTCTTTCGACCGCGCTCCTTGTGGAGGAGCCGCATATGCCGTCGGGATTCAGGCCCTTATCGCGCTGGAATCCCATTAGCTGTCTTTCGGTATTGGGGCCGAACACGCCGTCAGCCGGCGCGGGATAGCCCAGATGCAGCAGCGCGGTCTGCAGCCATTTCACGTCGTCGCCGGCGCTCCCCGCCGAAAGCGTGCGCTGCGGAACGGGATATTTCAGCAGGCAGTATGCGTTGGGATCGGCATTGTGATATGCGGGTATGCCATAGCCCCTTATCGTGGCGTCGGACAAAAGGTGCTTCCTCAGCTTTACGCTCTTGCTGATATTGCCCTCGATGGAAAATACGTACTCGTTTTCAACGTACAGCACGAGGCCCGCGTGATTCCAGTTGTTGCCGCTTGCCGAAAAATCATAGAATATCAGGTCGCCGCATTTGGGAAGATACTGCCCCGCCGGGCGGAACGACACGTTGAAATGCGCCGGATTGGAGCCCGGGCGCGAATAGGCGGAATTGTTGATCACGCCGGTCGGCACGAGCGCCTGCCTTGCCGACCACGAAATAAAGAACGCGCACCACGGGGTGTAAAACGGCCATCCGCCGTGAACGCACATGCCGTACCAATAGCCGTACTCGGTGTAATCCCCCGAGCCGGAAAGATTCATTCCGTTCAGCTCCGAAGCGTTGTCGCCCTCGTGATAGCCGCACTGGGATATCCCGACGTTGCACACGTCGAGCCGCGAATTGCCCGTGAGCGCGAGCTCATCGAGATTTTCATAATAGACCCCGCTTTGATATTCCGGGGTGGGCTCATAAACGATGCTTGTCATTGGCGCTTCGCCCGCCTTTGAGAAGGGTATCGAAAGCAGCGCCGCAAGCATTATAAGAGCCGCCGAGACGAGCCTTTTTTTCATATTGTTCAGATCCTGCTTTTAAGCTCTCTTCTTGTGGCGGGACCGCATTTGCCGTCCGCAAGTATGCCCGCGGCGCGCTGGAACGCCTTTAGCTTCAGCTCGGTCGCACTGCCGAAAATGCCGTCGACAGTTACCGAAAAGCCCAGCTTTTTAAGCGCGGCCTGCAGCCATTTGACGTCGTCGCCGCTGGAACCCAGCTTGAGGTTCCTCGAAGGCTCGGGGTAAGCCGAAACGTTCACGGGCGCACCCGTACTTCCCGCAAGGCCCATCCCGGAGCCGGGCTCCAGAAGCTGTTTGAATTTTTTGAGGGTGGCCGGGCCGACTATGCCGTCGGGCGTCATGCCGTAATAGCGCTGCACGGCCTTAACGTAATTACGGGTCTTTTCGCCGAAATAGCCCGTCATATTCATCGTAAGCCCCTTTTGCGTGAGCACCGCCTGGAGCCATTTCACGTCCTCGCCGCTGCATCCGAACGAAAGCGTCCTTGCGGGCACGGGATACGACGAGGGATCGGAGGACGCCTGAGTGCCGCCTCCGCCCAGGGCGCTCTTTATGCGCTCCCTCGTGGCGGGGCCGACGAGCCCGTCGCGCTTTAAGCCGTGCCTTGACTGGAAGGCTATGACCTTTTCTTTTGTAGCGGGGCCGAAATCGCCGTCAACGACGATCTGCTCGCCCAGCTTTTTCAGCGCGGCCTGCAGCCACTTTACGTCGCTGCCCGTGCAGCCCTCGCGCAGGGTCCTCTGCGGGAATGGATAGCTTGTGGGGTCGCTGCCGGTGACAGGGCCCGCCGAAAGCAGCTTTTTGATCTTGGCCTTGGTCTGCGAGCCGCAGGTGCCCGTGGGGCTAACGCCGGAATTCTGCTGAAAGCGCTTTAGCTGGCGCAGCGTGTTCTGCCCGAAATGCCCGTCGATCGGGCAGGGATAGCCCAAATGCAGGAGCGCCGCCTGGAGCCATTTGACTCCGTCGCCGGAATCGCCCTGCTTTACCGCCTCTTCGGGCACGGCATAGCTCGAAACGTTCACCGCCGAAGCCATGGCGTTTGTGTATGCGGGAGAGCCGAAGCCCTGTATCTCGGAATCATACAGGCTTATGTCGCGCATTATCACCTCGTCTGATGCGTTGCCCTCGACCGCGTGCACCCGCCCGTTTTCCGCATAAAGCACTATGCCCACGTGATCCCAATTCTTCTGGCTGTAAGCCCAGTCGTAAAATATCAGATCGCCGGGAAGCGGAGTGTAGGTTCCGCGCGGATGGAAGGACATGTGGAAATAATAGGGATTGGAGCCGACGTGCGCATAGGTGGCGTTGTTTATGATGCTCTTGTCAAGCTTTGCCATGCGGGCCGACCACGCGGTGAACATGGCGCACCATTCATAGAAGAAGCCCGTGCCGCGCCCAAGCACCTCCATGCCGAAATAATAACCGTATTCGGAATAATTCATGGATCCGGAGGAGTTGGAGCCGTCAAGCTGCGAAAGGCTGTTGCCCTCGTGATAGCCCACCTGCGAAAGCGCGATATTGATCAGATCGAGCCTTTGATTGCCCGTTAGCTGCACTTCCTTCAGGTTGCGGTAATAGACGCTTTGAGCATAGCCTCCGCTCACGGAATAATCGACCGGAGCGCGAAGGAAGCCCGCCGCGCCGGCTGCGGGAATGAGCGAAAAAGCGGATATGAGCGCGATAATAACCGAGATCAGGCGTTTCATGCTGCCTCCTTCGCGGAACGCCCTTGAAAGACATTCCGCAGACTGCTGTTTTACCGATAACAAGCCGTTTATATTATACACCACAGTCGCCTCCCGGGCAACAGCTAAAGTCCCCTAAAATGTGACTTTTCGGTCAAATATCGCCCATATACGGGCTTTTGACGAATACGCTGTTGACAAGGAGGTCACTTCAAGTATATAATTAGTTAACATAATACCGATCAAGATGAAAGGAAGTCACCGCGATACTATGATGAGCATTTGCAGCGGCTGGGAATTCACGAAGGATCCTTCGGAAGGTTTTTTCAGAGGCGAAGTCAAGGGAGGAGCGGAGGCTTATGCTTTGGTGCGCCTGCCCCATACCGTTAAGGAGCTGCCTCTCCACTATGCCGCACCCGAGCAATACGCGGGCATTTACGGTTACAGAAGGAATATAGATATCAAAAATACTTCCGGCAGGAGGTATTTTTTGCGTTTTGACGGCGCCGCCCATGCCGCCGAGGTGTTCGTCAACGGCGTTAAGGCGGGCGGGCATTACTGCGGCTACACGGCCTTCACGGTGGATATCACCCCCTTCATACACCCGGGCGCCAATCTTGCTGCGGTAAAGCTCGACTGCACCGAGCGGCCCGACGTGCCGCCCTTCGGCTTCGTAATGGATTATCTGGGCTATGGCGGGCTTTACCGCGAAGCGTATCTGATCGAGCGCGGCGAGGTGTATATCGACGACCTGTTCGTTCACGCCGATCATAACGGAAGGCTTTGCGGCGAGCTGACCGTATCCGGCGATTTTGCCGCCGCGGTATGCCGCGTGAAGGACGGCGGAGAAGTGTTAAGCGAATTCACAGTGAATTCGGCAAAATTCGAAGCAAATATCCCCCATGTTACGCCATGGTCGCCCGAAAGCCCCAAGCTTTACGAGCTGGAGGTGCGGCTTTTGAGCTCCGAGGGCGGCGTGCTTGACACGCATTCGGTCAGGTTCGGCTTCCGCAGCGCGGTCTTCAAGGCGGACGGCTTCTATCTGAACGGGCGCAGATACTTCATGCGCGGGCTCGACCGTCACCAGTGCTGGCCCTATATAGGCTATGCCGCGCCGGCCTCGCTGCAGTTCGAGGACGCGAGGATATTAAAGGAAGAGCTCTGCTGCAATGCCGTGAGGACGAGCCATTATCCCCAGTCGCAAAGCTTTATAGACGCGTGCGACGAGCTGGGGCTTTTGGTATTCACCGAGATACCCGGCTGGCAGCACATCGGCGGCGAGGATTGGAAAAAGCGTTCCATAGAAAACACCGGGGAGATGGTGATGCAGTACCGCAATCATCCCTCCATAGTGCTTTGGGGCGTGAGGATAAACGAGAGCAAGGACGACGACGATTTTTACAGGCGCACCAACGAGCTTTGCCGCGGGCTGGATCCTTCAAGGGCGACGAGCGGCGTGCGCTGCATATTGAAGAGCAGTCTTTTGGAGGACGTTTACGCCTATAACGATTTTTCGCATCACGGCGATAATCCCGGCTGCAGGCCCAAGAAGGACGTGACGCCCGATATGAGCAAGGCGATACTCATTTCCGAGCACAGCGGGCATATGTTCCCCACCAAATCGTTCGACAACGCGGAGCGCCGCCAGGAGCACGCTCTGCGCCACGCGCGCGTGCTTGGCGCCGCATATGAAACGGGCGAGCACGCGGGCTGCTTTGGCTGGTGCATGTTCGATTATGCCACTCACAAGGATTTCGGCTCGGGCGACAGGGTGTGCTATCACGGGGTTATGGATCAGTTCCGCAATCCCAAGCTTGCCGCGGCGGTCTATGCAAGCCAGGGCGAAGACAAGCCCGTGCTGGAGATAGGCTCTCCCATGGAGATAGGCGATTACAACGCAAGCGTTATAGGCGAAGTTTACATGTTCACCAACGCCGACGAGATCGAGCTTTTCAGAAACGGCGAGCGCGTGACCTCGTTCTTCCCCAAAAAGGCGGGGCTTCCCCACCCGCCCATACCGCTTGACGATACCGTGGGCGACCTGCTTGAAAAGCACGAGGGCTTTACCGGCGCAAAGGAAAAGCTGCTGCGCGAATGCCTTAACGCCGCCGCGAGATACGGCATGGACGGGCTTCCCATGAAATACAAGCTTAAAATGGGCGAATGCATGTTAAGATTCGGCCTGACCTATCAGGACGGCTCGGATCTTTACGGCAAATACATAGGCAACTGGGGCGGCACGTTCACAAGCTGGCGCTTTGACGCAAAGAAGGACGGCCGGGTAGTTGCTTCCGTTACAAGGCAGCCCTCCGCAAAGCTGCATATCGAGGCGCGCGCCTCACGCACGCAGCTTCACGAGGGGGATATTTACGACATGGCCGCGGTGAGGATACGCCTGCTTGACGAGAACGGCGCCGTCGCTCACTATGCGCAGCTTCCCGTGAGCTTCAA
>JAEEGL014069885.1_pt1 | contig 20031 bp, 15 predicted proteins | sample 9134231 | NCBI WGS metagenome assembly JAEEGL01 (sample SAMN16246548, study PRJNA631951) | gut metagenome | biome: gut microbiome; feature: rumen; material: fiber-attached | host: Bos | place: Iran: Karaj | collected 2018-10
GATACTGGGCGACAAGGGCCTGGTAGTCCATCAGTACGTAGTTAAGACAGATTTTCTCCTTATCGGGATTCTTTTGTAACTTTGTATAAAGACGAATACAGACCGTTCATGGCTGTAGACGAATCATTTTTCAAGAAGATCCCCTGTGTGGGGGGGGGAAAAAAACATTGTAATCGGCACCATCTGCTATTGCATGTTCTTCTTTCTGTGTTACATAAGCATGGCAAAACGAGGCGGCCACACCGATGCTTTTTGTTTTTTGGGTGTGATGTGCTATCTTTGTCATCAATAGCCAATTAACACTTTTCCATATGCAGGCGACAAAAGTAATGAGATCGTACACCCCTCCTATCGTGCGGGTGATTCCGTTTTCCATGGAGAACGCAATCTGTGAAAGTCCTGTTCCCGGTGGGAACGAGGACATCGGTTATGAAGACTGGGATTAGACGGAAGGAGGATGGAATCATGAAGAAGAGTCTGTTGTTTGCCGCCGCCCTGCTTTCTTTGGCGGCCTGTACAAGAGAGAAAGTTGTCAATGTTCCCGAGGGCGACATGGTACTTGTCGCCAAAACGGAACGTCCCGGCGGGACCAGGACCGCCCTGGAAGGCGGAACCTTCGTTTTCTGGGAGCCCGGAGACGAAATCGCGGTGTACGCCGGAGGGAAAAGCGGAAAATTCGCCAGCGACCTGACGGCCAACGTGGCCTCCGCCACTTTCCGGGGGACGCTGGGAGAGGATACCTGGTCCGAAGGCATGGACCTTTGGGCGGTTTATCCCTATTCCGACAAGGCCGTCTTTGACGGAGAAACGGTCACGACTGTACTCCCTTCCGAACAGACGGCCCGTGCCGGTTCCTTCGGGAAAGGGATGAATCTATCCGTCGCCCGTTCGACTACAGCCACCCTGCAGTTCTATAACGTAGGTGGCGGAGTGCGTTTCTCCCTATCCCAGGACGGGATTACGGAAGTGGTTTTCGAGGGCCTGAACGGGGAAATCCTCGCCGGAAAGGTCAAGATCGGTTTCCAGGACGGCGTGCCGGCCATCCTGGAAGTCACGGAAGGGAAGACCTCGATTACGCTCACCCCGCCCGAAGGGGAAACTTTCAAGAAGGATGCGTGGTATTATATCGTCGCCATCCCGGGCGCGCTGGAGAACGGTTTTACCTTCCGTTTCCGCAAGGCGGACAATTCGGAGATGCCTTCGGGCACCTATTCCAAGGCGGTAACGGTCAAGAGAGGCTCCTACGGCGTCCTGACCTATGTGGATAAGGGAATGGACCAGACCGTCCCGGACGACATCATCTCCTTCAAGGACCCGCTGGTCAAATCTATCGTAGTCAAATACTTCGACACCAGCGGAGACGGGGAACTCTCCTACCACGAAGCGGCGGTCGTCCTTTCCTTCCTGGTGGACGTGGAAAGGACCCGCGCGACGGACGAGCTGGTGAGCATCTTCGCCGGGACTGACATCACCACCTTCGACGAACTGGTGTACTTCACCGGTCTGACCCGGATCGATGACGGCGCCTTCGCAGGGTGCACGGAACTCCGGTCCATCACCATCCCGGAGAATATCGAATCCATCGGCGACAATGCCTTCCAGGGCTGCACGAGCCTGGAATCGATCACGGCGACTTCGCCTGTCCCTCCCGCCATCGGCACGGATGCGTTTGCCAACACGGGTGAATGCCCGATCCTGGTTCCGGAAGGGAGCGTGGATGCATATGTCGCGGCCTGGGGTGAGTACGAAGAGAGAATCCGGGCCAAAGCGTATCCCGAGCCGGAAATCGTGGACCTGGGACTTCCTTCCGGAGTCAAATGGGCCTCGTTCAATCTGGGGGCATCCTCTTCGGAGGAGACTGGGGACTATTTCGCCTGGGGCGAAACGGAGCCGTATTACAGCAGCCTGGACCCGCTGACATGGAAGGAGGGCAAGGAAGCCGGTTATGACTGGCCTTCTTACCGGTGGTGCATGGGGACGGTGAAGACTATCACGAAGTATTGCTATTCCAGCAGTTATGGTTATGAAGGGTTCGTAGATAACAAGTACATCCTGGATCCCGAAGACGATGCCGCCACCGTCCATCTCGGTGGCAAGTGGCGGATGCCCACGGCCGCGGAATTCAAGGAAATGCTGATGAAATGCGATCATGAACGGACGACCCAGGAGGGCGTGGATGGATGGAAGATAACGGGCCCCAACGGAAACAGCATTTTCCTCCCGTCGGCAACCTCGGCGTGGGTGCAACAGGAAATGGAAGATCCTGTGGACAACGGGTTCTACTGGTCCTCCAGCCTCTTTACCAACATGTACGGTTTTGGAATCATTCTGTACCCTTCGTCTGACGAGTGGAATTTCTATGGCCATTTCCGCAGTACGGGCATGCCTGTCCGTCCTGTCTATGGAGATCCCGGCATCCCCATAGAGAGCATAACGATGGATAAGACCACCCTGAAGCTGCAGGTCGGCGAATCAGCCACCCTGACGGCAACGATCCTTCCCGAAAACGCAACGATCAAGGATGTCACCTGGATGAGCGGCGATGAGACTGTCGCGACCGTTTCTCCGACGGGTGTCGTGACTGCTGTGGGACCGGGCACCACTTGGGTTAGTGCGATGACCTTCGATCCCGAGCATCAGGCGTCATGCGAAGTCTCTGTTCATACCGCTCCGGAAATCGTGGACCTGGGACTTCCTTCCGGAGTCAAATGGGCCTCGTTCAACCTGGGAGCATCCAGTCCGGAAGGGGCCGGGGACTATTTCGCCTGGGGCGAAACGGAGCCGTATTACAGCAGCCTGGACCCGCTGACATGGAAGGAGGGCAAGGAGACCGGTTATGAGTTGCCGTCCTATAAATGGTACAGGACGGACACCAGGCAATATACCAAGTATAGCGATTTCGGCGAGGGCAAAGACAACAAGTATGTCCTGGATTTTGAAGATGATGCGGCCGCCGTCAGCCTCGGTGACAAATGGCGGATGCCCACGGCCGCGGAATTCCAGGAAATGCTGAATAAATGCGACGTTGAACGGACTTCCCTGAATGGAACGGCTGGCTGGAAGGTAACCGGTCCCAACGGAAACAGCATTTTCCTCCCGGCGACTACCGGGAGCTTGATGGGACTGGAATGGGAGAGTGTCGGAGACCGCGGGTATTTCTGGACCATCAACAGGAGTTCCTCAAACGCTCACGCCTATTCATTATGTTTTGACTTGCCGAAAGGCGAGTGGTACATCCTTAACAATTTCCGCAGTACGGGCATGCCTGTCCGTCCTGTCTATGGCGATCCCACCATCGCCATAGAACGTGTCGTCTTGAATATGAACAACCTGGAGTTGGGTATCGGCGAATCAGCCACCCTGACGGCGACGATCCTTCCCGAGAACGCAACGATCCGGGATTACACATGGGAGAGCGGGGACACGGACATCGTCACCGTCTCTTCGACGGGCGTCGTGACAGCCGTAGGCCCGGGGGATACCTGGGTGATCGTCAGAACCCTCGACCCCGGCAGAATCGGATATTGCAACGTCTCCGTCCGCTATCCCGTCCCGGAAGCGGTCGATCTGGGGCTTTCCGTCAAGTGGAGTTCGTTCAACCTGGGAGCATCCTCTCCGGAGGAGGCCGGAGATTATTTCGCCTGGGGAGAGACGACGGCCAAGGGTTTGTATTCTTGGAGCAATTATGCCTGGGGAGGCGGAAGTGGATCCGGTTCCACGTTGACAAAGTATACAGGTGCAGCCGGAGACAAGACCACCCTGGATCCCGAAGACGATGCCGCTTTTGTGAAACTCGGCGGAAAATGGCGGATGCCGACTTACGATGAATGGGCGGCACTCACCAATACGTCTGACTTTGATTGGACATGGGACGATACCAGAAAGGGTTATACCGTAACGAGTAAAATCGCAGGATATGTGGGGAACAGCATATTCCTTCCTGCGGCAGGATACCGTCGCAATACCAGACTGTATAACTCCGGTGACTGCGGGCTCTACTGGTCTTCCTCACTCTTCGAGTCCGACCCGCGCAACGCACGGGGCATGTACTTGGAACCCTCATACATGTTCAGCTATTACGATGCCCGTTACTCCGGATTTTCCGTCCGACCCGTCTTCGGCGACAGGTCGGTATCGGCCGAAGGTGACATCGAGGGCACCGGGGAAGAACCGTGGAACTGATTGAAAGGAGGAAAAGATCATGAAAACGAAATGGATGATGATTCCGATGGTGGCCCTTGCACTGGGGTGCACCCGGGAAATGGATAACCAGGTTTCTTATATAGAAGGAGAATTCTCGCTGTATGCCACGTCCGGCGAAGGGAAGACGAAAACGGTCCTCCAGCAGGACGGAAGCATTTTCTGGATGCCGGCAGACCGGATCAATGTGTTCTATGGGGACAAGTCCGGGGTGTTCATATCGGCGAATTCCAGGGCAGCGGCTTCCGCTGAATTCAGAGGCTCCCTGGGGGAATTCGTTGAGGATGGGACTACCGAGTTCGTGGCTGTCTATCCTTATTCCAAGGAGAACAGTTACCATGGCACCGATTCCCTGTGGATGACCCTGCCCTCCTGGCAGATGGCGGATTTCGACGCAACGTTTGCGAACTCCCTTTTCCCTTGTGTCGCCAAATCCAAGGACAGGAACCTTCATTTTTACAATGTCTGCGGCGGTGTCAAGTTCACCCTGGACAGAGGGGATATCAAGAAGGTCGTTTTCAGGGGGAATGGCGGCGAGCCGCTTGCCGGCCGTTTGTACGTCGTCATCTCCGGCGATACTCCTGTGGTCTACGACATCCAGGGGGATGCTTCCGTGACGATCCTCGCCCCTAATGCGGGCGTTTTCCAGGCAAGCTTTCCCTACTATATCGTGCTTGCCCCCCAGACCCTGGCCCACGGTTACACGATGGAGCTTTACACGGATGTACTTGTGGAAACGATTACATCCGAATCGCCCGTTACCATCAAGCGTTCCGTCTGGGGTGTACTCAAGAATCTGGGTACCCAGGAGATCGTCGTTCCCGAGATGGTGGACCTGGGTCTTCCTTCCGGCACCAAGTGGGCCTCATTCAACCTGGGTGCCTCCCGGCCGGAAGAGTTCGGATATCTTTATGCCTGGGGCGAGACGGAGATGAAGGAGGTCTATGACGAGCCGCACTATAAATGGTATGACGGGAACGATTTTACGAAATACGGTGTCGATGTCGCCAGTTTCGATCCTGATCTTGCCGATGCATTCTCGGACGGGAAAGCGTTGCTGGACCCTGAAGATGACGCCGCAACGGTGTATCTCGGGGACAAATGGAGGATACCGACTGCTGCGGAATGGGATGAGTTGATGCGACTGTGTTCCCATGAATGGATCCAGCTGGAGGGCGTGGAAGGTGACGGCGTGAAAGTGACCGGCCCCAACGGGAACAGCATTATCCTTCCTCCCGCCGGCATCAGGATTGGTTCCCAACTCGAAATGGGTACGGGCGGGTACTGGTCTTCTTCCCTCTTCTTGAATAATTGTTATGCCTGGGGAGTGGGAACGGATGAGTTTGAGTTGTCGCCCTATGGAAACCGCGAAATGGGCGTGTCCATCCGTCCTGTCTATGGAGACTTGCCCGTCATGCCGGAAAGCATTTCGCTGGACAAGACTGAACTTGACTTGCCTTTGGGCAGCTCAGCCGTTCTGAACGCTTCGCTCCTTCCCGGGAATGTGACCCATCAGGCGGTCTATTGGGCCAGCTCCAATGAAAGAGTCGCCAAGGTCTCTTCAACGGGAGAAGTGGTCGGCCTCAGGACCGGTGAGGCCGACATTGCCGTGATGACGCTGGATGGAGGCAGATTTGCGATTTGCAAGGTCCGGGTATCGATTCCTGAAGCGGTGGACCTGGGACTTCCTTCGGGTGTCCGTTGGGCCCCGTTCAATCTGGGAACGACGGGTGCGGGTGTCTATGGCGACTATTTTGCATGGGGAGAGACGAGCCCGCGTTACCGGTCCGGTGCCCAGTCGGATTCTCCGGAGTGGATCTGGCAATATGACGAATACGGGGAACATACCGGATATGACATCAGGTCATATATGTTTTGTTCCGGATATAATCAGCACGATAGTGGATACTCTTTTTCCTTCAACAAGTATTATTACGACAACAGGATCATGTTGGAATCGGAAGACGATGCTGCGCACGAACTGCTCGGAGGAGAATGGAGGATTCCTTCCTGGGCAGAGATGAATGAACTCCTGAACGAGTGTACCTGGGAATGGACGACGCTGGATGGCGTCAGCGGGCAGAAAGTGACCGGGCCGAACGGCAACAGCATCTTCCTTCCTGCGTCAGGTGTCAGGGTAGACACGTACCTTGGGGTTCTCGGCACGCTCGGTACGTACTGGACCTCATATCTGTCCACTTCTTCCACTTTACAAGCGATTTACCTGAGTTTCAATGACAGTGGACCTCGCATTGCCAGCTTGCCCCGGGAACAAGGAGGCTCTATTCGTCCAGTCTGCGGTTCTCCAGCCGTTCCTGTGGAAAGTGTTTCACTGGAAAAGACCATATTGACCCTTAATGTCGGTGAATCCGTCCTGATGAAAGCGGTGCTCCTACCGGAGAATGCTTCGTTCAGCACGATTTCCTGGAAGGTCGATAACTCTTCGATCGTCACCCTGTCTCCTACCCAGAACACGGGCGAGATACTTGTACAGGCGAGGGCCCAAGGAAGGACCAACCTGACGGTATTGGCGCGAGATGGCGGCAAGTTTGCGACTTGCGAGCTGGTCATCCAGGATCAGGGAGGACTGCCCGGGAACTATCTGTGCACTTCCTCCTCTGATGCATACGAGAATCCTTGGACGCTCCAAATCTTACCGGATGAGGCCAACAGCCAAAAATTCTGGTTCAAGAACCTTTTCGCCAACTCCAATTGGGCAAGGGACGATACGGTGTTCTATGGTATCCTGGACGAGGCCTCAGGAACCATCACCATCCCTTACGGGCAACAGTCGGAGTACTTGTACAGAGGCGAAACCCCGGTCACCTTATACTGGCTTGACGCGGATGACAATGATGGGAAGACCGGTTCGAATACCGTGACCATCCTCAAGGATGGATCAGGAATGGTTACCGGGCTCGATTTTGACGAGAACCTGGGATTCTACGGGGTCCTGGAGAGTATCGGCCATGCCGGGTATGCCTATCCGCACATCACGGCCGTGAAGCAGTAGCCGACGGGGTTACCGATGGTGCGGAAATTGTTGAGAGGATGACAAACCAAACATAAATGCCCATGAAAACGAATGTATTAGTCAGGATCGCCACCGTAGTTGGCCTTCTCGTTACCTTCTCCCTGCTGACTTCCTGCCAGTCCAGGGAGGAAAAAGTGATCTCCCAGCTGGAATCGCTCTGCAAGACTGTCGAAAAGGAAAGCTTCGACATCAAGGACGTGGATTCCCTGCAGGCGAAGTTCGATGCGGTCCGGGAAACGGCCAAGGAATGCAATTTCACCAGTGACCAGCTCAAGGAAGTGGCCAAGTTGGAAGCCCGCTTTACGAAGGCGATCGCCAAGAAAGCCCTTCAGCGGGTCGGAGATGCCGTGGAAGGAGTTCTTGAAGGCTTGTCAGGCGAGGAGTAGCCGTGAAAACCATCAGAAAAGCTCTGGCCATCGGGGTCGCGATTGCGGCCGCGGTGGCCTGCCGTCCTTCCTCCGGGAAGGACGTGAAAACCGAAACACTTGACTATGAGGACTCGACTGCCCATTCCCGGCTGGAAATCAAGGCGGAACTGCCCAAGCCCGGCCAGGGAGCGGCCGTGGACAGGATCCGGGCCGCGCTCATCGAGGTGATGGACGGACAGCTCAGCCATATCGGCACCTACGAGGAAGAGCGTCAGTTTCCTGCCTTCGAAGGGAATGCCGATGAAACGGAGAAACTGCTGGAGTATTACCGCGGGAAGGCGCTGGAAACCATCGGCAAACTCTCACAGGAGGATTACGACGAACGCGTGGCCAGCATCGAGGAGAATGACGGACTCACGGACGCCGAAAGGGAGGAGATCCTTTCCGGCATGCCCGGCTGGGAATACGATTTCTCCCTCCTGAAAAACCGGGAGACGGACCGCTATGTTGTGTTCCTTTCCGAAGATTATGTCTATCTGGGCGGCGCCCACGGGGGCATTGTCGGCAGGGGAGGCTTGACCTTCGACAAGAAGGACGGGCTGCTGGTGGACAGGTTCATCGACCCCGCCTCCCTGGATGCCATCCAACCGCTGCTGCGCAAGGGCCTTATGGACTATTTTGCCGATGGAGAAGTCGAAATCACGTCGGAAGAATTAGATGACATGCTCTTCCTGGAATCCGCCGGCATCATTCCTTTCCCGGCCTGGACTCCGTTCCCTACCGAAGACGGCTTGGTATTCACTTACCAGCAGTATGAAATTGCCGCCTATGCGGCCGGTATGCCCAATTTCATCATCTCCTACGACGACCTTCTTCCGTATTTGACTCCGGAAGCGAAGACGCTGTTAGGATTGGGAGACTGAGGCTTCTTTCTTTTTCCGGTCATGGAACTCGGCGACAGCGGTGAAGAAGGCGTCACCGCTGGAGTTGAGCATGGTCTCCACGGAGTCCTGGACCACGCCGATGATGAATCCTACGGCCACGGCCTGCATCGCAATGTCGTTGCCGATGCCGAAGAAGGAGCAGGCCATCGGGACCAGCAGGAGGGAGCCGCCGGCGACCCCCGAGGCTCCGCAGGCGCCGAGGGTGGCGACCAGGCTCAGGAACAGGGCCGACAGGAAACTCACTTCGATGCCCACCGTATGTGCCACCGCCAGGGACAGGACGGTGATGGTGACGGCTGCGCCGTTCATGTTGATCGTGGATCCCAGCGGGATGCTTACCGAATAGAACTCCTCGTCCAGCCCCAGGTTCTTGCACAACTCCATGTTGATGGGGATGTTCGCTGCCGACGAGCGGGTGAAGAATGCATTCAAACCGCTGTCCTTCAGGCATCTCCAATACAGCGGATAGGGATTTTTCCGCAGATGCACCCAGGCGATGAAGGGGTTCACGAGCATGGACGTAAAAAGCATGCAGCTCACGAGCAGGAGGATGAGTTTTCCATAGTCGACGAAGATTTCCAGCCCGCTTTCCGAGACCGATGAAAAGACGAGGCCCAGGATGCCGAAGGGAGCGAACTGGATGATCCATTTCACCACCATGGAGACCACGTCGGCCAGATCTCCTGCCGCCCGGACCGTGCCTTCGCCGGCCTTCAGTTTGAGGGCGAAACCGATGACGATGGCCCAGAACAGGATGCCGATGTAGTTGGCCTGCGCCAGCGCCTGGACCGGGTTCATGACCATATTGGAGAGCAGGGTGGAGAAGACGTCGGCGAGCCCGCCGGGCGCTCCGCCTTCCGCCTCGCCGGTCAGCCGGATGGTGACCGGGAACAGGAAACTGCCCACGACCGCGATCACGGCCGCGACGAAGGTGCTGAGAAGATACAGCGTGATGACGGTGCGGAAACGCGGTCCCAGGCCGCCCTTGGCGCGGGCGATGGACGACGCCACCAGCACGAACACCAGCACCGGCGCAATGGCCTTGAGCGCGCTCACGAATACCTGGCCCAGCAGGCCGATGCCCGTCCATTTCGGGCACAGGAGGCCCAGCGCCGCACCGATGACCAGGCCGATGAAGATCCGCAGCACCAGGCTGCTCTCGGTCCATTTTTTCAGGAGGGATGACAGTTTGCCCATTCGCTTGTCTCGTTTTCGGAATCCCAAGGTACGAAAAAAGCGGGCAAAAGCCAAATCAGCGGAGGACGAGGTCGTGCGTATGGTACTCCTTTCCGCCCATCTTGAATTTGTACGGTTCGTCCCCGCGCGAAAGGTCCAGGTTCCGCACCTGGCTGCCCGTCAGGCACTTCAGCGTCTCGGCAACCAGGATGCAGCCCGGGCTGAAGAACCGGTAGCCGTCGTTGATGGCGATCCGCGGGACGGAATAGGTGGCCTTGTCGTCCGTCAGGAACCCGGACATGAAGGCCATGATCCGGTCACCGTCCCAGAGGACGAAATGCAGGGCGTTCGGCTCCTTCCGAAGGGACCGGGCATCGTGCTTCGTGCAGAACCACAGGCATTTCAGGGTGACATAATGAAGGTACTTCAGTGTCTGGACGACGATTCCGCCCTTGGTTTCGTCGGAGAAGACGCCCTTCCGGTATTTGGCGATCCGTCTCCTGCAGTACGTCCGCATCATCTGCTTCCAGACCTTTTCCGGCAGGGGCTTGCAGAGCGGGGCGTACAGTTCAAGCCGGCAGGCGATGCCGTCCTTCTCCATCCTGTGATAGGCCTTCCGCACGTTCTGGCGGGCATTCGTCGACAGGGAAGGAAGATAGTCATCCCACCGTTTCGGGACCGGGATGTTGACATAGGCCACTGTTTGGTCTGATAGGATACGCTCCCGGGGAATTGCGTCCAGGAAAGGCGAACCGTCCGGGATCCGGTTCAGCGTCAGCCGTCCTGCCATCCGGTCCAGGAAGAAGCGGACACAGGTTGCGGTCTTTTCAGGGCCCATGCCAGGCTGGAACAGGGCATCGGCGATGTCGCAGCCGGGTTCGTCGCCCAGCATCCGCCAGGTCCGGCCGCAGCGGCGAAGGGGGACGATCATCCGGATGGCAGTCCCTTCCCGGACGCAGGCCATCCGGTCTTCCGTGAATGGATTCCACCGGCCGTCCCGGACGATATAACGGAGATAATCCCAGTAGACGAACGGCCACCGGGCTGCGCCTTCCATCCCTTTCCATACGGATTCCAGCGCCTTGAAACGGATAAAAACGAGTTCCATTCCGGCAAAAGTATAGCGCGGAAAACGGCTCGGCAAGTCGCTGGAAGCAGGTTTTTATGTTTCTTGTTGGGATTAACTGTTTCTTGCCGGATCTTTTTCTGTTTTTTACCGACCGTAAGATTTATTTTACCGCCGGACGCATTTTTTTTATCTTTGTACCCGCTATGACCACAGACATCATCCGCATCCGGGGAGCGCGGGAAAACAACCTCAAGGACGTTTCCCTGGACATTCCGAAATACAAGATCACCGTTTTCACGGGCGTTTCCGGATCCGGGAAGAGTTCGCTCGTGCTGGACACCATCGCCGCCAAGTCCCGCCGGGAACTGAATGACACGTTCCCGACCTTCGTGCAGCAGTACTTGCCCAAGTACGGGCGGCCGCACGTGGATGAAATCGAGGGCCTTCCCATCGCCGTGGTCATCGACCAGAAGAAGCCCGCGCAGAATTCCCGCTCCACGGTAGGCACTTATACCGACATCTATGCACTCCTGCGCCTGCTGTTCTCCCGCGTGGGAAAGCCGTTCGTAGGCTATTCCGACTCTTTCAGCTTCAATCACCCGCAGGGAAGTTGTCCGCGCTGTTCGGGCCTTGGAGAGATCCGGGAACTGGACATCCACAAGCTGGTGGATTTCGACAAGAGCCTCAACGACGAGGACACCATCCACTATATCGCTTTCGGTAAGGGCGGTTGGAGGTGGATCCGCTATGCCCACAGCGGCCTGTTCGACCTGGACAAGAAGATCAGGGACTATTCGCCGGAGGAACTGGACCTTTTCCTGAACAGCCCTCAGATCAAACTGAAGAATCCGCCTTCCAACTGGCCCAAGACCGCGAAATACGAGGGCTTGATCCCGCGGATGTACCGCAGCATCATCAATTCGGAGGAAGGTCTCCTGCACGCCGCGGTACTGAACCCGATGCTCACGATGGGCACCTGCCCCGACTGTGGAGGTACCCGGCTCAATCCGAAGGTGCTCACCTGCAGGATCGAAGGGAAGAACATCGCGGAAGCCTGCGCGATGTCCATCACCCGGCTGAACGCCTGGGTCCGGGAATTGGCCGACCCGCTGGCGGTGGACCTGAAAGCGGCCATCGGCGCACGCCTGACGGCGTTGGAGGAGATCGGCCTCGGATACCTGAGCCTGGACCGTCCGGTAGGCACGCTCTCCGGCGGCGAAGCCCAGCGTTGCAAGATTGCTAAATATATCAACTCGTCCCTGTCGGACGTGCTGTACATCCTGGACGAACCCAGCGTAGGCCTGCATAACCGCGACATCGAACGGATGAAACGGTCGGTCCAGCGGCTGCGGGACCACGGCAACACGGTCCTCCTGGTGGAGCACCATCCGGAGATGATCCGCATCGCAGACCACGTCGTGGACCTGGGTCCCGGTCCGGGCATCGACGGCGGCCGCATCGTGTTCCAGGGCACCTATGCGGAACTGCTGGAAAGCGGAACAGCGACCGGATCCCTGATCGGGGATCCCTGCCCGTTCAAGGTTGCCCCGCGTTCCGTGACGGAGTCTTTCCGGATCGAGAACGCCTGCCTTCACAACCTGAAAAACGTGTCCGTGGATATTCCGCTGGGAATCAACGGGGTCGTCATCGGCGTTGCGGGCTCCGGAAAGAGCTCCCTGATGGAATGCTTTCGACAGGCCTATCCCGTTCCGGACAAAGTGGTGTATATCAGCCAGAAGAACCTCGGCGTGAGCCTGCGGTCCACCCCGGCTACCTACATGGAGGTCGCCGGCGACATCCGCAAGGCCTTTGCCAAGGCCCATAGGATCAAGGAGGAATACTTCACATTCAACGGAAAGGGCGCCTGTCCCGTATGCGGCGGCAAGGGCGTCATCGTGTCGGAGATGGCCTTCATGGATGCCATCGAAACCACCTGCGAGGCCTGTGGCGGCCTGCGCTATGCGCCGGAAGCGTTGGCCTATACGCTTACGGGGGCGACGGGGGAGACCCTGAACATCGCCCAGGTGATGGACCTTTCCGTCCGGCTCGCATCGGCCTTTTTCAAGGGGATGGTCATCGAGCAGAAACTGCGGCCTCTCGTGGACGTCGGACTGCAGTATCTGCATCTGAACCAGGCGCTTTCCACATTGTCAGGCGGCGAGCTCCAGCGGTTGAAGCTGGCTTCCTACCTGGGTGTGGAAGGGAAGATTTTCATCGTGGACGAACCTACTGACGGCCTTCATACGAAGGATGTCCGGCACATCCTGCGCCTGTTCGATGCGCTGGTGGACCGGGGGAATACCGTCTGGCTCATCGAACACAACCTGGACGTCATCCGAAGCGCCGACTACGTCATCGAACTGGGTCCCGGCGCTGGAGAAAACGGCGGGACAGTCCTCTACGCCGGCACGCCCGCCGGCCTCAAGGACTGCCCGGAATCCGTGACAAGGGAGTATTTATAGCATCTTCTTGATCAGCGGGAAGAGCTTGTAGGGCATATAGCGGAACTTGAGGTCGATCCAGGTAGGGGATTTCACGACGGCGCGTTCGTGGCTGAAGGCCAGGAAAGAGCGTTCGGAGTGATAGGAACCCATGCCGGAATTGCCCACGCCGCCGAAGGGAATCTTCGAGTTGGCGATGTGCATGATGGTGTCGTTGATGCACGCGCCGCCGGAGGTGGTCCGGCCGATGATTTCCCAGGCATCGCGCGATTTCCCGAAATAATAGAAAGCCAGGGGCTTCTCGCGACCGTTCACGAACCGAGTCACCTCGTCCCGGCTCCGGAAAGTCAGGATCGGGAAGATAGGGCCGAAGATCTCCTCCTGCATCACGGGCGCATCGGGAGAGACCTTGTCCAGCAGGGTGGGTTCGATCCAAAGCCTTTCGCGGTCGGAATGCCCGCCGGCCAGGATTTCACCATCCTTGAAATAGCCCGTAAGCCGGTCGAAGGCCGACTCCTTCACGATATGGACGAACTTGTCGGAGTGCTCCGTGCCGTCGGGATACAGGCCGGCGAGTTCCCGCTTGAACGCATCGACAAAGGCGTCCTTGATGTCTTCGTGCAGGAACAGGTAGTCCGGCGCGATGCAGGTCTGGCCGCTGTTGAGGCACTTGCCCCAGGCGATGCGGCGGGCGGCGACGGTGAGGTCGGCGTCCTTGTCCACGATGCACGGACTCTTGCCGCCAAGCTCGAGGACCATCGGCGTGAGATACTGCGCCTGGGCCGCCATCGCGATCTTTCCCAGCGAGGGGCTGCCGGTCAGGAACACCAGGTCGTAGCGGTGCCTGAACAACTCTCCGTTCACGACGCGGTTGCCCTGGACCACGGCCACGAAATCCTCCTCAAAGGTATCCTTGATGAACTCCTCCAGGACTTTCGAGACGTTCGGAACGTAGGGCGACGGCTTCAGAATGGCCGTGCATCCGGCGGCGATGGCACCCACGAGCGGGTTCAGCAGCAGTTGCACCGGATAGTTCCACGGCGATACGATGAGGGTGCAGCCGAGCGGCTCCCGGACGATGTGCGAGGACGAAGGCAGGACGGTGAGCGGGGTGGGCCTGCAGCGGCGACGCGCCCATCGGCCTACTTTCCGGACCGCTTCGCGGATCTCGCCGTATACAAGGCCGATTTCGGTCATGTACGCTTCTTCATAACTCTTGTGAAGGTCGGTCCACAGGGCGTCGCAGAGGGGTTTCTCCCACTTTTTGAGCCCTTCGCCAAACTGCTTCAGCTGGAAACGGCGCCAGTCCACGTCGCGGGTGACGCCGGTGGCGAAGAACGCCCGCTGCCTGCGGACAAGTCCTTCGATCCTTTCGGGGGTAGTGTTTTCGAGTGCCATGTCCAGAACGCTCAATTACCGGCCGCCGCCGCCGAAACCACCGCCGGAGAAGCCGCCGCCGCCTCCGAAGGAGGTATGGCCGCCGACACCCCGGATGCTGCCCGCCTGCTGCTTGGCAACGGCGTGCGAGATCGCGGAGGTGGACATGTTGTCGGTAACGCGGATGGTGCGCATCATGATGGTGGGATCGATGCCCACGGTCTGCGCAATCTCCTGGAATTCCTTCGGGAACAGTTTCTGGAACTGGGTCGCCACCTTATCGGCGATGCCGTACAGCTGGGCGAACACGAGGTAATCCTTCCACAGGCCCACTTCCACGGCACCCCGCTTCTTGGACAGGGTGAAGTCGTTGAGGAAGTTCTTGAATTCCACCACGCGGCAGGCCTCCCGGGCACCGTCGGCGTTGGTCTGGGTGCCGCGGCTGAAGTAGTGCTTGTCCTGCATGTAACCCTGGCCGCGGGCCTTCGCCCGGGTGGGCCAGGCGGTCATTTTCTTGAAGTTCCGCTCGGACCATTTCTCGAATTCGCCGCTTTCCAGCACGAGGTTCGAGCCGGCGGCGTCGCGGGCCATGTTGAACAGGGCGAGCTCCACGTCATCCTGGATGTGTGGGTCCAGCGAGAAGTCCAGGTTCACCCGTTTGGTGCTCCTGGGATCCTGCTGCACCTTCACCTTCCCGTCCAGGATCCAACGGAGGAAGAAGGCGCCGATGAGCCCCTTCGAGGACGTCTGTCCGGAAGGGAACCGCCATCCGTTGTCCAGTACGAAGCTGGAGGCGAAGAGGTTCCCGTCCATCGGGGCTTCCCGGTACCACTCCGTGATTTTGGTCTTGCCGTACATGGACTTCTTGTACTTGTAGCCCAGGGCGGTGAGGACGCAGGCGCGGATGAGGGCGAAGATGCTTCCTCCGAAGATGAGGGCGAAGAACCCGAGGAAAAGTTTCTCCAACCAGCTGTCCTGTCCATAGGAACTGCCTTCCAGCGCATTCTCCTTCAATTCGTCAAAGGTCATGTTGCGGGAGACGGTCGGGTTGAAGAGCCCCTTCTCGAACCGGACGAGGGTGATGACGGAACTCTTGTAGGAGAACGGTTCGGAAGACTCGTAAACGATGGTCCCTTCGTCCGTCACGTTGATGTCGCCATAGGATCCGAAGCCCCAGACACGGGTATTGTCGTAGGTCCAGCCGGGGCCGCCTGTGGCATTGACAAGGGTGACCTTCACGTGCTCCGCGGGAGCGTCGAATCCCGGATTTACAAACATGTAGTTGAATCCGTCGGCATCGGTGAAGGACTGGACGAGACCGGTGACCGTGAACGACACTGTCCACACATGGGCACCGTAGGAGGTCTTTCCCCAGCACAGCTCCACCCCGTCGTGTTTGTCGATGATGCCGCAGCGCCCCGCTTTTTCGGCCAGGGAGCGGTCCACGTCCCAACGGCGTCCTTCGTTGATGTAAGGCTGCCCGTTTTCGCTGACGGAGAGGTCCTGTACGGTCATCTTGCCGAGATTGGAGATGGGGATGTACATCTCCGTCCCGTCCACGACCGTGGCGTCCCAGACCTGGGTAATCCGGGCCGATCCGTCCGGCAGGAGTTCCGCGCGGATGTCGAGGTCCCGGAGGGTCTGGGCATAGACGCAGAATGTGCCGGCGAAGACCGCCAGCACTGTCAGGAGCGTTCGTTTCATCGCCTAGATGACGGGATAATCCTTCTTGGATGCGTCCTCGGCGAGGTATTCGCGCTTGGGGAAGCCCAGGATTCCGGCGACGACGGAGCCCGGGAACATCCGCACCTGGTTGTTGTACCGGGTCACGGTGTCGTTGAAGGTCATGCGGGCGAGGCGGACATTCTCTTCGTACTGCTTGATGTCGGCCATCGTCTGCTGGTAGGTCTGGTTCGCCTTGAGGTCGGGATACTGTTCGGCGATGGCGATGAGTTTCGCGCTCACGGCCTTGAGGGCTTCCTCGTTGGCGTTGATCTCTTCCACGGTCGGATTCGGGGAAGCGGTGATCTTGCGCTGGGCGATGATTTTCTGGAGGGTTTCACTCTCATAGGAAGCATATTCGCGGGTGAGCTTCACGAGCGCCTGGAGGGCGTCGTAGCGGCTGACCTGCTGGACATTGATCTGCTTGAGGGCGTTGTTGCACAGTTCGTCGCTCTGGACGAGTTTGTTCTGGACGGAGATGCCCCAGAGCACGAGGAGGGCCACGATGGCCAGGATGACGATAAGGGTCGTAGACATAATCAAATACCGTTAAAGGGTTGTCAATCGTACAAATTTAACAAAAATTGCGTAGTTTTGCAGCATGAAAACCAATTTGATGAAACGTTGCGCCCTGCTTGGGCTCCTGACGCTGACGGCCGTCTCCTGTTTCAATGTATTCGACGGCCCGAGGAGCAGATATGAAGGATATATCCAGGTCCGGTACGAACCCCAGTCTTACAGCGAACTGCAGGAATTCCTGAACACATTGTTCCAAGGAGGGAAGGATTCCGTTTCCGTCCGGGACTCGTTCTTTTACGGTCCTGTCGCCCATTATGCGAAACAGGGTGTGGACAAGAGGCATTTCGGCGGATTCGCGATATGCATCGGGGTGGACACCCTGGTCAGTCCCGACCGCCGTCCCGCGCCGCTCGCCGTATGCGACAGCAGCGGTAACGCCAGGTCCCTCTGCTACGCGGTCTTCCACGACACGACCTCTGTCCTGATGCCCGAGCACGACATCCTGGTCTACATCCCCAACGATGAATCGTCCGCCAGCTTCTACAGCGTTTTCGTGCAGAATACGCACGCGGTGGTGGAGGCGGTCAAGTACGGCGTCGGCCTCTCCGGCGGTCCGTTCCGTGAAACCGACTGGATGGACCTGACCTTCAAGGCCTTCTACAAAGGGAATCCCGCCGGGGAGAAATCCGTCCACCTGGTGAAGGGGACGCAGATCCTGGAGGAATGGACCGAAGTGGACCTGTCCAAGATGTCCCAGGCCGACGAGCTGAAACTGAGCATCACCTGCAGTCGGCCGGACATGCCCCTGTATGTCGCCCTGGACGACCTGTACGTTCACTATCTTGAAATCTATTAGGTTATGAAAACCAACACCGAATACAAGAACGAAGCGCTGGCGGCCCTGAAGGGCAACTGGGCTCCTGCCGTGCTGGCCACGGCCGTTTTCTTACTGGTCGTGACGCTGGTCGTTGCGCCTTCCGAGGTCCCGCTGTTCAGCGGAACCATTTCGGACCTCAACGCGATGATGGCCTCCGGCGACATCGAAGGAATGATGAAGGTCTACTCCTCCATGACTTCCTGGAGCTCCCTGGGGACACTCCTGCAGATCTTCGTGTACAGCGTGGTGAGCCTCGGGTTCATGAATGCATTCCTCAAACTGCTGCGTGAAGGAGACGACCGCCTGACGGCCAATACTTTCCGGATCGCTTTCCGGAACTACTGGCACAAGGTGTGGGGCATGTTCCTGATGAGCCTGTTCATCATGCTGTGGTCCCTCCTCCTCATTATTCCGGGGATCGTGAAGGCTTTTTCCTATGCGATGACACCCTATATCCTGGAAGAGAGACCGGAACTGTCGGCGGGCGAAGCCATCGACCACAGCCGCGCCATGATGAAGGGGCACAAGTTCGACCTGTTCTGGCTGTACCTGAGCTTCATAGGCTGGGCGTTCCTGTGCATCTTCACGTTGGGCATCGGCCTCCTGTGGCTCGTTCCCTACATGCAGACATCCGTAGCCGCCTTCTACGAGGACGTAAAGGCGGATTATGAACTGAACGGGGGACTGGTCTAAAGGTCCAGCAGGCCTTCGGGAATTTCCATCCGGAGGACCTGGGCGTCTTCGTCCACGGAAAGGACGAGTTCTTCATGGAGAGGGACCAGTACCTCTCCTTTTTTCGTGTCCACCCACACGCAGGGGTTCCCGGGGATGTCTTCGTGGGCGGAGACAGTACCCACTTCGTTGCCGTCCGCATCCTGGACGGTCCAGCCGGTGAGGTCCTCCTCCGCATCTTCGTATAGGTCGTCGTCGGCATAGACGGCACGGCCGGCGAGTTCGTCGGCATCCGTCAGGTTGTGGACGCCGGTCAGACGGACGAGGGCGCGGGAATTGCCCCGCTGCTGGAACGACTCGAAATAAAAGGGAACCGGCAGTCCATCGAATTCGATGAACACCGGTTCCTCAAGGTCGATATCCTCGGGGGCTATGTCGAAGAAACTGATCAGGAGTTCTCCGTCGCGCCCGTTGGATTTCAGTACCTGCGCGATTTTCAGCATTATTCGGCAGGGGTCTCGACGGCCTCAGCGGTCTCGGCGGCAGCCTCTTCGGCAGCCTTGCGGGCAGCTTCCTCAGCCTCGGCCTTCTTCTTGGCGATGGCTTCGGCGCGGGCCTCGTTGACCTTGGCCTCAGCGGCCTTGGCTTCCTTCGCCTTGGCGATGGCCTCGTTCTTCAGGCCGGCCTTCTTGGCGGCGATCTTCTGGTCCTGTCCGGCCTTCCAGGCGGCGAACTTCTCGTCGGCCTGAGCCTGGGTGAGGGCGCCCTTGGCGACACCTTCCTGGAGGTGCTTGCGGAGGAGAACGCCTTCGTAGGACAGGATGCGGCGGGCGGTCAGCGTGGGCTGGGCACCGACGTTGAGCCACTTGAGGGCCTTTTCACTGTCGAGGATGATGGTGGCAGGGTTCGTGTTCGGGTTGTAGGAACCGAGCTGCTCGATGAACCGTCCGTCACGCGGGGAACGGGAGTCGGCCACAACAATGTGGAAGAATGCGAAATCCTTCTTACCGTGGCGCTGGAGTCTGATTTTAACAGCCATTGTGAATCTGTTTTTTAATTGTTGATAAATGCGTTATGCAACCTTCGCGAGATTGCGGACGGCAAAGATAAGACTTTTTTTCCGAATACCATCGCCCGTTCAGCGATTTTTCCGTATTTTTGCGTCATGATTATCGAAGCAAAAGGAATCGAGAAGAGTTTCGGCACGCTTAAGGTGCTGAAAGGCGTTGACTTCCAAGCGCGGCGCGGGGAAGTCGTGGCCATCATGGGTGCGTCCGGAGCGGGGAAGTCCACCCTCCTGCAGATCCTCGGCACCCTGTCCACGCCGGACGCGGGTTCCCTCACGGTGGACGGGACGGATGTCCTGCACCTGGGGTCCCGGGAACTGTCCGCTTTCCGAAACCGCCGTATCGGCTTTGTGTTCCAGGCCCACCATCTCCTGCCCGAGTTCGACGCCTTGGAGAACGTGACGATTCCCGCACTCATCGGCGGCGTTCCCGTGCGTGACGCCCGGGAGAAAGCCCGCCGCCTGCTGGGCGAAGTCGGGCTCTCCGAGCGGCTGACGCACAAGCCGTCGGAACTTTCCGGCGGCGAGCAGCAGCGCGTCGCCATCGCCCGCGCCCTCGTGAACGA
>JAEEGL015525301.1_pt1 | contig 20030 bp, 11 predicted proteins | sample 9134231 | NCBI WGS metagenome assembly JAEEGL01 (sample SAMN16246548, study PRJNA631951) | gut metagenome | biome: gut microbiome; feature: rumen; material: fiber-attached | host: Bos | place: Iran: Karaj | collected 2018-10
ATTTGCGCGGCTACGCGCCGCAGGCGGCAAGGGGCGTTGTTCCGCGAACGCCCCTTTTCCCACAGTTCGCAATATCAAATCCGCAGCGTCTCTCGCGCATGGCGCTTCGACTTGCGCATTTGATTTGCTCACTGGCCTCTCAATTCGCACCGTTCACCGGACGGTGCTCATCTCGGGCCCCGCCGACATCGTGTCGTCGGGTAAGTCATTGGCTCATCATGACGGCCTGTGGCCGTATGTTTGACCATGGCTGATACACATATTGAATAAATGCATGCATAAGGCTGAACAATTAGCATGGTCTTCCCGTGCCTTTTAATCGATTGACAGCTCTGGCTCCCCTGTGGCAGATGTAGGCGCGAATAGATGCCTGTTGCTTTTTGCACAGCCAGTTACTGTGCTGCAGTGGTGTGTACTGCGGTTTACTGAATCAAAAGGATTATTTTATGAAGCTGGGTTTGAGAAAAATTGTTCATATTGCTGTATTTGCATGCGCTTCGTTATTCATGATTGCGGGCGGATGTGCCACTTCCAAAAATCAGCCGGCTGCAGAATCGGCTGTCGATAAGGGATGCAGCTCGGATGCATGTAACGCTGGATTTGAGCAAGCCGATGAGTGGGGCTACAGCAATAGCAAGGAAGAAACCCAGCTGCTGAGCGCTGCATCTGCCGGCAATCTGGCCAGAGCCGAGGCTTTGATTGCCAATGGCGCAGATGTGAATCAGGGAAACTGGGTCGGTCTGACGCCGCTGATTCGTGCCATTATCAAGGGGAAAACCGAAATGGCGCAAGCCCTTATCAAATGGGGCGCCGATATCCATCTCGCCGATGATTATTTGAAAACACCGCTGATGTATGCGCTCGATTTTGGCGACGATGCGCTCGTGAAACAGCTTATCGATGCCGGTGCCGATGTGAATGCGCGCCATTCTGATGGCAGAACACCGCTGATGTTCTCGCATTCTGCCAAAAATACCAAACTGCTGCTCGATGCCGGCGCCGATCCCTATACTCGCGACAATGATGGAAAAAATGCGCTGTTCTATGCATCCGACGAGGATATTCTGTCGCTGTTGATTAAGGATGCCGGCGTTGTGCCCAGCTATGACAGAAATGAGACATACCCTGAATCCCTCTCCAGAAATCTGAAAATGGCCATGCTGTATTACGCTGCTTACCACAGGGTAAATGATGATCTCCTGTTTGATGTGTGTGATCGGCAGCCCCGGAAAATCTATGTCAATCCCAAGGATCTCAACCCCAGAACCGATGAGGAACTCGAGCGGTATGTCAAATCTGTCGTCGAGGCAAATGGCGAAAAATATATAGGCATCGACCGCCGCCTCGGATTTGATTCGGATGGCAAGCTGACGGTCTATGTGCAGAATGACCAGCAGGTGGTCTCATTCTATGTGATGGCGATGATAGATCGGTACGGGGAAGGGCCAAACATCAAGGATGACGAGGGTCGGACGCTGCTGATGTATGCAGCCAATGGCAGGAATCCGGAAACCTTCAGGTGGCTGATGAATCATGGTGCAGATATCCATGCCAAGTCGCCGGCCGGGACAACCGCATTGCTTATTGCAGCCGGCAGTTTGCCCGAAGTTGTGGACGAATTGATTGCTCAGCATGCCGATGTCAATGTCGTTCAGACATCTTCCGGGATGACGCCTTTGATTGAGGCTGCCAATCATGGAAATGTGGATGCCGTCAAAAGCCTTTTGGCTGCCGGTGCCAACGTCAATGCTGAAGACGATTATGGCAGGAGTGCACTCAATTGCGCCAGTGAAGGCGGTTACACAGAGGTTGTCAAAGTGCTTTTGGCCGCCGGTGCAGATGTCAACCACGTGACCAAATACGGCAAAGAATCGTCGCTCATCGTGGCGAGTTACAATGGTTACAGCGAAATCGTCAAACTGCTGCTGGATGCCAAAGCGGATTTCAAACTTGAAGACAGCCGGGGTAAAACGGCTCTGATTAAAGCCACCAAAGCCGATATCGTCACCATGCTGCTGAATGCCGGTGCCAGCGCAAAAGAACAATCCTCCACCGGCTGGACGCCGCTGATGCACCAGTATCGCAGCTACGATATGCTGGAAGCCTATTTGTTTGGTTCCGATCAAATCATCAATCCAGAGCCTGAAATTGCCAAAATCCTGATCAAGGCCGGTGCGGATGTCAATGCAAGAACTTCAGACTCGGAGGGGGGATACACCCCTCTGTATCTTGCCTGCAAAGGCGGTGATGTCGAAACCGTTAAGCTGCTGATAGAATCCGGGGCTGATGTGAATGCAACGAGCGAATACAGCGACAGGCCGCTTCATGTCGCAGCGAACGCCGAAATCGTCAAAGCACTTCTGGCCGCTGGTGCCGATGCAAAAGCGATTGGTTATATGGAGCATTCGACGCTGCATTACAGGAATGATGCGGAATCGGTTCGGGCTCTGCTGGCCGCTGGTGCCGATGTCAATGCAAGAAATGAATTTGACGACAGGCCAATTGATAGTTCTTCCCTAAAACCGGAAGTGATCAAGGTGCTGCTGGATGCCGGTGCCGATATCAATCCGCCCGAAGAAGGAAAACGTGCGCCATTCTTTAATGTGGAATCTCCCGAAGCCATTGATGTTTTCGTGGCTGCCGGCGCAGATTACATGTCCAAAACAGAGGATGGCGATACAGCGCTTCACCATGCCGCAGAGTTCGGTTCCATCCAGGTGATGTTGAAATTGATCGGGATGGGGCTTGATGTGAATGCCAAAAACCATGATGGCGCGACGCCGCTGATTCTGGCTTCGCGGTGGAATAAAGCCAGTGTCGTTAATTGGTTGATAAAGAAGGGCGCAGATGTCAACGCTAAGCTGGATAACGGCGAATCGGCGCTTGTGCGCGCGGCGTGCACAGAGAAATATACCCGCGACAGACAGTACACGGTGAGCCATCTGATTGAGATGCTGATAAAGGCCGGTGCCGATGTCAATGCGAAAAAAGGCAAGCTGTCTGCACTCGATTGTGCGGAGCAGGAACACGATTATTCTGCCGCCAGAACGCTGGTGATGGCCGGTGCCGATGTCGGTGATAATCTGCCTTCGCTGATGCGCTCTGCCGGTGCGTTGGGTGATACCGCTCTTGCCAGAATTCTCGCCCCGATGGCCACAGACAAAAACGCCAAATGGGCGCAGGAGGTCGTGATAATTACCTCATCGTGGGGAAATGATGCGACGCTCAGAGTTTTGCTCGAAGCCGGTTTCAATCCCAATGCAGAAGTCAACGGTCAATCGGCATTGACGATTACCAACAGCTCCCGTTGCACCAAAACACTGCTGGAATTCCATGCCGATCCCAATATCCCCAATTTAAGGGGCGAGACACCGCTGGATAGAGCCCGCAGATTGGGATACAGCGAAATGGAAAAAGTGCTCATTGATGGCGGCGCAAAAGACCTCGATCAGCTGATTAGGGAAATGGGCGGCAAATAACATCAACCGCTGTTCGAAATGTGCGAAATTCCTCACGCAAACGGGCTCGCAGAACATCCGCATGAAACTTTTTTTTTATGCGCCATAAAAACTGGCCTTGAATTTGCGTGGCATTTTGGTTATTAGTGCAACCAGATCGGGCACAGTCCCGACGCTGTGTTGTTCATGACGCCCCATATACGAGGCATTTTTGTTTAACCTTTTGGAAGGAAAGAAGGAAACACCATGAAGAAAATCTTGATTGCTTTGACCGTTGCTACACTCGCTATGACATCATTCGCATGCAACAAGGACAAGAAAGAAGCCGCCACCGCAGCAGCTCCTGCACCCCAGTCGGCAGCCGAAGTTCTTGAGCAGCTCGAAGCCAACTATCAGCGCAATGATGCCAATGCCACCGATCCTTCTGCAGCCCTTACCTGCAAAGTCATCGTTGTGTCCGGTAGCAACGGTAATTACTCAGTTCAGAAAGCCGAGCAGAAAACCTCTGGTTCGTGCGATTTCGCAGCCCTCAAGGGCAGCCTCGCAGCCGCTGGTTCGCTTTCGGCCGCTTCTGCAGACAGCATCGTGAGCGCAATCTCTGCCAATCCTAACCTCCCCGCCAGCGCCAAGGCCAAATGGGATTGCACCTCCCTCAACATCAAGACCAACATCCGCAAGGTTGGTGTTCAGGATTGCCTTGATGGCTCCGGCAATGGTGCCGCCGAAGCTGCCGCAGTTGCCCGCGCACTCGGTCTGTAATTCATACAGATTTGCACTTTAAAGCCTCCCGACAGCCGGGGGGCTTTTTTTTTGGCTGGCGCGGCTTTTTGCTGCCGCAAATACGCCGCGCCTGTCCGGCCTGCTGCGCACGGCCGGACCTCATGATTTGGCGCGGTCTATGGCGTTCGCCATACGCCCGCGCGGGATCACCACCGATACAGAGCGACGTTCCATGGAACGTCTTTACAAAAAAATGCTACAAGCTCCAAGCCATAAGCCATAAGCCATAAGCCATCCATATGCATTTGGAGCGCAGCGCTACTCGATATGCGGCCGCGGTTTGTCCGAAATCTTGCCCTCGCGGATGAGCGGAATGGCGGCTTCCCAGTCTGCTGCCGACACGCGGTTGGCTGCCCGAAGCGCATTGCCCACATTGATCATCTTGTTCAGCCGCGAGCTGGACAGCTTGTTGTCGGCATACTGCTTTCCAAAGATAATCGGATTGGGCAGAATACTCACCAGAAACAGCGATTCCCTCAGCGTGAGCTGCGAAACCGGCTTTTGGAAATAGAACTGCGCCGCCGCCCGGATGCCATAGGTGTCTTTGGCCCAGTGCGCCAGATTCAGGTAGAATTCGAAAATTCGGCGTTTGGTGAGCTTTTTCTCCATCTGCCAGGTTAAAAATGCTTCCTGGAACTTGCGGGATGCCGTTTTGTCCTGGTTGAGGAAAAGATTTTTGACGACTTGCTGCGAAATCGTCGAACCGCCGCGCACGACCTTTTCTACCTTGAGATCCGCGATAAGACTGGCGCGGATTGCGCGGATATCGAATCCGGCATGCGTGAAGAATTTGCCATCTTCGGACGCGACAAATGCATATGCGGTTTCGCGCGGCAAATCGTAGAACGATACCCAGTCCGGATCCCGCGGCCCAATCTGAATCGGCACCGTCGCCGCATTGATGCGGATCATGAACGCATCACCGTTGAGCCGGTTGAAATCGCTGTGCGGATCGTATTGCAGCGTCTGCACTTCGTCGAGATTAAAATCGGCATCCAGCGCCAGGTGGTCCAGATCGTCGTCGTCAAATGATGTGGCCAGCCTGAAGCTGTATGGCCCCGAAAGCTTGTATCCGTCCAGATTTGGCGCAAATCCGGTCGGCAGCGAGGGGATGAAATCTTCACTCGAACCCGCGCTTTCGAGACTGGCTTCAAAGTGGTGGCTGCCCGTATATGTTTTTTGGCGGAAAACCTCGGCTCTGAACGGGATTTTGTTCAGGTTGCCATGCGCATTCTCTATCGCAAAGGTCTTTTCGGCCAGATCCAGCCACGCATTCGTTTCGAGCTTTGCATTGATATTGGTCATATCGTTGCGCGCCAGCATATCGGAATAGACCGATCCATTGGTCACCGACGCATCGATGTTGAAATATGCGCGTTTCTGCGGAATTTCGAGAATCGCATTGATATGTCCTGATACCGGAAATGCATTCAGCCGGAGATATTTGGAGAAATCGGCCATACGTGTAAAGCGCGCGAAATCGAAATCCGATGTGTCAAGCGTGAGCGCGAGCTTTTGCGTGTCGATCTGATAGCCGCCGAAAATGCGCGCCGATGCGCCGTTGGGCTCGTGCATGCCAATGCCCATGCCGATGCGTTTGGCCGCTTTTTCGTACAGAATCTCGAGCTGCACGAAATCAAAGCGGTATTCACCCGAAATCATGCCGAGCGCCGAGTCGTCGCCGATATGGCTGTCGATTTGACCATTGTCGATGATGAGTGCGGTGCGCGTGTCGTTGTGCGCAATTTCCATCGTCCCGACCGACAGATGGTTCAGCTTTATCCCTTTGTAGTCCAGATTCTTCAGCGCCAGCCCCGAGACGGCGATGTTTTCGCCCGGATGAATGGTGCTGAGCTGCATTTCAAAACACGGCGCATGCCCCGCAAGACAGACGCTGACGGGTTCGCCCGAAAGCTGTATGCCCGTCGTCGGAATCGTCGTAATTTCGGCGGTTTGCTGTTCGATCGAGAGTTCCAGACGCTGCGCTTCGGGCAGTTCAATGCCGATTTGACAGTGATGACATGCAAGCACCGGAATATCGCGGTGCTGGGCACCGCCATTCATCGAATTGCTGCGGCTGGTCTTGAGCTGCGAGACGTTCTGCGAGAACGATTCCGAAACGCCCCTCAGCCAGTCGATGTCTGCGGTATCTTTTGTGCTGAAATCGAACGATCCGTTCATGCCCTGGATTTCGACGAGCGAAGCATTCAAATCGCCGAAAAACATGCCGAGCATGGCCGGATAAACCGTCATCGTGTTAAAATGAATCGGATGCGCGTTGGGCGTATTCGGCCGGAATTCGACGTCTTTGAGCAGAATCCCGGTGATGCCGATGGCATGGATTTGGGCAAACGAGAACCTGCCGTTGAGCTTGTCGCCGACTTCCTGCAGCTTTGGCCCGATTCGGCTGGTCAGATACATGCTCGACCGCAGTCCATAGCTCGCCGCCAATATAAACAGTATGATCAGGGCGATGACCAGGAAAATCCAGCGTCCGCGGTGTGTTGTTGTTTTTTCGGGGTGCGCATCCATACGGCAATCTTCGTGTGGTAAATCCTTCCACAATCCTGCGCGCTTTTACCCGATATTCGTGTGCTTTGGCAAGTATAAGACCTTCATTTTACAAATGTCATCACGGGGGCGAGCATCTTGCAGTTGGCCTGCTGTGACAAAGTGCCTTTGGCTGCGATATAGTTCAGGCTGTGCAGCGGCATATTCATCTGGATGCCGATCGCCGGCAGATGCGCCTGATACAGAGCCTCGATAAGCTTTTGCAGCGCGTTGCTGTCGAGCGGCTCGGCGAAATCCGAAAACCATGTGAGCAAAGTCACATTGCCATTGTAAATCTCGCGCAGCACGGGCTTGATGGCATCTGTAAAGCGTGGCGGCTGCGGGTTGGGCGGCAGCATCGTCATTGGCTCGCGATACCAATACTGGATGAGCCTTTCGAGCATGATGGGGTAGGGCAGATGACTGATTTCGGCCGCAGTTACATTGTCTTTGCGCTGAAATGCCCGTGATACCCAGTCGGCCCGCGCCCATTGCACCATGTTTTGCAAGTCGATGATCATCCCGTCCTTGTCGCGCTTTTTGAAATCGACGCCTTTATACAGCCTGAACGCCTGATTGATCTGGGTTGCCGCAATCGCCAGCTGTACGGAACCGTTGTCGTGATCGAAAGCATGGTGATAACGCAGCGTTTGCAGCAGCCACGATTCCAGACGGGCGACGGCGGCATCGGGCTGCATGTTCGATACAATCGTCGTTGCGCAGTATTCGTCATAGACGATGATGGTGATGATGTCGAAATCACAGGCGCATTTGGTGATTTTTTCGACGATGGTGATGAGCGGGTTGTCGAATCCCTGCATCGATGTGACGAGGCGCATGTGTGGCCCGGCGTCGACCAGACACAGCAGGCTGTTCTGCTGCCTGGGTTCCGGCACGCTCACCATCAGTTCCTGGCGTTTTGCATAGCCGCGCCACAGAATGCGCCGCATCGCATCCCCCGACTGCCAGACGCGGATTTTTTGCGCCTCCACATCGTCGCTTTGCTGGATGCGGTTGGGCGAAAGATAATTGTTAATCGCGCCCGCGAGCTCGTCGTTTCCGGGAATCTGTGCGGGTCTGGTCGGATAGATGGGAATCTCGAAGCCCGTTTCGATGTGGATTTCTGCCCTGAACATGCGAAACGGATCGGTGACGACAATGGCCTGTCCCAGAATCGCTGCATTGCCCACGCCCAGCGCCTTTAACCGAATGGTGAACCGGGTCGTGTGCCTGGCGCGGAACCACCGGAATTCCGAGAGTTCATCGTCGTTCGTCGATTCGAGGCATGGCGTGAGATCCAGACGCGTGGCCTCGGTACAAATCGGCCAGAACAGCGGATTTGTGATGAGACAGGCAATCTCGAATTTGTCGTTCGGCGCCAGCTTTTGCGCATGAATCTGCGCTTCGAGCCGCACGAGACCGATTTGAAATGCGCGCCACGACAACAGCACCAGCCCATAGAGCAGCGCAATCAGAAATACAGTCATGGCCGCACATGCCGACAAAAATCTGAACCAGATATCGTGTTCAAACCCCAGCGCGATGGCTGCGCCCATCGCAAACAGCGAACACAGTGCGACACAGATACCGCCTGTTCTGGTCAGATAGGGCGGGTTGTTTGCCGGCTGCTCGGTGAGAATGCGGCTGTAAAATCTGGTATTTTCCGACAATTCTGGCATGGCTGGGATCGCATGGCGCGGCGTATCGCAGATAGCCGCGGGGGGGAAGCGGCGTATCGCAGATAGCCGCGCGGGGGGCATCCCCCCGCAAAAAAAGATTATACGATAAAATAACGGCAAAAATCAGCGTTATGAAGCGAAAATCAGGATGTCTGATAAGAGATGTTGCACTTTTGGCGTCGGATCAGGTATGGTATATTTGGGGGAATGCAATTGTAAGGAAATGGGATGAACGGTAATCTTCAGTCGGGAAAAACGCAGGCAATAGATCTGGACGAACTCCATGTTCAGTCGGCCAATCGGCCAACCGAATCGCGTCCGCGCGGCGAATTTGAACTGGACAAATGGGGGGACGACCCATGGTCGAGCACCGAAGAAAGCCGCAGCCGCCGCCGTTGGGCCGATGATGAGAAGTGGGCCGGCGACGACGAAGAACAAAAACAGCGCCCCGAAGATCAGTGGGATGTCGACGAAAACCAGCAGAATAACGGCTGGCACGCCCCAAAACGCGGCGACGTGCTCGAGGCCAGTGAGGGCTGGGACGACTGGAATAATTTTGGCGGCGCTCCAAAAGAACTCGAACAGGAACTCGAAAGCAAGGAAAATGGCGGCTACCGGCGAGTTCAGGCCGCCTCGCAGTACGCCCAGGTCGACAACAGCGATTACGTCGACGGCCGTGCACAGCGCGAGGATTTGTACCGCTCCAAAGAAGGTTATGGAACCGCAGGCATCCGCGAGCGGCAGGGCGACCCTTACGCCAATGTGCCGCAGCAAATGCAGCAAATGCCTATGCCCGCCATGCAGCCGGTAAGCACCTGGGGCGATGAAGAGCTCCCTGGCTTTGGCGGCGGTTCGTCTGAACAGCCGGACAGTTTCGGAAATCGTGAGGCTTCAGCCGAGGATGATATGAGAGCTAGCGCAAAAATTGCCAACCAGAATTCGGGTGTCGACGATATCCCTGGCGTTACCAGAGCGTCGATCATCATTTTTCAGGCCGATACTGAGCCCGTCGTCTATGAGCTCAAGAAAATTTCGACCACCATCGGGCGCGGCCTCGATAATATGGTCATTCTCAACGACCAGTATGCCAGCCGTAAACACCTCGTCGTCAACTACGTCAGCGGCCGCTTCGAACTTTTCGCGCTCAGCCCCGACAACCTCGCCACCGTCAACGGTTACCCGATTTCGCACATCATCCTCATGAACGGCGACCAAATCGAAGTCGGCGCCACGCGCATCCGCTTCGTGCTCGGCCCGATTTCCGACGAAATGATGCAGCTGCGCGAGCCCATCAACGGCCGCCCCATCCACATCGATCCGCCGCCCCAGGAAACGCGCTCGCCCAAAACAACGCGCAAAAACCTCATCCTGCTCATCGCCGCTGTCAGCGTTATCGTCGTTTTCCTCATCGTCACGCTCATCGTGATGGCCGCCGGCGGCAGCGAAATCAAAGATGAAGTCGCCTCCAAAGACAAAGACAAAGACGCCGAAATCGTCGAAATCAACGATGACGATGATGCCGAAAATAAAGCCGATGAAGCGCCCAAAGCGCCCGAAATCAAGCTGCCCGAAGACGACGATCACATCGTCAATGCCATGGCCGAGGCCCTGGGCGGCGGCGTGAACCATCACAGCCGCGGTGACGCCGAACTGTTCGGCAAAGTCATGACCATTCGCATCAAAACCGACCCCGAAGGCGCCCGCATCTATAACGCCGACGGTTCGCTGCGCGGCATCACGCCTTACGATAAGCGCGAACGCGTCGAGGAGGCCGGCAGCCGCTCCGAAAGATGGACCATCCGCCTCGACGGTTACAAAGAGTACAAGCTCGAAGCCAATTTCCCGGACGCCATCAACGAAACCATCGTCCTCGAACCCGATGTGCCCGCGCCCGCAGCCAAACCCGCACCTCCCAAAAAGAAACCCGGCGGCGGCAAAAAGCCCGGCGGCGGCAAAAAGCCTGGCGGAAAGAAACCTGGCGGCCGTATTTTGCTCTAGTTTTTTGGTTTGCCCGGCTATGGGCCGTTGGCCCATACGCCGTGCTGCCCGGGCTATTGGCTTGCGCCAATACGCCCGGGCTTTTTTTACCGGCGCGCCCGGTGCGCGCGCCCGATCTCCGGGCGCCCCTGCGGGCCGCTGGTCGTGACGCGCCTTTGATGCGCGTGGCTCTCCTGTCGCTTTTTACCCGATATCATCATGATTCCTGTGATTCCGTCTTTGCAGAACCTCAGACTGCGCGCGCAGGCACTTGCCGGATTGCGCGATTTCTTTAATCGCCTGGGTTATCTCGAAATCGAGACACGCGCCATGCGCGCCACAACCGCTACAGATCCCTATATCGAGAGCTTTCGGACGATTTGGAACGCCGATAATCAGCCCTACTATTTGCAGACATCCCCCGAATTCGCGCACAAAATCCTGCTCGCACACCATCGGCATCCCGTTTATGAAGTCGCCCGCGTCTTTCGAAACGAAACCCATGGATCGCTGCATCGGCGCGAGTTTACGCTCGTTGAATGGTACAAACCAGACGCCGATTACCGCGATATGATGGAAGAAACAGAAGCGCTGGTGCGCGCCGTGTCACACAGCCTCGGCGCAAATCAGTGGGTTTCAAATGCCCGCGAACAATCCGCGGCTGTGCCCATCACCGATAAACCCTTCAGACGGCTCACCGTGGCTCAGGCATTTGAAGAATATGCCGGTTTTTCCCCGATCGGGCTCAGTCATTCCGAACTCGTCTCGTGCGCACGAAACGCCGGTTCCCGCGTCGGCGACGACTGGAGCTGGAACGATATCATGAACTGCGTGCTCGTCGATTTTGTCGAGCCAAATCTCGGTATGACCGAACCCACCTACCTGATTGATTATCCTGCCTCCATGGCGTCGCTCGCGCAGGTGCGCCACGAACCCGGCGGCGATGTCGCCGAGCGATTCGAACTGTATATCTGCGGCATCGAGCTGTGCAACGGCTATTCGGAACTCAATGATGATGCCGAATTGCGCCGCAGATTTGCCGAAGATAACGACGAACGTATTCGGCTCGGACTTGAGACTTTGCCTATTGACGAGGATTTGCTAGCCGCGCTTCCGGCTCTGCAAAAACTCGGCGGAAATGCGCTGGGATTCGAGCGATTGCTGATGCTGTGCCTGGGATGCGACGATATCGCCGAGGTCATGATTGATTTATGAATGATTCAGCTTTTCACATATCGTTTGAGAGCGGAACGCTCGTGGTGCGCGTGCCTGAATCGATGATCGATATGGCCGAGGCGCATTTGCCCGGATTCGTTTGGGATGATCGCATCGAAGCCTATCGGGCGCAGGCCATTTCATACAGACGGCTGCTCACCAATCTTACACGCGATAAGATCGAATTCATCGACGAAGCCAAAAAGTATCCCGAAGTCGCGCTGTCGTTTCAGTACGAACGCGTGCCGTTCTATTACCAGTCCGAAGCGCTCGAAGCCTGGGAAAATAACGGCAGCAGCGGGGTCGTCGTATTGCCCACCGGCGCCGGAAAAAGCTATGTCGCACAGCTCGCCATGATGCGCAAACAGCGTCCGACCCTCGTCGTGACGCCGACGCTCGATCTGGTCGCCCAGTGGCACCTCAATCTCGAAACCGCTTTCCATATCCACTGCGGCATGATTGGCGGCGGCGTATACGATCTGCAGCCAATCACCGTGACGACCTACGACTCGGCCTTTATCCACATGGAAAAAGTCGGCAACCGCTTTGGTTTGATCGTCTTCGACGAAGTCCACCATCTGCCGACACAGGCCTATGCTCTGGCCGCACAGCATGCGATTGCGCCGTTCAGACTGGGGCTCACCGCAACCCCCGAACGCGACGAATCGAAGTATTCATACGAACAATTGATCGGCGGCATCGTCTATACCCAAACCATTCGCGCACTTGCCGGATCCAATCTGGCTGCCTACGAAACGATTCAATATGAAGTCGAGCTCACCCCCGATGAACGCAGCGCATACGACGAATATCGCGCCTGTTACCTCGATTTCGTGCGCAAAAACAAGATTCGGCTCAGCACCCCAAGCGGATGGAGCGATTTCTTGCGCATGAGCTCCAGAAGCAGCGAGGGCAGAGTAGCGCTGCATGCACACCGTGCGCAACGGGAGATTACACAGCATTGCAGCGCCAAAATGCAGCTGCTCACCGATCTTCTGGCTCAGCATCGCGGTGACCGGACGATCATTTTTACCGCCGATAACGATACGGTCTATCGCATCAGCCGCGAATTTCTTGTGCCTGCGATTACGCACCAAAGCCCGGTTAAAGAAAGGCGCGATATCCTCGCCGGATTTAACGGCGGCACCTATCCCGTCGTGGTGACCAGCAAAGTTCTGAACGAAGGCGTCGATATTCCGGCAGCCAATGTCGCGATCGTGCTTTCGGGCAGCGGCTCGGTGCGCGAGCACGTCCAGCGTTTGGGCCGCGTTCTGCGCGCCGCAAAAGATAAAACCGCCATTCTCTACGAGCTCATCGCGAAAGATACATCCGAATCATTCACCAGCGAAAGACGGCGTCAGCACGACGCATTTTAGGTCTATTCCAAAAAACTGGTCAGAAGCCCGGTTTTTTGGAATAGCATCTTGCAATTGTCTGGATGCTTCGGCAGAATACCGGATTGCAGGAGGCGTCATGCATGCCTGCGAAATATGGCGGAGGCGACAGAATGGATATTGCAAGACCGCGTTATCTCGAAAAACTGAAAGACAGGGAATTCAATGGGCTGGTAAAGATCGTGACAGGTGTGCGTCGATGCGGCAAATCCTATCTGCTGTTTTCGATTTTCTATCGCTATCTGGTGAACAAAGGCATCGGGGCAGATCACATCATTCAGGTCGATTTGGAGCGTCTGGAAAATGATGCGCTGCGGGATCCGATCGCATTATACAATCATATTTTATCGCAGATCACAGACGATTCACCATACTACATACTCATCGATGAAATACAGCATGTGCCCCGGTTTTCGGATGTCCTGAACAGCCTGATGCATATTCGTCATGCCGATATTTATGTTACCGGAAGCAATTCGAAACTGTTGTCGAGCGACATCCTTACCGAGTTTCGTGGTCGGGGTGACGAAGTCAGGGTATATCCATTGTCTTTTGCAGAGTTCTGTTCTGTTTATGATGGAGCGCCGCAGCAGGCCTGGCTGGATTACTACACTTATGGCGGTATGCCAGGCATGATGCGTTTGTCAAAAGACAGTCTCAAAGAACAATATCTCATTCGTTTGTTTAACGAGACCTATCTAAAAGATATCATAGAGCGTCACCAGCTGCGTTTGCCTGCAGATCTCGATCAACTTGTGAATGTGCTGGCGTCGGCTGTAGGCTCACTTACTAATCCCAAAAAGCTCCAGGACACATTCAAAACCGTTAAACAAAGCGATGTATCATACAAAACCATTGCCAGCTATATCGATTGTCTCAAGGATGCATTCCTCATCGAAGAAGCTGTCCGGTTTGATATCAAGGGACGAAAGTATATCAATTCTTTGTCGAAGTATTATTATGTCGATGCCGGGCTCCGAAATGCCCGCCTGAATTTCAGGCAGATCGAAGAAACACACCTGATGGAGAATGTGATTTATAATGAACTTCGAATGCGTGAGTTCAATGTAGACATTGGTATTATCGAAACCCGCGAAACCATGCCGGATAACAGCAGAATCCGGAAAAGTCTTGAAATCGATTTCATTGCCCGAAAAGGCCGGGAGCAGTATTATATTCAATCTGCACTTGCTTTACCATCGGCCGAAAAAAGAGCGCAGGAAGAACGCCCGCTGCTTCGCGTCCGTGACAATTTCAAAAAAATCATCGTCGTCGGAACGCCCACTCGCCCGCAAATCAGCGATAAAGGCATTGTGACTGTGAATGTACTCGATTTTCTGCTGCGCGACGATATTCTGGTTTGATTCTGTCGGCGCGTTGTTCCCTGGTTACCCGGGGGTTCGCTGCGTGACCTCCCCCCCTCAGTCACGGCTTACGCCGCGCCAGCTCCCCCTCTCCATTGTTGGCGAGGGGGAGCTTTTGAGGCTGGCGTTACACGCCTATATTATCGGGCTGTGACATGGCGCCTCTTCAGGGCGCAATCCTAGTTATCATCCTGTTCAATGGATTCTGAATGTTCGTTGGATTTTGAATGCGCATTTAACATCTCTATGAATTTTTCCTCCGTCCACAGCTGAATATTTGCACCTTTCGCATTGAGTTCCTCGGCTTTTTTCCATTTGGTGCTCGTATTCGAGGTCGCGACCAGCACAGACAGATTCTTCGAAACGCCCGTGGCTGACTTGCCGCCCAAAGCTTCAACACGCGCCTGGGCTTCTTCGCGTTTCATCGATGCAAGAGATCCGGTAAAGAGAAAAGACATGTTGGCGAATGGGCCTGCGGTGGGGCTAATGTTCATCTGAGGTTGAATAATTGTAACAAATTGCAGCAAATCATTGATGAGCAAATGGCGCTGATTTAGCCCTTTGTATATCGATTGTACAATAGCTGCTTTCGAAACCTGCGCATATCGTGCAGCGTTTTGTATGGCTGTTTGAAGCTGCTCGGCATTGGCTGTATATATATTGTCTGTCGATTGGAAAGATCCCGACAGATACTGAATATGATCGGGCTTTGATGTGATATATTTTCGAATATACGATTCTATAGAAAGGTTTTGGTTTGTCTGGGTATGGTGCAGCTTTTGATAGTATTTTAAGCCAAGATCGGATTCTATGGGTTTGGTTTTATACTCAAGCGCATCAAAGATTTGTTCCGGTGAAGCCGAAATCACGAGAACCAGTGTCGTAAGCTTTTTCGCTAGTTCCTTGCTCGTCACTTTTCCGAGCGCCGGGATCGACAGCGATTCGAGGAATGTGGCCAGATCCTGGCTGCGGGAATCCTGAATCGCGCGATAGAGTTTGGGCGGCAGCAATGCATCGGGATCGAGCATGCCGTCGTCGCTCTGGGCAACCGCCAGCGCAATATCCTGAACCGATAGGCGATAGAGATCTGCCGGCGTTTTCACGCTGCCATTGTCGTACAGATTGGCGATGATTTTTTCGCCAAAGCCCATAATCCCAATGGTTTTTACATAGTTTTCGATCAAAGCCTGACCGGTGGACGGGCAATTATCGGGATTGGAGCAGCGCAAAAACAAACCGTCGCGGATTACGGCTGAACCGCACGACGGGCAAACAGCTGGCAATTCGATATCCGGCAGCGATGCATCATAGCCAACCATCGATTCGACATGCGGAATCACACCGCCGCGCCGCGAAACCCGGATCTCGGCATTCAGCTTGAGATGCTGTTCTGACGTAGTCTTTCCATCTTCGGTTTCGACCGGGAAATTCTCGACTTGCGCGGCATTCGACAGTGACGCGCGCTGCACCATCGCCCCCGAAAGATAGAGGGGGTCAAAGCTGGCGACCGGCGTGATCACGCCGCTTTTGGCGACCTGCCATTCGACCGATTTGAGCGTGGTCGTGCCTTCATCCCCGGCAAATTTATAGGCAATGGCGCATTTGGGATGGTGATCGGTTACACCCAGCGATTTTTGCACTGCTGTATCATCGACTTTAAAAACCAGACCATCGGCATCGAAATCCCAGTTCTTGCGGTTTGCTGTTTCGCTTTCACAATACCGGTGCACTTCGTCGATCAAAGACGCGATTTCGTTCCGTTTGAACCAGTGGTAATCGACCGGCGTGAATCCCAGTTTGCGCAGCGTTTCGTATTTCTCGTGTTCGGTCGCAAATTCGCGTCCGACGGCTTCGTAGCCAAAAAAGCTCAGACCATACAGCGCCGTATCGGCCGGATTCTTTTGTTTCAATCCGCCGACGGCCAGATTGCGCGGGCTTTTTTTATCGCCTTCGAATTTCCTGAACGACGACAGCGGCATATAGACCTCGCCACGCACCTCTAGCCCCGGCATATCGATATGATGCGGAATTGCGCGGATATACCGGACGTTGGCCGTGATATCATCGCCGACCTGTCCGTCACCGCGGGTCGATGCACGAAGCAAATCGCCGTTCGCGTCGTATTGTATGCTGCATGCAAGCCCGTCGATCTTGGGCGATCCCAGAAAATCGCCTTCGAATTTCCCCAAAAAATCGGTCACTTCGCCGGCGCTGTAGGCTTTGGCAAGCGACAGCATTGGAACCTGGTGCACGACTTTGCCGTTCGAAGCGACTTCGGGCGAAGTGAGCGCATCCAGCGCCTTGCTTTGGGGCGCGATCGATTCCAGACGCCGCGTGAGCCGATCAAAAAGCGGATCCGGAATGATCGGATGCCCTTCATTATATAATTGATTGTGTTTGGCTATCTCCTGTTCCAGTTCGTCGCGGTTCATCGAATCGAGGCGAAGGGCCAGCGACTGGGCATAATCCGGTTCTGGTGGTGCGGGCAAATCGCGTTGAACAGGCAGATCAAACAGTGACTTTTGCTTCGGGTTCTCTTGCTTGGCCATCAATGCTGCTCCGGCAGATCGCTTGCGGCGGAATCTTCGTGCGTGGCGAGCTCTTCTTCGAGGATGCTCACGAGGGAATCGACATCGAATTTCCCTTCGATTTTGCGGCCGTTAATAAAAAAGGTCGGGGTCGTGGTCACGCCGTTTACAAGACCTTCCTTTTTGGATTTCGAAACCGTCGATCGTGTAGCAGCGTCTTTCATCAGCGATGTGAATGCATCTCTGTCCATACCGATTTCCTGCGCCCAGACGTTGATTTGACTCAGCGTAAACGCATCGAAATTCTCGTACGATTTGAGCAGATACGGCCAGGCTTGTCCCAGCTGTGCGGCGGCTTCAATCGCGAGCGCCGCAGGCGTCGAATTGTCGTGCGATTTAATCGGAAAATAGCGCAGATTCACCGCTATCTGGTCCTTTAAAGGCGTCTTCTCAAGCGTATGAATGAGCAATGGAACGTGACGCGAGCAATACGGACAACGGCCGCATAAATAAACGCTCAAAACGACTTTCGAATCCGGATTGCCCCACAAATGCTCCCGTTTCACGTCGATTTCGTAGACTTTTGCATTCGAATCCATCGCTTTTGCGCGCAGCTCTATCAACTCTTTGATTTCTTCGGGCTTTTTGCCTTTCGACGAAAGACGGCATATTTCATTGGAAATGAATGTGGTCGACTGGCATTTGTCAGTCTTTTTCAGACAATCGCCAATCGTCTCTGTGCAGCAGCCATAGCCACGGATCTGGCCAAATGCCGCTGCAGCGGTCTGCGAAGCTTTCGCATCGAGCGAATCGCAGATGGATGCTTGTGCATAAGCTGCAGACACGCTCACAAAACAGAATAATATCGATAATATGGTCTTGAGCATCTCGTGATTCCCTTCCGATATTCCGGTGGCTGCAGTCTGCAAAATGCAGCTGCATCCCGTATTCTAGCAGAATTGCTGTAAAAAGAAAGCTGTGTGCAACCACCCCCAGGGTTGTCGTATTTGAATTTGACTAGATATTGCCTACACCAGGCAAACAAGCCAAAACTGTATCGTTTAGCGAAATGGGGAAGGGGCCCCATTTCAATCTTTGTAGGCTATGGTAGCATGTAAGCTGTGGTAGAACCTTAAATGTAAAGGGTTCTAAGGGCCATTGGCCCTTAGCGGGGGCTGGGGGGCCGGAATGAGCGCCATCCAGTGAATGGCGCGAATGTAGAGCCCAGTGAGCAAATCAAATGCGCAAGTCGAAGCGCATTGCGCGAGAGACGCTGCGCATTTGATATTGCGAACTGTGGATGAGCCCCAGAAAAAGTAAGTGCGGTGGTCCTGGAGCTTCGAAGATTGCCATATGTCGCAAAAGATCACGTCAAATGATCAGTTTGCATACCATCTGCAAAACACATAAATTCGACCGCGGCACCATGACGGTGTCACGCAGATGTTACAACGCAGCTGTTCCGATTGATATTCCCGGCATCACAATCTGCCTTTCAACAATTCCATAGGGAGCATGACCATGACGAAATCCAGACAAAGCAAACAGCTTTCAACGTGGTTAGACAAGGTGAAAAAACTGTTCGAATACCATCTGCTGTCGCTCACGCCGCCCGACGTCGAGCTGGTGACCGAAGAACATTGTCTGTCGTGGGTTCAGGCGATTTGGCACGCCCTCTATGGCCCGAAGTTGATTGGTTTCAAAGATCCCGATCCACACCTTGTCGATAAAAAAGGCAGGCTCAAAGCGCCCTGGACGATCGAAAACGAACTTTCATCAAAACTCGGAAAACAGCTCAGAACTTCTGCTTCCATCATCGGCCGAATCGGCAATTTATACAAATGCCGGGCATTCTATACGTCATCGATCACCGACATGCTCCAGCTGATCCTGAATACCGAACAAAAGATGACTTTTGGCGATTTCAGAAAACTGCTGAGATATGTGTTCGGCATCACAGACTGGCAGCTGTATATTCTGCTGGTTCACCTGTACCGCGATAGCGAAATATGTATTGTTTCCAACAGCGATGCGCATGGCAAACCTATCGGACCATTCATCATTCAGTCTCGGTATACAAATATCGATATGATGGGCTATCAGATAAGATGTATGCAGGACCTTTGGGTAACCAAAGATGAGCCCATTCCCAAAGGCGCGCCGCTTTTCGATCCCGAAACCGATCCGGATGCACGCAACGAATTGCATTCGGGCAATATCTGGTTCTGGATCGATTCATACATCGCCCCCGATGAACTGATGGCGCGGATGTTCGCATCCATCGACGATGAGCTGGACGAGGATTCGGCTTGTATAGCCGAAATCAGGCAATTTCAGGCACTCAATAATTACTTCAACGACGAAGTCGATAATTCCGTCGACGCGTGTTATCCATATTTACTAGAACTGTTCAATATCAAATCGGGCGACGATGTGCAGCTCACACAGGAACACATGGATGCAGAAAAACTCGACGAATTCGTAAAAATATACAAACAGTACAAAAAAGACAACGTCGGCAAAATCGAAGATATCATCGAAAAATACAAAAATTGTACAGACTATAGCTATGACTTTGCAGACGCCAAAACATTCGAAGAACCCACCGAAACCGCAACCGACGACGATGTCCGCAACGCCATAGAACTGCTGAACGCCAATCAGGGCGCACTTCGCAAAGACCGAAAAACCGGCAAAGTCATCAATGCCGAAAAAATCATCTATATACTCAACGAAATCCCCGAAATCTTCTCACTCAAATCGCTGTACAAAATATTCGAAGCATTCGACACCGAGCCCGAAGTTGTGCGCCGCGACGTCCGAAAACTCGAAAAAGACAAGAAAATCGTAATGGCCAGACGCGGATTGTACTGCTCGGTCGATTACGCAGAGTCGCACGCAAAAAAATCCTATTTCACGCTCGAATCCATGTTCAGTGACGATCCCGACGATGTATCCGCAGCCGATATATTCGATTCGGATGATGATACGGATGATTAGAATGTAATATTTTTACGGGCGGCTATTGGCCTTCGGCCAATACACCGCCCAGGTGTGGGCACCTGCAGTGCCCACACTTATATAC
>JAEEGL013990131.1_pt1 | contig 20029 bp, 20 predicted proteins | sample 9134231 | NCBI WGS metagenome assembly JAEEGL01 (sample SAMN16246548, study PRJNA631951) | gut metagenome | biome: gut microbiome; feature: rumen; material: fiber-attached | host: Bos | place: Iran: Karaj | collected 2018-10
GGCTATACGAAGCGTTGTGAAAGCGGCGTCAATGAAGCAGAACATCTTCGTAGATGTGGAAATCATTGAATAATTAAATCATAATCCCCGGGTATTAAATCCCGGGGTATTTTGCATTAAATAGGACGTTATTTTTAGTATGGAAGAAAACAGATTAAATACAGATGACATGTTCAGAGTGGGAGTGATAACAGAACCCCACGGAATTAAAGGCGAGGTAAAGGTTTATCCTACTACGGATGATCCGATGCGCCTTGGTAAATTAAATGAGATTTATATGATGGACAAAGAGCCTGTTGTATTACATCCCGTATCGGCAAGGGCTCAGAAAAATCTGCTCATAATGAGTTTTAAGGAGTTTAAATCCAGAAATGATGTGGAGGGACTCCGGAAAAAAGAGCTATTTGTGACGAGGGAAAATGCAGTGCCTCTTGATGAGGGCGAGTATTATATTTCGGACCTCTGTTCACTTAAGGCAATAGATGAAGACGGAAATGAACTTGGCGATGTAACTGAAGTATACAGAACAGGCGCCAATGATGTATATGAGATAACAAAACCTGACGGAAAGACATTACTTTTACCTGCTATACCCCAGTGTATACTTGATGTAAATATCGAGGAAGGTTTTATGCGGGTACATGTAATGGAAGGCTTGGAATAAAATGAATTTTCATGTGATGACTCTCTTCCCCGATATGATCAGGGAGGCAATGAATACAAGTATTATAAAGCGTGCCATGGAGGCAGGTAAGATAGGACTTGAAGCAGTTGATATCAGGGACTACACAGCCAACAAGCATAACCGTGTGGACGATTACACATACGGTGGCGGAGCAGGAATGCTCATGCAGGCTCAGCCTGTATATGACTGCTACAAGGCTATTACAAAGGATTTACCGGGAGATGTACCTGTAATATATGTGAGCCCCCAGGGCAGAGTATTTAATCAGAAGATGGCATTTGAATACTCTAAGAAGGACGACATCATCATTCTCTGTGGTCATTATGAGGGTATAGACGAGAGAGTACTGGAAGAGATAGTGACAGACACAGTCTCAATAGGTGACTATGTCCTCACCGGAGGAGAACTGCCTGCTCTTGTTATGATGGATGCAATTGCAAGGCTCGTACCCGGAGTACTCAGCAATGATGAGTCGTATATGACAGAATCATTTTCGGACGGACTTCTTGAGTATCCACAGTATACAAGACCTGAAGAGTGGATGGGTAAGAATGTACCCCCGGTACTCTTATCAGGTCATCATGTGAATATTGAAAAATGGAGACATGAGCAGTCACTTATACGTACAAAGGAGAGAAGGCCGGATCTCTATGAAAAATATATTAACTCCGAAAAGGAATAAGTATGATTAAGGCAAACGGTTTGTGCAAGAAATTCAGAAGAATTCAGAATGCAGAAAACGAAAAGAAAAAAATCATAAATAAGAATGTTGAATTCTATGCAGTTGACCATGTGGATATCGAAGCAGGTAAAGGCGAGATAGTAGGAATCCTTGGCCCTAACGGAGCCGGCAAGACTACACTCCTAAGAATGCTCGGGTGTCTCATGGAACCTACTGAGGGTGAAATCATAATCACAGATGATTATGACAATATAATAAATGACACCAGTGATAAAAAGAGACGCATAGGTTATCTATCAGGTAACACAAAGCTTTATCACAGATTTTCAATCAGAGAGATGCTGAAGATGATGGGAGAAATATATGGTCTTCCTAATGATGTGATAAAGGAACGCATTGATAATATATGCGAAATCCTTAAGCTGGATGACTTTATAGACAACAGGATAGAACGACTCTCTACAGGCCAGACTCAGAGAGCCAATATCTCAAGATGTCTTATTCATATGCCTGACATTTATATTTTTGACGAGCCCACTCTTGGACTTGATATTATCAGCAGTCAGTCCATTATCGAATTCATGAAATCGGAAAAAGAGAAGGGCAAGACCATACTGTACTCAACTCATTATATGGAGGAAGCCCAGTATCTCTGCGACAGGATTGTGATGATGAATCACGGCAGGATAACTGCAACAGGTACCCCTTCATCACTTATGGCTGATACAGGTACTAATAATCTGAGAGATGCATTCCTTGCAGTTGCAGAGGATATTGCTCCCGATAATGAAGTAAAGGGGGACGAAGATGAAAAGTAAAGTCATTAAATCCCTTTATAAAAAAGAAATACTCGATGTGCTTAGAGATAAAAAGACACTGCTTATGATGATAGTGGTGCCTCTTGTTCTCTATCCGTTACTGTTTCTGTGCTCCATGTATCTGGCAAGCTCCATCATGACAGAGAGCACAGCTCATTCGTACAGTATATGCTGTGAAGGCGTTGATGATCCTAAGGCGATGCAGGATTTTATTGCCGAAAAGAGCGTTGATTATAATTATGAATTCTGCTTTATAGATTCACTCTCAATGAACGGCATGCCGGCTAATATTACTGATCAGGAGAAATATGAGCTTGCGCTGAGAAACAGGCTGATAGATGCATATATTATTCAGACAACAGACGATACTGATTTCAGGGTTGTATATGAGATTTATTTTTATTCATCAGACAGCCAGTCCAATACAGCAGCATCAATGATCTCAGATATGCTTAAGGAATACGGAGAGTATGTGAGAGTAAAGAATGTCTCTGATGCAGGCCTTGATCCTGAGCGTATTCTTGATTCCGTAAAGTATACTTTTAAAGATTTGTCTACTCACGAGGAGACGGTTGGAAGCCTGTTTGGATATATTATTCCGTTCCTGCTGATAGCCAGCGTGCTGATGGGAGCGATGTATCCCGCAATTGATGTGACTGCAGGCGAGAAGGAGAGAGGTACTCTCGAAACCCTTCTGACTCTTCCCGTTAATAATATTGAGCTGATCTTCAGTAAATTTCTGGCAACAGCAACAGTTGCTTCAGGCGCAGCTTTCCTAAATGTCCTTTCCATGGGAATTATAGGAGGTTACTTCTACGGAAGCATGGCGGCTACAACTGAGATGCTTCAGGATTTCTCAATAGGCGTATACGTTCCTGCAATACTGATTACGCTCCTGGCAGCATGTCTATTTGCCATGTTCTGCTCAGCACTGTGTCTCTTTGTTTGTATATTTGCCAAGAGCTTCAAGGAAGCTCAGAATTATACAACACCTGTTATGGTAGTAATGATGCTGGCCGGTATGGCAGGCATGCTCCCGGGACTTGAGCTTAATGATAAGACAGCCTGGATTCCTGTAGTAAATGTCGCACTCCTTATAGTGAAACTGTTTGCTTTTAAATTTGAGGCGTCTCTCATACTGCAGGTACTCGTTACAAATCTTGCTTACAGCCTCATATTTGTCGTAATAATGGCAAGGACATTCAAGTCAGAGGGTATACTCTTTGGCGACGGCAGTGAAGGCATTCGTATCATCGAGAGCAGAAAGGATATGAAGGAGAATCAGATTCCGGGTGTAGGAGACCTGATACTGCTTTTTTCAGTACTCCTCATTGTCCTGATGATGGCAGGCTCATTGCTGACCATTAAATATGGCATCGCGGGTGTGATAATCCAGCAGCTTCTTATTGCAGCCATCACACTGTTTTACGGCTGGTATATCAAGACAGACTTTAAGAAAGTGTTTGCTTTTAATAAACCGGGAATCAAAAACATACTTGCCGGAACTGTTATGTGGGTTGGCGTATACATTATCATGAATATTGTGGCCATGTTCCTCACAATGCTGCTCCCGGAGAGCGCAGAGGCTGCCGACAGCATGGTGCTCTCTATACTTGATAATAATAATATATTCGTCCTTTTGTTTGCTACTGCACTGATGCCGGCAATATGTGAGGAAATAGCATTCAGAGGCTTCCTGTTTGGAACACTGAAAAACAGATATAAGATTGGTATCGCAATCCTTATTACAGGTATTATTTTCGGTGCATATCACATGAATTTAATCAAACTGTTTGCTGTCGGAATACTTGGCGCAGTAAATGCTTACTGTTTATACAAGTCAGACAGTATATTTACATCAATGTGGATGCATCTGCTTAACAACTCATTTGCCATGATTCTGGCTATTAAATCAGACTGGTTTGAGGCCCATATACCTTTCCTTGTTGCCGAGCACTACAGTGTGCCCCAGATGCTTGTGCTGTCTGTGTGTGGAATTGTGCTGACTGTAGTTGGCTTCATATTATTTGAAACATTGAATACTAAGCCAAAACCTGAAAATGATCAATCATAGTTTATAAAGGCGCCGGAATACTTGCTTCACGCATTGAGGCGCGGAGCAGACTCGCAGCGTGAAGCGGGTATTCCGGTGCCTCAATAAACGACATCTTTGAATTTATAAGTTGTAAAATTTATAGTTGATAAATATAATCCCTTATGGTATTATATACAAGTTGCGAGTAAAGAGATGTTCCGCTGTTACAGATTTTAAGTATTTTCGAATATAAAGTATTAAGAACGTCCGATGAAACACAGGAGGAAATAAAATGAGCGAGATTATTAAGGAAATCGAGAAGGAACAGCTCAGAGCTGATGCACCTTCATTCAACGTCGGTGATACTGTAAAGGTTCACGGCAAGATCAAGGAAGGCGACAAGGAAAGAATCCAGATCTTTGAGGGAACTGTTCTCAAGATTCAGAACGGAAGCAATCGTACAACATTCACAGTAAGAAAGGTTTCTAACGGATGTGGTGTTGAGAAGACATGGCCTCTTCACTCACCTAACGTTGAGAAGGTTGAAGTAGTTCGTCGTGGTAAAGTTAGACGTGCTAAGCTTAACTACTTAAGAGACCGCGTTGGTAAGAATGCTAAGGTTAAAGAAGTAATCAAATAATTTAAAATAAAAGGTCAACCATAACCGGTTGACCTTTTTCTTTATTAAAGAATTAATTATGGCATATGTAAGTAAGAGGCGGGGCAGACGCAGAAAATCCGGCCTCAGCTTTTATTCAAAAGATGAAAAAAAGGGCAAGAACATTGCGATGGAAGTAGGCTCATATCTTTTCTGGGCTTTTGCAATGATGCTTCTCGCATTTGTGCTTGTGTTCTGTTTCGGTATCAGGACCAATGTGGTTGGTAACGGTATGGAGCCGACTCTGTCAAACGGTCAGAGTATACTGATAAACAGATTTGAATATTTCCTGTCTCACCCAAAGGCCGGAGATGTGGTAGTATTCCTGCCAAACGGTAATGAGAACTCCCACTATTATGTGAAGAGAATAGTGGCAGTACCGGGAGATGTGGTTCAGATAATTGACGGATATGTATATGTTAACGATGTGAAATATGAAGAGCCCGGTAATTTTGACAGGATAGATAATCCCGGAATAGCGGAGAACGCCATTTTCCTTGAGGAAGATGAATATTTTGTCCTCGGAGACAACAGAAATGCCAGTGAGGACAGCCGTTCAAGTAACGTAGGCGTTGTAATGCGCGATTATATAGTAGGTAAAGCGTGGTTTCATATGCAGAGAAAAGATGAGGCCATGGGATTTATTAAATAGGATTTAAAAGTATGAATTATCAATGGTATCCCGGTCATATGACAAAAGCCATGCGTATGATGCAGGAGGATATAAAATTAATAGACCTTGTAATTGAGGTATGCGATGCCAGAATACCTCTTGCCAGCAAGAATCCGGATATAGACAAGCTTGCTAACGGTAAGTCGAGGCTGATACTCCTTAACAAGAGTGATCTTGCCGATGACGGTATTAATGATGCATGGGTTAAGTTTTATAAAGAAAAAGGTATCGGCTGTATTCTCGTTGATTCAAGAAAGAGCATGGGATTCAAGAATATTAAGTCAGCAGTACTCACAGCATGCAGTGCCAAGATAGAGAGGGACAGAAAGCGTGGTATATTAAACAGACCACTTCGTGCCATGGTTTGTGGTATTCCAAATGTAGGTAAATCAACTTTCATTAATTCATATGCTAAAAAAGCCTGTACAAAGACAGGAGATAAGCCGGGCGTCACAAAGGGTAAACAGTGGATAAGGCTTGATAAGACTCTTGAGCTTCTTGATACTCCCGGAGTGCTCTGGCCAAAGTTTGAGGACGAGCAGGTGGGACTTCATCTTGCCATGACAGGCTCGATAAATGATGAGATTCTTCAGAAAGACGAGCTTGCAGTCAGCATTATAAAATTTATGAAAGAAACATATAAAGGCAGACTGGTAGAGCGTTATAATGTTAATGAGGAACTGGAAGATTATGATATTCTCTGTGACATTGCTAAAAACAGGGGATGCCTTGTTAAAGGCGGAGAAGTTGATGTGATTAAGGCATCAAAGCTTCTGACAGATGATTTCAGATCCGGCAAATTAGGGCGCATATCTTTGGAAAGACCATAAATTGAGCAGAGTAAATTTAGATGATGATCTTGAATACTTTGATGTCCGTAAGAAAGTTTCAGTGAAGGCGTCGTCTGCGGATAGTGAAGTAAAAAAAGATTCTGATATCAAAAAAAAGAAAAAATCAAAAAAGTCGGGAATGAAAAAATTTCTCGCAGACAGTCTCTATATACTGGCAGTACTGATACTGGCTGTACTGTTTGTAAAATATGTGGGCCAGAGGACTACTGTTATAGGGTCGAGTATGGAACCTACGCTCTCAGACGGGGACAATCTGATTGTTGACAAGCTGACATACAGAATCAGTGATCCGAAGAGATTTGATGTGATAGTATTTCCTTTTCAGTATGAAGAAGGCACATATTATATCAAGCGAATCATTGGCCTTCCCGGTGAGACAGTCAGGATAGATGAAAACGGTAATATTTATATTAACGGTAATATTCTCACTGAAAACTATGGGGCGGCTGTTATAACAGACCCGGGCCTTGCGATAAATGATGTGGTTGTCGGAGAGGATGAGTACTTTGTCCTCGGTGATAACAGAAATCATTCATCTGACTCAAGGACTCAGGCAGTAGGACTGATAAAGCGTGAAGATATACTTGGCAGGGCATGGCTCCGTATATTCCCGTTTAAGAAAATAGGATTTGTAAAGCACAGATAATTATGCAGATTCCAATGTGGAATCTGCATTTTTTTGGTATAATTAACCTTATGAAAAAGACATCTGAAATAGCAAAAGAATATAAAGCACTGACAGAGAAAGACTATGAAGCTTTCATCAATGAATATGCATCTGATGAGCGGTCTGCCGTCATTAAAAATGTTGAATCAGTCAGGAAGAAGCTGACTGCCCTTGAGAACGAGAAAAAGCGTATGTACATGATGTACGAGTTTGAGCGTAAATATCCTGACTGTGCATACATATGCGGTGTAGATGAGGTTGGAAGAGGACCTCTGGCCGGCCCTGTAGTTGCAGGAGCGGTAATCCTGCCCAAAGATTGTGACATTTTATATCTAAATGATTCCAAACAATTGTCCGAAAAAAAGAGAGAGGACCTTTTTGTACAGATAATGGAAAAGGCAGTTGCCACAGGTATCGGTCAGGCAGATCCAAAGAGGATAGATGAGATAAATATTCTCCAGGCTGACTATGAGGCAATGCGTGAGGCTATAGGTAAACTTGGAGTAGTACCTGATGTACTGCTTAATGATGCGGTTACTATCCCGGAGATTGATATCCCTCAGGTTCCCATTATTAAAGGCGATACAAAGAGTGCATCCATTGCGGCAGGTTCAATAATAGCAAAGGTTACCAGGGATCATATTATGGAATCTTACGAATCTGTTTATCCCGAGTATGGCTTTGCATCAAACAAGGGATACGGAAGTGCGGCTCATATAGAAGCCATAAAGAAATACGGACCATGTCCCATTCACAGACGATCGTTTATCGGAAACTTTATTTAATACTTTATGAATGTAAACAATATCGCATTACAAAACAGGATATATGTTAATGACGCCGGAGAGAGAGCGGCAGAGGCTGTTGTATCAAAAGAAACAGATGTCGCCAAGCTTGCCAGCGGTCAGACAATTACGGGTAAAATATCTTCTGTTGACGGTAATAATGCGACTATTCTTGTGGACGGAAATGAGATTAATGCCAAGCTTGAGGGTAATATGTCCCTTAAGGAAGGCCAGATGGTCACATTCTCCGTAAAGGGAGCAAGCGACGCTCAGTTAACCCTTGCTCCGTTATATACAAATCTTAATTCTGAGGAGATGGCTTCAAAAGCACTCTCTGCCGCTAATATTCCCATTTCGGAAGATTCCCTTGAGATAGTAGGAAAGATGATGGAGGCCGGAGTAAGTATTGATAAGGATACTCTCGGTGCCATGGTTCATGCGTCCATGGAGTTCCCTGAAGCTGATATAAAGAATCTCTCCGAAATGCAGAGATACGGACTTGATATTAACGAGAACAATATTGAGAAGTTTTCTGCCTTTAAAAATTATGAAAATCAGATAACAGGCGGAATGGAAAAAATCGTCGACGGTATTACTGACGGATACAAGGAACTCCTTGCTGCAGGTAAATCACTGGAAGCAAATGAACTGATGTCATCTGTTCTGAAGACATTCTCAGGAGTTACCGATTCTGACGGTGGCATAGCCAGTGTCACAGTGGCCAATGAGGCTAATGCCCAGACTCTTGAGGTAGGTACACCAAATCAGACCATGCTTGCTGCTGATGTACAGGGACTCGGCGATGGCGGTGAATCACTTATCAGGGAAAAGATGGTAATCAGTGAAGAAGCCCTGCTTCTGAAGGGCGAAGATATCACACCTTCTGTTGAGGTATTAAAGCAGGAAGCAGAAGTGGTAAATGAGGAAAGTATCAGAAACCTTGAGACAAGAGTGATTGAGCCCGGCAGAGAACAGCAGATCGTAAATACAGAGACTGCCCAGAAAGTTGCAGATGCATGGACAACCCTTGATAATACAGACAAGTCTGCCATGGTTGATATTTTAAAGCAGTCAGGACTTGGAGAGAATGAAGCAAAGTTTTTGCTGTCAGAAAACGCAACGACAAACGATTTCTTTGAAGCTACGAGAAGTATATTAAGCTCAGGTAATGTAAGCGAAGCAATGATGAATATGCTTGAATCAGATGATTTTAGCAGTATGCTGAAACAGCAGATTCAGTCCCAGTGGCTGTTATCACCTATAGATGTTGAGAACAAGCAGACTGTCGAAAAGCTTTATGACAGATTAAACGAACAGGTAAAAGACCTGACATCTGCAATTGAGAGCATATCAATGCAGGGAAGTGAGCTTGCAAAGAATCTTGATAACATGAATCAGAATCTTGATTTCATGGAGCAGATGAATCAGATGATGCAGTACATACAGCTGCCCCTTAAGATGAACGGATCTGAGGCAACAGGCGACCTCTTTGTGTATACAAATAAAAAGTCACTGGCTGAGAATAATGGCACCGTGAGTGCGCTCCTTCATCTTGATATGAAAAATCTTGGACCTCTTGATGTATATGCATCAATCAATACAGGTTCAAATAAAGTAACTACGAGATTTCAGCTCGCCGATGATTCACTTATTGATTTCATGCAGAGTCATATGCATATTTTAAATGAGCGACTTGAGAAGAGGGGATATGCCATCACATCAGAGGTTGGCTCTCTTGAAGGAGCAGACAAGCGTCCTGATGTACCCGGCATGCCGGTTTCGTCATCTGAAGGAACACTTATTAAGAAGACAGGCTTCGAGGCATTTGCATAATAAAGGATATTTTACATGGCAAACGAACCAGGAAAAGAAAAAAGAAAACAGGCCATAGCCCTCGAGTATGATCCTAATGATGCTGCTCCTAAAGTCATAGCATCTGGTGTCGGCGCCCTTGCCGATAAGATTATTGAGAAGGCAAAGGAAGAATCCGTACCTATTCATCAGGACGGAAAACTTGCAGATACGCTGTCACGTCTTGAAATAGGAGAGATGATACCTCCTGAGCTCTATGAAGTCGTGGCTGAAATCCTTGTGTTCGTCGATGCTATGGACAAAATCCGTGCTAAATCAAAGGATGGAAGACTGTAAATGCCGGTTCGTACAAATAAGCGAAAGCTCGGCGAGGAGATTGAGGCAGAGTGTGTCTTTTATCTTCAGAGCAGGGGCGTAAAGATATTAAATAAGAATTATTCATGCAGGTTCGGAGAGGTCGATATCATCGGCCTTGTCAAAACTCCCGATTACAATAATCCGAATATGTTGAAAGATACACTTGTCTTTTATGAAGTAAAATTCAAAAAGACAGGTAAGAATGATGTGGCTGAGGCTGCCGTAAATTTCCGAAAACAGCTAAATATATGCAGAGTATCCGATTATTACAGAATGATGAATTATATAAGTGAGGATACTCAGATAAGATTTGATGTAATCGGAGTCAACGACAGGAATATTACAATATATGAAAATGCATTTGAATATATTCCTGTGAACTGAAATTGACAAAAATATTATTGACGCAAATGAAAAGGGGTTAACTATGTCTATTAATATGAATCCTAAAAAATTAACAATGACAAGGGAAGGTAAATATCTCAAATCGTATGTCCTTGATTATGAGAGTGATGACGGTCATAAAAAGTCTTATGAATTTGTCAGTCACAGAAGGCTTAACAGTATCGAAGATATAGGTAATCATGTGAGCGGCGTATCAATGTGTGTGATTAAGGATGGTAAGCTCCTTTTACTCAGGGAGTTTCGTATGGCGGTAAATCGTTTTATTTACGGAATGTGCGCAGGTATGTGGGATGAGGGTGAAGACTTAACAGACTGTATGAGACGGGAACTGTATGAAGAGACCGGACTCAAATTAAAGAGAGTATTACATGTCCTGCCACCAAGTTTCGCGGCTGTGTCAATGTCTGATATTAAAAACCAGATTGCCATAGTGGAAGCTGAAGGCGATACATCAAATAATGCAACATATAATGAAAATATAAGTGCCGCCTTTTATGATAAAGATGAAGTAAGGTATCTGATTGATACGGAGGATTTCTCGTCAAGGGCTCAGGTGCTGGCATATTTTTATACTGAGGGTTGCCTTGACAAGTATTTTTAATATATTTACACTTTATATTGTTTTCTATTATTAATGAAAAGAGGTTTTTGAGATGACTTTATTTGAGGAATTAAAAGAGAGAGGGCTCCTCGCCCAGCTCACAGATGAGAATGAGATAGCTGAGCTTATTAACAATGGTAAGGCTACTTTCTATATAGGTTTCGATCCTACAGCAGATTCACTTCACGTAGGTCACTTTATGGCACTCTGCCTTATGAAGAGAATGCAGATGGCCGGTAATAAGCCTATCGCCCTTATCGGCGGCGGTACAGCCATGATCGGAGATCCTTCCGGTAAGTCTGATATGCGTAAGATGATGACAAAAGAGACTATCGCTCATAATGTTGAGTGCTTTAAGAAGCAGATGAGCAAATTCATCGATTTCTCTGAAGGCAAGGCGCTGCTTGTTAATAACGCAGACTGGATCCTTGATATGAACTATATTGACGTTCTTAGAGAAGTTGGTCCTCATTTCTCAGTTAATAACATGCTTCGTGCAGAGTGCTACAAGCAGAGAATGGAGAAGGGACTTTCATTCCTTGAGTTTAACTACATGATCCTTCAGAGCTACGACTTTTACAAGCTTTTCCAGGAGTACGGATGCAACATGGAGTTTGGTGGTGATGACCAGTGGTCAAACATGCTCGGCGGTACAGAGCTTATCAGACGTAAGCTTGGAAAAGATGCTTATGCAATGACAATCACACTTCTCCTTAACTCAGAGGGTAAGAAGATGGGTAAGACAGAGAAGGGCGCTGTATGGCTTGATGCTGAGAAGACATCTCCTTTCGAATTCTACCAGTACTGGAGAAACGTTGCCGATGCAGACGTTCTTAAGTGCATTAAGATGCTTACATTTATTCCTATTGAGGAAATCAGGAAGATGGATTCATGGGAAGGTGCACAGCTTAACGAGGCCAAGGATATCCTTGCATACGAGCTTACAAAGCTTGTACACGGTGAGGAAGAGGCTGAGAAGGCAAGAGAGGCTTCAAAGGCGCTCTTTGCAGGTGGTGCTGACATGAGCAACATCCCTTCAACAGTATTAACGGATGAGGACTTTACAGACGGCAAAATCGACCTTATCGGTATCATGGTAAAGGGTAAGCAGGCTACAAACAGAGGTGACGGAAGACGTAACATCGAGCAGGGTGGCGTGACAGTCAACGGGGAGAAGGTTACTGACATCAAGGCTGCATACGATAAGGCTGCATTTGCTGAAGAGTTTATTGTCAAAAAGGGTAAGAAGTCTTTTATGAAGTATGTTGTTGAATAAACAATATAGTGTTTGAGATAAAAAATATCCCTCCGAACGCTAAGAGCGAGCTCAATGCGTCCGGAGGGATATTTTTTTATCGCTTTAAACAACTGTCTAAATATAGTCAGACTTCCTGCGATATGCTACAATATATAGCGGATTTTGAAGACGGGGATACAACATAATATGAACGAAAACGATTTTTACTCTGAGGAAACCATGCGCCGCATGAGAGAGCGAGAGCAGCGCAGGAAAGCCAATAGGGAGAAAATCAGAAAACAGAATAGACGCAGGGAATTAATATTAAAAATTGCGCCTAAAGCCATTCCGGCAGTTATAGGTGTAGTTCTTATAGTAATCATAGTAACGGTAATATCATCAGCCATCAAAAAAGCCCAGATGCATGCTGCCGAAAATAACGAAGACGAGATTATCGTATCAGCTGACACTTTATCTGAAAATACAATTAGCGAGAATTCGGTTTCTGAAAATGAGCCGGAGCCTGAAAAGCCCGTAAACAACAACCCTTATGCTGCAAGTGAACCTGAGAAATACGGACTTTTTGACGGTTATACAGTAAGCTACAATAATGCCTCTGCTTATATTACAAATGAGGGCATTATCAGTGAGTACGCCGTTCTTATAGATGCGGATACAGGTGAGGTAGTAGCATACAAAAATCCTGATGACAAGATGTATCCGGCATCGATGACAAAGATTCTGTCTCTCCTTGTGGCAGTTGAAAATATTAAGGAAGAGGATTTGTCAGTACCTGTAACCATCAGTTCTGAAGCAGTGTCATATGCATTTTCTCATGACTGCAGCTCGGCAGGTTTTGAGGAAAATGAGACGGTGACATTACAGGATCTGCTTTACGGAGCAATACTTCCTTCAGGCGGAGAGGCTACATATCAGCTTGCATTATATGTTGCGGGTTCCCATGAGGCTTTTGTCGATATGATGAATGCAAAATGTGAGGAGCTGGGTATAGCCGATACAGCCCATTTTGCAAACTGTGTGGGCGTTTATGATGATAACCAGTACTGTACAGTTACTGATATGGCCATGATATTAAAGGCGGCTGTATCGAATGAGCTATGCAGACAGGTATTATCGGCACATATTTATAATACAAGTGCATCTGATTATCACCCTGAAGGCCTTGAGATATCGAACTGGTTCCTTCGCCGTATAGAAGACAAGGATACCCATGGAGAAGTGCTTTGCGCCAAGACTGGCTATGTTGACCAGTCTGGTAACTGCGCAGCCAGCTACAGTATCCAGAACAGTGGAAAACAGTATATTCTTGTATCGGGTAAATCATGGAGCGCATGGCGCTGTATTTATGACCATGTGGATATTTACACGGAATATACAAACTGATTTACTTTTTATGTCAGATTATTTAAAATAAAGGCGCATTATAAAAAACAAACGGAGAGTAATCATGCCTAGAGTTGAAGAGTTAAAAGATGCAATGCCTGTGGCACCCCTTAAGATTATTGCCTTAAAGAGTGCAAAGACAATGGGAGACAATATCAACAGACATCTTGTAGCATATAGAAAAGCTGTTGATAATAAATTTAAAAACGATCCTGCATTCGAGGGTTATGTTTCTGACAACTATCTGTTAAAGGCAGAGACACCCAGATTCGGAAGCGGTGAAGGAAAGGGTATGCTCTACGAATCAGTCAGAGGATGCGACCTTTATATACTCGTCGATGTAATGAATCATTCCATTAAATATAAAATGTGTGGATTTGAGAACAGCATGTCACCTGACGATCATTTCCAGGATTTAAAACGTGTGATAGCAGCCTGCAACGGTAAGGCTCACAGAATCAGCGTAATAATGCCTTTCCTTTATGAAGGACGTCAGCACAGACGTACAGCCAGAGAATCACTTGACTGTGCAAATGCATTAAAAGAGCTGGCTCAGATGGGTGTATCTGATTTCATTACATTTGATGCTCACGACCCCAGAGTACAGAATGCTACACCTCTTTACGGATTTGATAACTTCTCACCCAGCTACCAGATGACTAAGGAGCTTCTCAATCAGGTGAGAGACCTTGTGATTGATAAGGAGCATATGACTGTCATTTCTCCTGATGAAGGAGCTATGGACAGAGCCATTTATTTCTCTACCATACTTGGTGCAGATACAGGTATGTTCTACAAGAGAAGAGATTATACGAAGATTGTAAATGGCAAGAACCCGATTATTGCTCACGAGTTCCTTGGTGAGAAAATTGACGGAAAGGATGTTGTCATCATTGATGATATGATAGCTTCCGGCGAGAGTATGCTCGATACATCAAGACAGCTTAAGGAGATGAATGCAAGACGTGTATTCCTCTGCTCAACATTCGGACTCTTTACGGCAGGTCTTAAGAGCTTTGATGAAGCTCACGAGAAGGGATATTTTGATTACGTAATCACAACTAATCTTACATATCTTCCTAAGGAAGTTTATGACAAGCCTTATATCCTGGTAGCAGACATGAGCAAATTCCTGGCATCCATTATTGATTTCTCAAATCATGATGTGTCATTTGCAAATGTTCTCACACCTACAGAGAAGATTCACGGTATTGTGAACAAATATAACTCACGACTTTACGGTGAGGAAGACGGAGACGATAACGCTTAATATAACGCGGTCCGGTAAAAATATATCCCCTGAGGCGCATTGCGGTCAGCTTAGCGTCGCAGGGGATATATTTTTGCCTCGAAATCCATTAAGAAAAGGGCAGAATCATTTGCGAATTATGTTTATTAAAGATAAAATATATAGGGTATACACAGTACATTTTAGGTTATCGAATGAAGAACAGACATATTATAAAAAATGTCCTTGAGGGCAGTATAGCAGCCGAGATGGGACTTGAGCCGGGAGACGAGATTCTCTCCATTGGAGGCAATGAGATAGAGGACATCTTTGACTACAGATTTTACTGTCAGGATGATTATATAGAGGTTAATGTCAGGACAAAACAGGGAGAGGAGTGTCTCCTTGAGATAGAGAAGGATATAGACGAGGACCTGGGTATTGAGTTTGAGAATGTTTTTATGGACTCTTATCACTCGTGCCAGAATAAATGCATTTTCTGCTTTATTGATCAGATGCCTTCCGGTATGCGGGAATCCCTTTATTTTAAGGATGATGATACGAGACTATCATTCCTGCAGGGCAATTATGTAACGCTCACAAACGTAAGCGACAGGGATATAGACAGACTGATCAGATACAGACTGGAGCCGATAAATGTGTCTTTTCAGACAATGAATCCCGAGCTTCGCTGCAAAATGCTTAATAACAGATTTGCGGGAGATGCTTTAAAGAAAGTAGATAAGCTTTATGAGGCCGGTATCACCATGAACGGCCAGATAGTGCTCTGCAAGGGCGTAAATGACGGAGAAGAGCTTAGATTTAGTCTGGAAAAGCTTCTGTCATATCACCCGGTGGTCCAGAGCGTATCGGTGGTTCCCGTTGGACTCACTAAGTTCAGGGATGGACTTTATCCCCTTGAGCCTTTTAACAAAAAAGATGCCTGTCAGGTCATTGATATGATTGAATCATATCAGAAGAAGGCGATGAAGAAATCGGGTATGCATTTTGTTCATGCATCTGATGAATGGTATCTCCTGGCAGGAAGGGAGCTTCCTGAAGAGGACAGGTATGACGGTTATCTTCAGTATGAAAACGGAGTAGGTATGCTAAGGTCCATAATAGACGAGACCATTGATGAAATCAGACTCCTTAAAGAAGAAGGAGCCAAGCCTGCATATGAAAAGATATCAATTGCAACAGGATGTCTTGTTTATAATACCTTAAAAGACCTGGCAGAAAGGGTCTCGAAGGAGTTTAACGGACCTGAGGTTAATGTGTATCCCATCAGAAATGAATTTTTCGGAGAGAGGATAACGGTTTCAGGACTTCTTACAGCTGAAGATATTGTTAACCAGCTCAAAGACAAAGACCTTGGAGAAGTTCTTCTTCTTCCTGAGACATGCATCAGGTGTGACAGTGATGTTTTTCTTGATGACATGACCCTGCCGGAGGTCTGCGATTCTTTACAAGCCCATATTGATATTGTAAAATCAAACGGTGTGGATTTTTGCAGAAAAATACTGGGATTAACGATTTAAAACAGGAAAAGATATATGAAAAGTAACAGAAAGCCCATTGTAGCAGTTGTGGGCAGACCAAATGTAGGAAAATCGACTCTGTTTAACGCTTTATCGGGTACAAACCTTGCGATAGTTAAGGATACTCCCGGTATTACGAGAGACAGATTATATACGGATGTATCGTGGCTTGATTACAATTTTACTCTTGTTGATACAGGTGGTATTGAACCTGACAGCAAGGATGTCATTCTTTCTCAAATGAGAGAGCAGGCCCAGATAGCCATTGATACGGCAGATGTCATTATATTTTTGACAGATGCAAAGACCGGTCTTAATGATTCAGACTCAAAGGTTGCAGATATGCTTCGCCGTTCAGGTAAGCCTATAGTACTTGTTGTAAATAAGGTAGACAGTTACAACAAGCAGATGATGGATGTCTATGAGTTTTATAACCTGGGACTTGGAGAGCCATTCCCTGTCAGTGCAGCAAACAAGCAGGGCATTGGTGATATGCTTGATGAGGTTGTTAAGCATTTTGACGCTGACATGATGGGAGACGAGGAAGATGAGCGTCCCAAGATTGCCATTATCGGTAAGCCTAATGTTGGCAAGAGCTCAATCATCAACAAGCTTGTAGGTGAGAACAGAGTCATCGTATCGGACATTGCAGGTACGACTAGAGATGCAATTGATACTCCTGTTAAGTACAATGGCAAGGAGTATGTCCTTATTGATACTGCCGGACTTCGCAGAAAGAACAAGATTAAAGAAGAACTTGAGAAATATATGATAGTCAGAACTGTCAGCGCTGTAGAGAGAGCTGACGTAGTATGCCTTGTAATTGACGGTGAGGAAGGCATCACAGAACAGGATGCCAAGATTGCCGGCATAGCTCATGAGCGTGGCAAGGGCATGATTGTCGTAGTAAACAAGTGGGACCTTGTCGAGAAAGACAATAAGACAGTTAATGAGTTTACCAAGAAGGTAAGACAGGTTCTTTCATTTGCTCCGTATGCAGAGATTATGTTTGTCTCAGCAGTTACGGGACAGCGTCTTATTAAGCTTTATGACATGATTGATATGGTAACCGAGAACCATTCAATGAGAGTGGCTACAGGTGTACTTAATGAGATTATGACAGAAGCTGTTGCGATGCAGCAGCCTCCCACAGATAAAGGTAAGAGACTTAAGCTTTTCTATATTACTCAGGTTTCCGTTAAACCGCCGACATTTGTCATATTTGTAAATGACAAAGAACTTATGCATTTCTCATATACACGATATATCGAGAATCAGATAAGGAACTCATTCGGCTTTAAGGGAACACCCCTTAAGTTCATCATAAGGGAGAGAAAGGACGGCGAAAAATAATGAGAATCGGATTAAGAATCCTGTGCCTCGTGGTAGGATATCTTTTTGGAATGATTCAGACTGCTTATATATATGGTAAGGCAAAGGGCATCGATATCCGCGAGCACGGTAGCGGTAATGCCGGCACAACAAATACACTTCGTGTTCTCGGTAAAAAAGCGGGACTTGTCGTATTTGTAGGCGATCTTGCAAAGATGTGTGTTCCCTGTCTTGTACTGGGATTTGTAATCGATACATTTTTTCCCGGTCTTGCAGATATGAAATATCTTCTTAAGCTTTATATGGGATTTGGTGGAGTTATCGGTCATAACTTTCCTTTTTATCTTGGATTTAAAGGTGGAAAGGGTATTGCAGCAACAAGCGGTATGATCCTCGGATTCTACTGGCCCTTTATCCCCATGGGACTTATTACTTTTTTCGGAACACTTGTTATAACACATTATGTGTCACTTTCGTCCCTTATTCTTATGGCGGGATTCATGACAATGATGCTTGTTGTTGGAATAAACGGACTCGGTGCTTTTGCGGCTATACCTGAGATGATTCTTCTCGAGATGTATATAGTGACATTTGCCATTGTACTTATGGCATATATCCGTCATCTTCCCAATATCAAGAGACTTCTTGAGCATAATGAGAGAAAGACTTACGTATTTAAGAAAAACAAACCTGAAGAATAAATATTTTTTGATAAAAGTTATAAACGGAGGACAAATATAAAATGGCTAAAATAGGTATGATTGGTGCAGGAAGCTGGGGAACAGCTCTTGCGTTACTTCTTACAAACAACGGTCATGACGTAACAATGTGGTCGGCAATTGAGAGCGAGATTGATATGCTTAACGAAAAGAGAGAGCATGTTGATAAGCTTCCCGGAGTAAAACTTCCGGAACCTATGAAATTCTCAAAAGATCTTGAGAGCACCGTAAAAGACAAGGATTTACTGGTATTGGCGGTGCCTTCCGTATTTACAAGGTCTACTTCAAAGCAGATGAAGCCGTTTGTGGCTGATGGTCAGATAATAGTAAACGTGGCAAAGGGTATTGAGGAAGATACATTAAAGACTCTCTCTGAGATAATCGAGGAGGAGATACCACAGGCCAATGTGGCAGTTCTCTCAGGTCCCTCACATGCAGAGGAAGTAGGCAGAGGACTCCCTACCACAATAGTTGTGGGAGCAAAAGATAAAGAGACAGCCCAGTATATCCAGGGCATTTTCAACTCAAATGTATTCAGGGTTTATATTTCACCTGATATTCTCGGTATCGAACTCGGAGCAGCCCTTAAAAACGTGGTAGCCCTTGCTGCAGGTATGGCTGACGGACTCGGATACGGAGATAATACAAAGGCCGCACTTATCACAAGAGGTATTGCCGAGATTACAAGACTCGGTGTTGTTATGGGTGGTCATCCCGAGACATTTGCAGGACTCTCCGGAATCGGTGACCTTATCGTAACATGTGCAAGTATGCATTCAAGAAACAGAAGAGCAGGTATCCTTATGGGTCAGGGAAAGACCATGAAGGAAGCCATGGATGAAGTCAAAATGGTTGTGGAGGGAGTGTATTCCGCAAAGGCAGGATATCAGCTCTCTAAGAAATACAACATTTATATGCCCATCATCACAGAAGTAAATGCAATACTCTTCGAAGACAAGAAAGCAATCGATGCATTTAAGGATATCATGGAGAGAGATGCAGTGGAGGAGCACAGCTCACTTAACTGGGATTGATTTTAGAAATATTTAATTAAACAAAAGAGGGAGATTACACATGGCCGAAAATTTTATGAGCACAGGAGAATATGTTGCAAGCGAGCAGCTTCTCGCATCGGTAAACGTTGCCATCGCATTAAAAAAGCCTTTACTCGTTAAGGGTGAACCCGGAACAGGTAAGACAATGCTGGCAGAGGCCGTTGCAAAATCGCTCGGCAAAAAACTTATCATCTGGAATATTAAATCGACCACAAAGGCTCAGGAAGGTCTGTATACATATGATACGATACAGCGTCTCTATGACGGACAGTTCGGAGAGGAAGGCGTTGATGATATCGCCAGATATATTAAACTTGGCAAGCTTGGTGAAGCATTTGAAGCAGACGAGCAGGTAGTACTCCTCATTGATGAGATTGATAAAGCTGATCTTGAGTTTCCAAACGATCTTCTCTGGGAGCTTGATCAGATGGAATTTTATATCCATGAGACCAAGAGGACTGTAAAGGCAAAGCACAGACCTATA
>JAEEGL017037119.1_pt1 | contig 20029 bp, 12 predicted proteins | sample 9134231 | NCBI WGS metagenome assembly JAEEGL01 (sample SAMN16246548, study PRJNA631951) | gut metagenome | biome: gut microbiome; feature: rumen; material: fiber-attached | host: Bos | place: Iran: Karaj | collected 2018-10
CACATGGCTTGGATGAGAGTGGTTTGTGGTCGTCTGAAAAGCGATTATGACTACTCCATCAAGATTGTCTATAACAATTTCCCTTGGCCAGATGTGTCAGAGGAACAGAAGGCTAAGATTGAAGAAACTGCACAGGCGATACTGAACGCCCGGCAGGCATATCCGGATGCGTCAATGGCAGACCTTTACGGCAACCTCATCGTATTCCCGGATCTAATGAAGGCCCACCGCGCCAACGATGCCGCAGTCCTGGAGGCCTACGGCTTCCCTAAAGACGCTACCGAGTCCGACATCGTCGCCCGCCTCTTCAAAATGTACCAGGAATTAACTAGTAAATAATTAATTATGAAGAAGTTGTACTAAAGATTCAAGCAGTAACCGTTTTGAAGCACCTTATTAGTAATATAGCCGTCTTATTCCTCGCCCTCGTTTCCTGCAGCAGAATCTCCCAGTCAGACATCCTGGGGGAGTGGACCGTCGGCGATATACAGGTCCAGGAGATAACGGCAGACACTGACTCAGGGTGGAAGACTCAACGAGGAGTTGGCATCTTGTTTATCCAAGGAGAGATGATCACCTTCGAGAAGAACCGTATCATTCCCTGCAGGTCTGTTGATGCTAATCTCCGGCAGTATGACGATTACCCTGGATATATCGTCTATACGTTGTCCGGCGCCAAGTTGACCATCCCTTCGGTCGAGTATTCGTATTATCGTCAGAATGGCGAAACCGTTGAAGCTGGCCAGATGGGTATGCAAGGGATTACTCTGGACGTGGCCATTGAAGGGAATAGTATGAACCTTTCCGGAACAATGGAGAATACCGACAACCTGGGCAACGTAAAGAAGCGGACGAACATAAGAATCGAATTGAACCGATAACCGAAATGATGGGATCGAGTGGGACAGGATGGTGCTGCTATATACGACGTCATCACTGGTAAAGGAAGGGCAGTAAGGGACTGAGCGAATATGACGGGAATGGAGGTGGCCTTGTGCGGGGGAGTGCGTGAGCCTTGTGCAGGGCACGGTCCTGCGTCAGCAGGATGACCGACAGCCGGACTCGAGTTTACGGGCAAAGCCCGTCGAGTTTTGAGGGCAAGTGCCCGAGGTGGGCCCATTCCCGGAAGCTGAGCTCAGTCCCTTACTGCCCTTCCAGCTAACTCAGGTGCCCCAAAATGGCTAATTCCGGGCAGCGGCGGACTTGGTGGCGGACCTAGCGGGAAGCCAGGGGCGGCGCAAAAAAAAGGGATGGCCTTGCGGTCATCCCTTATTGTGTTGTTGATGTTCAGTGATTATTAGAGGCTCTTGAGCTTGAAGTTGACCGTTGCCTCATAGGTGTTGTTGTCGTTGTAATTGACAGCACCCTTGATGGTCAGGCCGCAGTAATCACTTCCACCTTCCTGGGAGAACACGAAGGAACCGGTGGCCCTTGCTGCGAGGATGAGGTTCTCGGTGTAGCTCTCGAAAACGTAGCTGAAGGTCTGTGCATCGAGGTTGACGTTGGAGAAGTTGCCGACGAAGCTGTCCTTTCCGGTGAAGTCAATGCTGAAAGCACCTGAAGGGTCGAAGGAAATGCACTTTACTTTGTAGCCATCGACGCTTGCGAGCATCTTGTCGCTGATGGCGACGCCCTTTTCCTTAACCCACTGGGCTATGACATGGAAGTCCTTTGCATCTTCGCCCGTGAAGGTCTTGGAGACACCAGCGGGGATACCTTCACCAGAGACATTGATGGTGATTTCCTCGACTGCCCAGTCGCGGCAGAGGTTGGCAACCACGGAGTTGTCGGCGTTAGGGATGTTGGGAACGGGGGTTCCGGTGGTCTCGATGGTCGTGCCGCCTACTTTGGCAACTACCTTGAGGGAGCCGTCAGGCTGGGGAACGAAAGTGAATTCTCCAATGCCTTCGATAATATAGGTGTAGCCATCAAGGGCCTTGACGGGCTTTTCAATCCTATAGTTGGAAACCTTGTAGCTCTTCTTCTCAGCATTGTCTTTCTCTTCGAGAGTTGTGATAGCTTTCTGGGTTCCGGTGAGGTTGACTTCCCTGACAACCAGTTCCTTTTCGCCATCTCTCAGAACGACCTGGTCAGCGCTGGTAGCGGAGAGACCAATCTTTCCCTGGTGGGCTTTGTTGGTAGTTTCGGTAAGTTTGATGTCCTTCTGGGCAACTTCACCACCGGGATTAACGGTTTTCTTGCAGGATGTTGCAGGCATAAGCATTGCCAGTGCAGCAAGAATGATCAATGATTTTTTCATGGTATAAAATAGTTAATGGTTAAAAATTCGTCAGAATATCCTTATGTACAGGTGAAGCTGTGCATAGGGGGAGAATTTAATCTTGTTGAGGGCTTCGGTAATTCTCACCTTGCCGTTTTCATCGGCAAAGAGGCTGTTCACGACAGGAATGCCTGAAATGTCAAACTCATCGAGGGGCTTGGTGTTGTCGCTGGAATTGAATTCAGCGGTGTCCGCGGAGGTGAGGGTGTACTTGACGAGGTTGTTGGTGTCCCAGCCGCCGAGGTTGTTGTGCTGCTGGACATCGGCCTGGACCTTGAAGCCTCCGATGTAGAAGGCGCCGAGGTCGAAGGTGACACGGACCCTCTTGTCAGGACGGATGGCGCGGCCGAAACCTATGCCGATGTAGGGCCTGAAGGGGTTCGTGTGGAGGTTCAGCTTGAGCATTCCTTTGTCATCCGTGGCGAGACGGTATTGGTAGTCGCCTGTCGAGGGGTCCTTCTTGAAGGTTACGCCCAGGGTCTGCCAGTCGCTCTGGGGGAGGAAGGGCTTTGCGGTATAGACCTCGACGAAGTTGCCTCCAGCAAAGACATCCCAGAAGAAACCGGCGGTGAAGTGGAAGCCGGTGCGCTTGCCGGGGAAGAAGTCGAACAGCACCTTGAGTTCGCTCATATTCACGGTTCCGTCGACCTGGATGTCATATTTGTTGTCTCCGAACTGGATGTTCGGGAGGGTTATGGGGGTCTTGTAGAAATTCGAGACCGTCAGCAGGGGCCAGAAACCGCCCTGGCGGGTTCCTATGAAGTCGAGGCCGGCGCGGACCTGGACATAGGGGGTGATGGTCGTCGCCACGTTGGGGAGGACTATCGTGGAGGGGTTGAGGAAAGTCACACCCAGCGCCAGATGTGTAAATATCTGATCGTCAGGCTTGGGTTTCTCGGCGGGGATAATCTGCAAATCTTCCGTCAGGAGTTCTTCCGGTTCGATGACCTGAGCACGCAGGGCAGCGGGGAAAAGGACTGCGAAAGCGGCAAGGAGGATGGCGGTTTTTTTCATATGTGTATAAGTTTTATCGCCCAATAATGGGGGTTTATAATGCAAATATAGCATAAGTTTTTGATTTTCTGCCATTTTTTTGCCAAAACCCGTCCTGACGACTTTGTATAGATGCAAATCAGGGAGCAGACGTTGCATATTCTTTTGCAAATATTGGGTCTTTTTACTACTTTTGTTTTTATTAACAGATACCACGATGGCTTTCGTTCATCTGCACGTCCATACCCAATATTCCATCCTCGACGGACACTCGTCGATAGCCGGCCTCTTCGCCCGCGCGGAGGAACTCGGAATGCCCGGCCTTGCCATAACCGACCACGGAAATATGTATGGCATCAAGGAATTCTTCAAGGAAGCGGGCAAGCATCCGAGCGTCAAACCCCTGATAGGCTGTGAGATATATGTCACCCGCGACTATGACCACCGCCTCAAGGACAACGCCCACCGAAAGTACTACCACCTGATCCTCATAGCCAAGAACTACAACGGCTACAAGAACCTGATGAAGATAGTCTCCACCGGCCACATCGAGGGACTCTACTACGGCAAGCCCCGCGTCAGCCACGAGGTCGTGGAGAAATATCACGAAGACCTCATCTGCTCCTCGGCCTGTATGGTGGGAGAAATCCCCCAATATATTCTCGCAGGCGACCTCGAAGGCGCATCCCGCGCAATCGAGTGGCACAAGAACATCTTCGGCGAGGACTACTACCTGGAGGTGATGCTCCACAAGACCGAAGTCCCCGGCCTGAGCCAGGAGACATATGAGGGCCAGAAGGCCTACTGCGAGGAGATATTCCGCCTTGCGCAAAAGCACGGTGTGAAGGTCATCGCCACCAACGACGTCCACTTCGTCCGCAAGGAGGACGGCCCCGCCCACGACCGGCTCATATGCCTGACTACCAATAAGTTCATCGACGAGGAAAACCGTCTCCGCTACACCCAGCAGGAATATCTCAAGAGCGAGGAGGAGATGCTCGCCCTCTTCCCGGACCACCCGGAAGCCATCTCCAACACCCTGGAGGTCCTGGGCAAGGTGGAAAGCTACACCATAGACCGCGGCCACGTCCTCCCGAAGTTCGAGCTCCCCGAGGATTTCCTCGCGGACATAGATTCCTACCTTGAAAAATACAAGGACGTCATCGACCGGGGCCGCTGCGACGAGAAAGGCAACCCCCGCGGCGAAGAATTCTGCAACTCCGTGGCATATATGTGCCACCTCACCTATAAAGGCGCGCAGAAGCGCTATGGCGACACGCTCACCCCCGAGCAGGCCGAGCGCCTGGACTTCGAGCTGAAGACCATCTCCTATATGGGTTTCCCGGACTATTTCCTTATAGTCCAGGACTTTATCAACTGGGCCAAGGACCACGGCATCTCCGTCGGTCCCGGCCGTGGCTCGGCTGCCGGCTCGGCCGTGGCCTACTGCCTGAGCATCACGAACCTCGACCCCATCAAGTATGACCTGCTGTTCGAGAGGTTCCTCAACCCCGAGCGCATCTCGATGCCGGATATCGACGTGGACTTCGACGATGAAGGCCGCTACCGGGTGATCCAGTATGTCCAGGACAAATATGGCACGGACCACATCTCCCACGTCATAACCTTCGGCACGATGGCCGCCAAGAGCGCCATCAAGGACGTGGCCCGCATCAGCCGCCTGCCGCTGGACGAGTCGAACCGCCTGACCAAGATGATCCCCGACCGCCCCTTCACGATTATGGAGGAATACCAGAAGGAGCTAAAGGAAGGCGAGCAGCCCGGAGAAGGCGAGAAGCTGCTTGAGAAGGACGGCAAGCGCTACCGCGTGGGCAAGGAGGAGAAGAGCTACAAGGTCACCTTGAAGAACTGCCTGAAGTTCGTTCCCGAATTCAAGAACGAGCAGGACAACGGCTCGGACCTTGTGAAGGAAGTCATAAAATATGCCCTCCAGCTCGAGGGATGCATCCGCCAGGTGGGCATCCACGCCTGCGCGATGATTATCGGCCGAGGAGACTTAACTGATTATATACCAATTACTTTAGGCACCGATAAAGCCACCGGCCAGGAGGTCTGGGTGTCGCAGTATGAGGGGTCATATATCGAAGAGGTCGGTATGCTCAAGATGGACTTCCTGGGGCTGCGCACGCTGTCCATAATAAAGGAATGCCTCGCCACCGTGAAGAAGACCCACGGGGTGGATATCGACATAGAATCCATCCCCATCGACGACGAGAAGACATATGAGCTGTATTCCCGGGGCGACACCAAGAGCATATTCCAGTTCGAATCCCCCGGTATGAAAGAGTGGCTGCAAAGGCTTCATCCACAGCGTTTTGAGGATCTCATCGCTATGAACGCCCTCTACCGCCCGGGGCCTATGGACTACATCCCTTCCTTCGTCGCCCGCAAACGGGGTGAGGAGGAGATATCCTTCGACCTTCCCGCGATGCAGGAGTTCCTCGACGAAACCTACGGCGTGACGGTCTACCAGGAGCAGGTTATGCGCATCTCCCAGAAGGTCGCCGGCTTCTCCAAGGGCAAGGCCGACAAGCTGCGTAAGGCTATGGGTAAGAAGAAGATAGACATCCTGCAGTCCCTGCACGGCGAGTTCATCGCCGGCGGCACGGCCAACGGCCACCCCGAGGATGTGCTGAACAAGATATGGAAGGACTGGGAGAAGTTCGCCTCATATGCCTTCAACAAGTCCCACGCCACCTGCTATGCCTGGGTAAGCTACCAGACCGGCTGGCTCAAGGCCCATTATCCCGCCGAGTTCCAGGCTGCCAACCTCAGCCAGAACCTTAATAACATGGAGGAAATCAAGGAGATAATGGACGACTGCAAGAAGGGCCGCATCCAGGTGCTAAGTCCCGATATCAACGAAAGCGACTCGCATTTCTCCGTGAACGCCGCCGGCGACATCCGCTTCGGCCTGGGCGGAATGAAGGGCTTCGGGTCGAACATCGTGGACGCCATCATCGCCGGCAGGGAGGCCTCAGGACCATATACCGACATATGGAACTTTATGGAGAGGCTCTCCGGAACGGTGAACCGAAAGGCCCTGGAGTCCCTGATATATTCCGGTGCCCTGGATTCCTTCGGCTATGCCCGCGGGCAGTACTTCGAGCCCTGCCCCGGAGGAGAACTGTTCATCGACGAGCTGCTCACCTATGGCGAACGTTTCCGCCAGGGAGCCGAGGATGACGCCGCTTCGCTGTTCGGCGAGGTGGAGGAGCTCAAGCCGGTGCGTCCGGAGATGCCGCCCCTGCGTGCCGAAGAGGACCAGATGGAGCTGCTGCAGAAGGAGAAAGAACTGGTGGGAATGTTCCTTTCCTCGCATCCGCTGGACAAATATTCCTTTGAGCTTGAGACATTTACGTCCTTCCCCATAAGCCGCCTCACGGAAAAGGTGGCCGAGTGCGAGGCGAAGGGCACCCCGATGAAGAAGGTCGCCGTGGCCGGCTTCATCACCTCTGTCAAGCAGATGCTCACCAAGGCCGGCAAGCCCTGGTCACGCACCGTCATCGAAGACTTCGACGGGTCATACGAACTGACCCTCTTCTCCAAGGAGCACGAGCAGTTTATGAGCTACCTCCAGCTGCACAGCGCCATATATATCGAAGGGGAGATATCCGAAAGATTCTTCGTCCGTCCAGAAGAGAGAAAGCCCGGCCAGGCGGTGCCATATGCCTTCAAACCCAAGAAGATAATGCTGCTGGGCAACGTGTCCGATTCCTTCCTCTCCGGCCTTGCCATCGAGGTCACGACCCCGATGCTGACGCCCGATTTCCGCGTCAGACTGCTGTCGCTGGTGAAGAAGCACAAAGGCACCGTGCCCCTGACGATGTACCTGTCCGACCCTGTGACCGGCTACCGCATTGAGTTTCTCTCCCGCAAGTTCACCCTCGCCGTCACGGCCGACCTAATCGCCGACCTACGCTCACTCGGCGTCCCCTACCGCGCAGTACTGAAATAGGTGGTCCGGTCAGGCTTCGGGCCAGCCCTGGGCGCGGAGCGGATGCTCCAGGCCGTCGGGGGAGACCAGCGACGTGCCGGCTTCGGGGAGGGCCAGATGGCCGATGATTTCGAAGGTCTGGAAGTCGCGGCGGAACTGCTCGGCCTTGAGAATGGGGATGGTGAACAGGAGGCGGTAGTCTTCGCCGCCGTTCATCGCGGCCGAAATGGGATCCACGTCAAGCGCTTTGCCAAGATCGAAGGACTGGCCCTCGAAGGGGATGCGGTCGGCATAGACCTTGGCACCGAGGCCGGTGGCGCGGGCGATGCGTTTCACGGCATCGGCCAGGCCGCGGTCCACCAGCACGCCGGCGGAGGGAACCATCTCATCTTCAATCATTTGCGGAACCACATAGGGGCTGATTTCCGGCTTCAGGTAGGAGCCGACCATCATCCGGTAGCGCTCCAGGGTGGGGCTCGGGGTAGCTATCGCGGCGCCATCCTGCCCGTCAACGGGGGTGTCCGGGGCGAGGGCCTTCTTTTCGCGGTCGAGGACACGGAGGCCAAAGTAGGCTCCGCCGACGCTGCCGCTCAGGCACAGCAGGTCCTTGCTCTGCGGGGCGGGCCGGCGGGAGGCGGTGAGCTTGGGAAGCTCGCCAGCTGCGGAGAGGCTGACCAGCAGGCCGTTACGGGACGGCAGGAGGTCCACATCGAGCGAGGAATAGCCGTGCTCTTTGGCGGCGGTAACTACGCCCTGCCAGAGCTCTCGCACCTGCGGGAGGTCGAGCTTGGCAGAGACGGCGATGCGCACGGCAAGGCTGCGGGGCGTGGCGAGAGCCGCGAGCAGCTCTCCGGTTACGGCAGTTACGCACTTGTAGCCCAGGTGTTTAAGGGGGAAATACACCAGGTCGAAGTCCACCCCTTCGGTGAACATCCTGGCCGCATTGACGACGCTGCCCCTGGCCGAGGGCTCGAAACCGGCTCCCGCGAACGGCTTGAATCCGGTTCCCTTGAACAGTGACTGGATCGCTTCGACCCTTCCGATATCCGCAAAATTCTCCATATGCATAGCTTTATTGCACAAAATTAACGAATTATTTCCAATTATGCTTATCTTTGCGAACTATAACCAAAACACACTGCCAATATAATGAAAATAACCTCAGCCGATGCCCTTGAAAGCATCAGAAGGGAAGCCGCGGCGGCACTCTCCGTAAGGGAGAAGAGCAACGAGTCCGCCTCGGACCTCGCCTGCGGCCTCGACAAAGGCACCCCGCATATGCAGATTCTCTGCTGCGGCGGTACCGGTTGCAAGGCTTCCGAGAGCGCAAAGATCGTGGAGAACTTCCGCACTTCGCTCGCCCAGCACGGAATAGACGGCAAGGTGGAAGTCCTTGTCCCCGGTTGCTTCGGTTTCTGCGAGAAAGGCCCTATCGTAAAGATCATTCCCGACAACACGTTCTACACCAGCGTCCGTCCCGACGACGTGGAAGAGATAGTCACCTCCCACATCATTGGCGGCGAGAGGGTGGAACGGCTCCTCTACCAGGACCCCGGGACCGGTGCCCACATCTCCGACTCCAAGCATATGAACTTCTACCGCAAGCAGCTGCGTATCGCGCTGCGTAACTGCGGTTTCATAGATCCGGAGAATATCCTTGAATACATAGCGCGCGACGGCTACAAGGCCCTCGCCGACAGCCTTCGCAGGGACAGCCTCGAGGTGCTCGCCGATGTGAAGGCCAGCGGTCTTCGCGGCCGCGGCGGCGCCGGCTTCCCCACCGGAGTCAAGTGGGAGATAGCCCGCAAGTTCGACGCCCCGGACAAATATGTGGTCTGCAACGCCGACGAAGGAGACCCGGGCGCATTTATGGACCGTTCCATTATGGAAGGCGACCCGAACTCGGTCATCGAGGCAATGATGATATGCGGCTACTGCATCAACGCCCACCACGGCCTGATATATATACGTGCCGAATATCCCCTCGCCGTCCACCGTCTGCAGGTGGCCATAGCACAGGCCCGCGAATATGGCCTCCTTGGTAAGGATATCCTCGGAAGCGGCTTCGACTTCGACATCGAAATCCGCTATGGCGCAGGTGCTTTCGTCTGCGGCGAGGAGACAGCGCTCATCCACTCGATGGAAGGAAAGCGCGGCGAGCCCACGCTCAAGCCCCCGTTCCCGGCCGAAGCCGGATATATGGGACGCCCCACCAACGTCAATAACGTGGAAACCCTTGCAAATGTGCCGGTTATCCTCACCAAGGGCCCCGCGTGGTTCGCATCCATCGGCACAGAGAAGTCCAAGGGCACGAAGGTTTTCGCCCTCGCCGGCAAGATCAACAACGTGGGCCTCATCGAGGTCCCTATGGGCACGACGCTCCGCGAAATCATATATGACATCGGCGGCGGAGTCAAGGGCGGCAAGAAGTTCAAGGCCGTCCAGACCGGAGGCCCCTCCGGCGGCTGCCTCACCGAGAAGCACCTGGATATCCCCATCGACTACGAAAGCCTCGCTGCAGCCGGCTCGATGATGGGTTCCGGCGGTATGATAGTGATGGACGAAGACGACTGCATGGTCTCCGTCGCGAAGTTCTTCCTTGAGTTCACCGTGGACGAGTCCTGCGGAAAGTGCACCCCTTGCCGCATAGGCAACCGCCGTATGCTGGAGATCCTTACCAGAATCACCGAGGGACGCGGCACTATGGAAGACCTCGACAAGCTCGAGAACCTCGCCAAAGTCATCAAGGACACCGCCCTTTGCGGCCTGGGACAGACCTCCCCCAACCCCGTGCTCTCCACCCTGGCCAATTTCAGGGACGAGTATGAGGAGCACGTCCGTGACCACGTCTGCCGCGCCCACAAGTGCAAGGCCCTCCTGACCTACTCCATCGACCCGGTCCTGTGCAAGGGCTGCAGCCTGTGCGCCAGGAACTGCCCCGCAGAGGCCATAGTCGGAGAGGTCCGCAAGCCTTTCGTCATCAACCCCGAGAAGTGCATCCGCTGCGGTATGTGCCTGTCACGCTGCAAGTTCGGTGCAATATCCGTAATCTAACCGACGCCCTATGGAAAATATGATAAACCTTACGATAGACAACCGCCCCGTTAGCGTCCCCAAGGGCACGACCGTCCTTGACGCCGCTGCGGGTATAGGAATCAATATCCCGGCACTGTGCCATATAGACCTCAAGGGCACCTGCGTCAAGAATTCCCCGGCATCCTGCCGCATATGCGTAGTGGAAATAGAAGGCCGCCGCAACCTGGCCCCCTCCTGCGCCACCCAGTGTATGGAAGGAATGGTGGTGAAGACCAACTCCGCCCGTGTCGTGCGCGCCCGCAAGACCGTCGCCGAGCTGATCCTTTCGGACCATCCCAACGACTGTCTCACCTGCCCCAAGTGCAATGACTGCGAGCTGCAGAAGCTTGTGACCAGGTTCAACATCCGCGAAATGCCGTTCAAGGGCGAGCAGTCCACCCGCAAGAAGGAAGTCACCGCCGCCATCACCCGCAATATGGACAAGTGCATCCTGTGCCGCCGCTGCGAAAGCGTGTGCAACAACGTCCAGACAGTGGGCGTGCTGGGTGCAGTCCGCCGCGGTTTCGACACCACGATAGCCCCGACCTTCGACAAGGACTTCAAGGACACCGACTGCACCTACTGCGGCCAGTGCGTGGCAGTATGCCCCACCGGCGCCCTTACCGAGCGCGACAACACCGACCGCCTGCTGGACGACCTCTGCAACCCCGACAAGGTGGTGGTGGCACAGCCCGCTCCTGCAGTGCGCGTGGCCCTCGGCGAGGAATTCGGCCTCGAGCCCGGCACCATAGTGACCGGCAAGCTGGCCACCGCCCTGCGCTATCTGGGCTTCGACTATGTCTTCGACACCGACTTCGGCGCCGACCTCACCATTATGGAAGAGGGTGCCGAGATACTGCACCGCCTCAAGGCTTTCCTGGGCGGCGACAAGAGCGTCAAGCTTCCCATTATGACCTCCTGCTGCCCCGCCTGGGTCAACTTCTACGAGCACAACTACCCCGACCTGCTGGAATATCCTTCCTCCGCCAAGTCTCCCGCCCAGATGTTCGGCGCCATCGCCAAGACTTTCTGGGCCCAGAAGATGGGAATCCCCCGCGAGAAGCTCGTCGTGGTGTCCGTAATGCCTTGTCTTGCAAAGAAATATGAGTGCGAAAGGGATGAATTCTCCGTGGACGGCAACCCCGACGTGGACTATTCCATATCCACCCGCGAGCTGGCACGCCTTATCAAGCGTTCCAACATCGACTTCCGCTCCCTCCCCGACACCGACTTCGACAAGCCTATGGGCGAAAGCTCCGGCGCGGCGGCCATCTTCGGCGCCACCGGCGGCGTGATGGAGGCTGCCCTCCGTACCGTATATGAGGTCTACACCGGCAAGACCCTGCCCCGCCTGGAATTCCAGGACGTGCGCGGCCTCGACGGCATCAAGGAGGCGACCATCGACCTGGCGGGCTTCCCGCTCAAGGTCTGCGTGGCCCACACCCTCGGCAATGCCCGCATCCTGATGGACAGGCTCCGTGAAGGCTCCCTGGACTACCACGTTGTCGAGGTGATGGCGTGCCCCGGCGGCTGCATCGGCGGCGCCGGCCAGCCCTACCATCACGGCAATGTGGAAATCCTCAAGGCACGTTCCCGCGCCATCTATCGCGAAGACGAGGGCAAGCCCATCCGCAAGAGCCACGAAAATCCTGACATCCAGAAGCTTTACAAGGATTTCCTCGGCGAGCCTCTCTCAGAGCGCAGCGAAAAGCTCCTGCACACACGTTATTTCGACAAAAGCATCAAGTAGCTATGAGTGAACTGAAATTATCCTGCGAGGCTGTCCGCCGTGTGGAGGAGACCTGCGAAAAATTCAATAACGACCCCGGAGAGCTCATCTCCATCCTTCACGAATGCCAGAACAACCTGGGCTATCTCCCCGAGGCGGTCCAGAGGATCATCGCCCGCAAGCTGGGCATCCCGGTGTCGAAGGTCTATGGAGTCGTGACTTTCTATTCCTTCTTCTCGATGACCCCCAAGGGCAAGAACCCGGTCTCAGTGTGCCTGGGAACGGCCTGCTACGTGAGGGGCTCGGACAAGGTCCTGGAAGAGTTCAAGAGGGTGCTCGGCATCGACGTGGGCGAAACGACCCCGGACGGCAAGTTCTCGCTGGACTGCCTTCGCTGCGTGGGCGCCTGCGGCCTGGCCCCCGTCGCCACTATAGGCGAGAAGGTCTACGGCAGGCTCAACCCTTCCGACATCAGGAAGATAGTCTCCGAGTTCGACGACTAAGGAAGCGAAATCCTTCCGAGGATGCCCTGCAACTGTGCAATGGCTATCCCATAATTGGTTATGGGCACTCCCGCGCGGAGTGCCTTTCTTATTCTTGAGCGCACCAGGGTTTTGCCGGCGACACAGGCCCCGCAGTGGATGATGAGGGCATACTGGCTCAGGTCCTCCGGGAAGTCATTGCCGGCAGCGATATCGACTTTTATTTCTGCTTTTTTCCGCAGGAGGGCTGGAATCTTGACGCGGCCTATGTCTTCGGTGTCGGGGACGTGGGTGCAGGCCTCGGCAACGAGGACCCTGTCGCCGGGGCGCAGGGAGTCGATGGCCCGGGCGCCTTCAAGGAACACCTTGAGGTCACCTTTGGCTGAAGCTAGAAGCACAGAGAAGGAGGTCAGCGGAACGTCCTTCCCGATGGCCTGGTCGACCTGCTTAAACACCTGGGAATCAGTGATTACCAGAGCCGGGGCTGCCTGCAGGGAGGCAAGGGCCCCCGGCAGCTGCGAGGGCTGACAGCAGACAGGGATGCAGCCGCGGTCCAGCAGCTCGCGCAGCACCTGCACCTGCGGCAGGATGATGCGCCCCTTCGGAGCCTCGCTGTCCTGCGGCATCACCAGCACCACGGCATCGCCCGCCTTGACGAGCCCCCCGGTGAGGAACTGTTCCTCCTCACGTGGCACCGCCGCCGCAATCCGCTCCAGCAGCGCCTCCACGCTCTCTCCCCTGGAATACTCCACCACCGGAATGTCGGGCAGGGCACAAACTTCACCCGGTTGGGAACCGACTTCGGGCGCTTTGACCCAAACCACCACGTCGGCTTCATCCAGGACCGCACGGGTGAGGCGCTCGCGCTCGGCGCCGAGCGCGCTGGCATCGTCCAGCCCGGCCGTGTCTATCAGCACGCAGGGACCGAGGCCCGTCAGCTCCGCCAGTTTGCGCACCGGGTCCGTAGTCGTCCCCGGCAGCGGGCTCACCAGCGACACCTTCTGCCCGCACAGCTTGTTCACCAGCGTCGATTTCCCGCTGTTGACCGGTCCCATTACTGCTATCCTTAACCTTTCCATATCGTTGGTTTTTTAAAAGATGCTGTCTCATCACGGCATCTTTTTCATAGAATCAGAATCTGAAGTCGTGGGCGCCGGAGGCGATTTCGCCCAGGTGCCTGACGGTGAGGTCACGCACACGGCCCTCCGGGATATCGGTCAGGCTCCGCTCGATGAGGGCTTCGCCGACGGCACGGGTGGCGGGGGAGGCGTAGTCGACCAGATATTCCTTCAGGGTCATAAGGGCGTTGGGGGTGCAGCAGAGGCTGATTTTGCCGCTCTTGCAAAGGCTCATAAAGCGGTCGCCGGTGCGGCCCTCGCGGTAGCAAGCGGTGCAGAAAGAGGGGATATGGTCGTTCTCCAGCAGCCAGCGGACCACCTCGTCGAGGGGCCTGGTGTCGGCCACGTCGAACTGCGAGGTCTCGTCGTGACGTTCGGCTGTGGTGTAGCCTCCGACGCTGGTGCGGGAGCCGCCGCTGATCTGGGATATGCCGCACTCAAGCAGCTGCTCCCTCATCCGGGCGCTTTCCCGCGTGGAGATGATCATTCCGGTATATGGCACGGCAACGCGCAGGACGGCCACTATCTTGCGGAATATGGCATCCGGCAGGGCGTCGGGGAAGTCCTCGGTGGATATGTCGTCGGCAGGGCATATGCGCGGCACGCTGATGGTGTGCGGCCCCACGCCGAAACGCGCCTCAAGGTGCTCGGCGTGCATCAGCAGGCCCACCAGCTCGTAGCGGTAGCTGTTCAGGCCGAACAGGACGCCTATGCCGACGTCGTCGCAGCCGCCTTCCTGGGCGCGGTCCATCGCCTCGGTGTGCCAGTCATAGTCGCTCTTGGGACCGGTGGGATGCAACTTCTTGTATTGCTGCTTGTTATAGGTCTCCTGGAAGAGGATATATGTCCCGATCCCGGCCTCGTGGAGCTTGCGGTAGCTGTCCACGTCCGTCGCCGCGATGTTGACGTTGACCCTGCGGATGGAGTTGCCTCCTTCGCGCACGGAATATATGGTCCTGATGGAGTCAAGGATATACTCCAACGGGTTGTATGTCGGATGCTCCCCTGCCTCGACAGCCAGCCTCTTGTGGCCGATGCGGATCAGTGCGCGCACTTCCGCCTCGACCTCCTCCTGGGAAAGCTTCTTGCGGGGAATCGTGCGGTTCTTGGCGTGGTAAGGGCAATATACACAGCCGTTTACGCAATAGTTCGACAGGTAGAGCGGGGCGAAGAGGACGATGCGGTTGCCGTAGAATTTCTGCTTGATTTCCCGGGCGAGGGCATATATCCTCTCCTCCAGGTCAGGGTCGGTGCAGTCCAGCAGGACCGCCGCCTCACGGTGGCTCAGCCCCTTGCAAAGTGCAGCTTTCTCAAGGATCTGCAGCACGCGGGCACGGTCGGCGCTTTCGCGCGAGGCCGCCTCGAGGGTCCCGAGTATCTCTTCGTGGTTTATGAAATCGTCCGCGTGGACGGATGAAACATTATACATATCAATGGGTTATGAAGTCTCCCCTTCCGGGGGCAATATGGTAGCCAATCGAGGCCAGTTCTTTCTGTATATCAAGTAGTTGCTCGGCGCCGTCGGTGGATGCCTTTCCTTTGTAGAGGGCATATGCCTCCCGGCGCGGCAGCGGGGTAAAGTTCGGCATTATCACGTTGGCCCCGGCAAGGATGCCTGCCTTGCGGCCGCCCGGCATTATCGTGGACAGGGCCGTCGTGGACGGGATAAGGGCGTCGGGCAGGATAAGGCGCAGGATGGAATACAGCCTAAGCGTCAGCTCCGCACTTCCAGCTGGGAAACTGCCCAGCGGGGTGTCCGGGTGGGGGATGAAAGGCCCTATGCCTATCATCTCGGGGCGGAGCTCCTCCAGCAGACGGATGTCGGCAAGGAGGTCCCGGGGCGTCTGCCAGGGGCTCCCGACCATCATCCCCATACCGACCTGGAAGCCCAGGCGCCGGAGCTCCCGGAGGCACTCAAGGCGGCTGCGGAGGGTCATTCCGGCAGGATGCAGGCGGGCATAATGTGCCTCCGAGGCCGTTTCGTGACGGAGGAGGAACCGGTCGGCACCGGCCTTGCGCAGGGATGCATATATATCGAACGGCAGCTCGCCAAGCCCGAGCGTTATGGCAGTGTCTGGCCAGCAGGAGCGTATTTCCGCAACGACGGGGACAAGTCCCCGCGCCGCCTGCGGATTCTCCCCGCCCTGCAGCACGAAAGTCCTGAGCCCCAGGCCATAAGCCCTTTCGCAGGAAGACAGGATCTCCTCCCGCAAGAGGGTATATCGCTCCACCCCCGCGTTGCTGCGACGAATGCCGCAGTAGAGGCAGTCCCGGCGGCACACATTGCTCCACTCAATGAGCCCCCGCAGCCACACTCCCCTTCCGAACCGCTCTCTGGCCACCCCTGCCGCCGCCTCACGCAACAGAGCGTCGTCGCCGCCCTCCAACAGGGAAAGTATTTCCCCGTCCGGCAGCGTCCGCTGCACCTTCAGAGTATGGATAACCGAGTCGATGTCGCTGTGCATTTATAACATCAAAGGTAGTAATTATATGAGAAAGTATCAATAGGAGAATTTAAGGCCCAACTAATTGATTATTAGGTATTTATATTTAACGCATTGATAATCAATCACTTACAGCATTGAGAGTTTAAATCCAAAATCTCATTTTTCAACGCATTGATAATCAAGTGATTACAAAAGCGCCGTGAGAGTTTTGAGAGGGCGGAAAAGTTGGTGGAGGCAGATAATAGCAGTAACTTTGCATCAGTGAAATGAGTGCCCGAAAGGGCCAACGATAAAGGTTACTGAACACCAAAAATCAGGACCGCCGCCCAAGCAAATTCGGTTTGCTGCTTGGGCGGTGGTCGGGCTTTTATTCAGCGCCGGGTTTACTTCTTGGCCTCAGCTTTCTTTGCCTTTGCCATAGTGGCATCGTACATAACCGGAGTACCGATCATTATGGATGCGTAGGTACCGATGATGATACCGAGGCAGAGGGCGACGGACAGACCCCTGATGGACTCACCGCCCCATATTGCTATTGCGAGCATAGGGAGGAGGGTCGTCACGGAGGTGTTCAACGTACGGGTGAGGGTGGCGTTGACAGCCGTGTTCACGTTGGTACGGAAGTCCGTGTTCGGGTGGAGGCCCTTGTATTCACGGATACGGTCGAATATAACCACGTTGTCGTTGATAGCGTAACCGATGATGGTCAGGATGGCCGCGATAAACGTCTGGTCAACGTCGAGGTTGAAGGGCAGTATTCCGCTGAACAGGGAGAAGAAACCGATGATGATGATTGCCGTGTGGGCAAGGGAGACGACACCGCCGACGCCCCAGGTCCAGCCTTTGAAGCGGATTGCGATATATGCGAATATCACGAAGAGGGCGATGATGACGGCGATGATGGCGTCACGCTTCATATCATTGGCGATGGTAGGTCCCACCTTGTCGGAGGAGATGATACCGTTCGGGTTGTCGAGGGTGCTCTTGAACTCGTCGAGGGTCATTTCTTCTGCGAAGAAGCCCTTGACTGCCTCATAGACCATTGACTCGACCTCGGCATCAACCTCGGTGGATTCCTCGTTGACCTTGTAGGTCGTGGTGATCTTCATCTGGCTGGCACCACCGAACTGCTTGACCTCGACTGAGGAGTTGTCGTCGGTGAAGACGGCCTCGACTGCTGCACGGACTGCCTCGGCGGTCTGCGGCTGGTCGAAACGCACCACATATGTCCTACCTCCCTGGAAGTCAACACCGTAGGTAAAGCCCTTGGTGAAGATGGAGACGAGGGAGATGACGATGAGGGCGCCGGAAATCATATATGACCACTTCTTCTTGCCGATGAAGTCTATCTTGGTGTTCTTCAGGATGTTCTTGGTGACGTTGTTCTCGAAGGAAATGCTCTTGCCCTTCTTGACGCGGTCATCGAGGATGAGCCTGGTGATGAAGATGGAGGTCAGCACGGAAGTGATGATACCGATGATGAGCGTGGTGGCGAAGCCCTGGACAGGGCCGGAACCGAACACGAACAGGACGATACCGGTGAGCAGGGTGGTCACCTGGCCGTCAATGATGGCGGAATATGCATTCTTGTAACCATCGGCGATGGCGAGGGAGAGACCCTTGCCGGCGGCAAGCTCTTCCTTGATACGCTCATATATGATAACGTTGGCGTCCACTGCCATACCCAGCGTCAGGACGAGACCGGCGATACCGGGCAGCGTCAGGACGGCTCCGAAGGAGACGAGGGTTCCGAAGAGGAAGAGGACGTTGCAAAGGAGTGCGATGTCAGCCACGATACCTGCTCCGCGATAGAAGAGGATCATGTAGATCAGCACGAGGATGAAGGCGATGATGAAGGAAATCATACCGGCCTTGATGGACCTTGCACCGAGGGAAGGACCTACGACCTGCTCCTGGATGATCTTTGCAGGGGCGGGAAGCTTACCGGACTTGAGGACGTTGGTAAGGTCGGTGGCCTCTTCGAGGTCGAAGTTACCGGTAATCTGGGAGTTGCCTCCGGAGATTTCGCTCTGGACGGTGGGGTAGGAATATACCATACCGTCGAGGACGATGGCGACCTGCTTGCCGATGTTGTCCTTGGTCAGACGGGCCCAGATGTTGGCGCCTTCGGCGTTCATTGTCATAGAGACATAGGGGTTACCGCCGTGGGTGCCGCCGTCGGTGGTGACGCGGGCGTCAGTGACGCTGCCGCCGTCGAGCGGGGCCTTGCCGTCGCGGGAAGCGACCTTGATGGCCACGAGCTCATAGACGTTGCCTCCCTGGATGTACTCTGAAGGTTTCACGGTCCACAGGGGACGGAATTCAGCCGGGAAGAGTTCCTTGACGCGGGGGTTGTTCAGCAGGCGGTTCACCTTTGCGGTGTCGGCTGCCTGTGCGAAACCGATGCACGCACCGCTGCGGGCCTGTGAAGGCTGGAGCACTGCGAACAGGGGGTTCCTCTTGCGATACTGCTCGAGAGCTTTCTTGTCCTCGGCGTTCATTGCGATTTCCTCGCTCAGGAGGGAATCGGCGGGCTCGGTGACGACCTCTTCTTCTGCAACGGTCTCTTCCTCAACGTCCTGGATCTGGGCGAGGAGGGCGTTGGCCTCCTGGAGGTAGGGGGCTATCTCGCTGTTCTCGAAGGTTGTCCAGAACTCGAGGGAAGCGGTTCCCTGGAGGAGTTTGCGGACACGCTCGGGCTCTTTGACACCCGGGAGTTCGATGAGGATACGTCCGCTGTTGCCGAGCTTCTGGATGGAAGGCTGGGTGACGCCGAAGCGGTCGATACGGTTACGCAGGACGTTGAAGGAGTTGCTGATCGCGCTCTCTGCATCCTCGCGGATGACGGAGATGACCTCGTCGTCGCTGGAATCGGGGCTGATGCGGTCACGCATCTCGTAAGTTCCGAATATGGTGGTGAGCTTCTGGCCGCCGCCGACTTCCTTCCAGGCCTCTGCGAAGAGGGTGATGAAGTCGCTGCGGGAAGCCACGCTGCGCTCCTTGGCCAGGGCGATTGCCTGCTCGAACTCAGGGGTCTTCTCGCCGGCGAGGGCCCTCACGAGGTCCTCGAGCTGCACCTGCAGCATGACGTTCATACCGCCCTTGAGGTCCAGACCAAGGTTGATTTCCTTGGCTTTGACGTCTTTGTACGTGTAACCGAAATAAACTTTTTCAGTTGAGATGGAGTCGACATACCATCTGTTCCTGTCCTTGCTCAGGGAGTCGAGGACATAGGCCCTGTCGCCTTCTGCCACCTGCGCAAACGCTGCGGACTGCTGGAATTCTTCAGCTGCCTTCTGTGCATACTTCTCGGCTTTCTTCTCCTGGATTGCCGTCACGGCGGTGAAGGAGAGCTGCCACAAGCATGCGATTGCGAGGAGAATGGCTACAAGCCTGATTGCACCTTTACTTTGCATTTCTTGTTATTGTTATTATTAATATTGTTGTCAATTTGCGGGCTCAGGACGCCCTGGGGCGCACCTTTGCCGCTGCCAAACCGCCGCCTTGTGGGGACAACACGGCATTTTAGCTTGCAAAAATAGCAAAAATCGCTCGGCTTACCAAATTAATATGCTGGAATTTCCGCTTTTCCCCTCCGAATCAAGGCTTTCCCGGCTATTTTTGCCCTCCGGGCTGTCAATAATGGGGGACGAATCCCCCAAACCCCCTCGGTCGCCTGCGGCTCCGAGATCGCTCGGCTTACCAAATTAATATGCTGGAATTTCCGCTTTTCCCCTCCGAGTGAGGGGACCTCGCACTTTTCGGGGCGTTTTTGAACGAGGTCCCCGGCAGAGTGAGGGGACCTTGCACTTTTCCGGGCGTTTTTGAGAATCTTCGTCAAATTTCGTGCAAAACAAATAGGGTAACAAGCTGATAATCAGCATGTTACCCTTGCTTTTTCGGATTAATTTTCGTAACTTAAGGTGTTAAAAATCAAGAGTTTACG
>JAEEGL010736301.1_pt1 | contig 20027 bp, 16 predicted proteins | sample 9134231 | NCBI WGS metagenome assembly JAEEGL01 (sample SAMN16246548, study PRJNA631951) | gut metagenome | biome: gut microbiome; feature: rumen; material: fiber-attached | host: Bos | place: Iran: Karaj | collected 2018-10
ACAAGGATTATGCAAAGAAAATCACAAAAACTTAAAAGTCGGCGAAAAATACGAAAATGCGAATAGAAGGCTTGAGTTTTAAAGGATGGCGACGGAAGAATGGGGATTTAGATCAACTGCGGTTTTTGAAGAAGTTTACATGTATAACCGTTCTGCTTATTGATCTCCATAATAGCCTTTGCTCTTTTAACAGCTTCGATCACATCCCTCAGAGTCAGTTTTTTCAGACACCTCTTAAAATTTGCCTCACGCTTGAAATCTTCCATGTTCTCAAAGTTTTCGTTGTAGGCATTATTGATCGGAGTGATGTATTGCTTTCTGTGTAAAAACGATCCACGGCAATCCATCTTATAAAGAATTATCCAAAGATCAAAGGTAAAGTTACTGTAACCAAATCTGTAGGTTATCTGTTTCTTAAGGCTTTTTGTGGCGGCCATACGATCCATGGTCTCTTTAAACTGCTTCACATGAACCTCTTCTGAGCTTTCATAATCAGACAGATGCCAAATTTCAACCTTGTCCGTTATTGCCAGAGACTTAGCTCTCCTCAACGGATCCTTCTGGATCTGTTTGTTAAAGGAGACTTTACTGGCAGCCTCAGGAGAATTATTAATCTGATTCTGAAGCCATTCCAGATACCACTGTTCTGTTTCTCCCTCCACGCTGAAGTAATACTTCAGAGTACTTTTGCACTTAATCATTCAGTCACCTCCCTTGCGAGAAGTTCCTCAAAGATCGGCGTAAAGTCGATATCCTTTATTGCACCATAACGACCAGCAAAATAGTTCTTCATATAATCCTCATGCTGCCTCACTCCCTTATCACCCGATGTGCCAAAGTCTGACAGCGTATAAAGGATGCTATTGTTAGTATCTTCATCACGCTCTATAAATTTAATCTCATCCCTCCGGAAAATATTAGAGTTTAAGAAAATCGGATTGTGCGTATTAAAGATCAGCTGAGCATGTTTAACATTAATGTCATCATTGTGAAATACATTGATAATGCTGTTCAGTGCCATGGGATGAATCGATGCATCAAATTCATCCACGATCAGTGCCGCACCTGTAAGCAGGGCTTTTATAACAAGCGGAAAGATCGTGATAAATCGGATCGTTCCATAAGATTCAAAAACTTCTGCGGCTATCGCCACATTCTTCTTGTTTTTCAACCCCTTGAAGATTGAGCATAACTTTGTTTCAGACTCGCCGTCTGCAACCACGTATCCGACCGCATTAGAGTTGATGCCAAATATCTTGGCCGCATCATTTGCGGTCTTCTCAATATAGACCGTAGCCTTCTGCGGATCTGAGAACCTTTTGATGAGCTGCATGGAATCTGCCCGGCAGATGATCATAAACTTATTGGAAAACCAATCGATGATCAGCTTTGCAAAGGATCCTGAATAGATAATCCTGAATCCATTAACAAGGAACAGTTCTTCCGGATTTAAACCGCGTTCTGCAATATCCCGCAAATTATCATCAACATTATTCTGTACATGATCACTGATAGACTTAAAAGTCCCGACCTTAAGATGATCATTTCTATCAAAAACCATATCTCCATTTACTGTCAGCGTCTCTTGAAGAACTCTTCTCTTTGCATCAGCCTCCAAGAATGCGCCGACATAAACAATAAGCCCATACCTTATCCTGTATCCCCCCTCCGTGAATTCAATCATAAACTCCACAGGTTTTCCTTCGGCATCCTGGTTATTCGGAATAAGTTCCAGATTGGCCGCTGCCGGATTAGGCATCATCTGCTCTTCCGTGTTCCGGATATTTCCGCGAAGCACAAGCGATCTCAGCACATCCATCGCACCGATAATATTAGTCTTGCCTGACGCATTGGAACCGTACAGCACCGAGGAGCTAAGACCGCGGATTTCTTTACCTTTGATCTTTTCCCTGCATAAGCTATAATCAAGCCCCCTCTGTTTCGGAACTGCCATCATAATAAGATCAGCTTCCTCGGAGAAGGATTTATAATTCTTTGTCTTGAACTCCAAAAGCATATATCATCCTTATTCTGCAAGTTTTCTATATCACAACCATTACCTTAACTTCTTCAGATTTATGGCATTGCAACATGCACCACTCTTTTCAGAGAAACTTGCATCAGTCAAAAATCAGACCATTCTGCAAGTTTACAGCCTTGCAACAGAGCCTGAAAAAGCGGAGAGCCTCGGGAAATAGCCAGCCGAAAGCCGAAGTTCCCCAAAATCAGTCTGCCCGGGCTTCCTGCTACCAGCGGCGACCATAATCATAATCGCTTTCAAAATCAGACTGGTCGGTACTGCATTCATATTTAACCAGCTTGATGCCATTATCTTTAAAAAACTCTTCTATCGCATCCCGGCAGTCAAAATCATCCATATACGGCTCATAATACGAATCTCCGGTTACATAGTCATCAAGATAGTTTTGAATAACATCGTCCAGTTCATCCTCGATGATTTTGCAAAGCTCTTCCGCCGTGGCAAAAGGGTTAACGTCCAGAGCTTTTCCCACCAGCATCAGTGCCTTGTCAGGATCCTGAATCCCGTAAACAAGATCAACATCGCAGGAGCAGTCCACATGACCTCCGTTAGCATGCCAGGTACTATCCCCGGAATACTGGTATTCCATTTCCTCGGAGCAAAGCTCACGAAAGCCTTCAAGGGCGTGCTCCTGCCATTCACTGAGGTTGCTTTCTGAAAACAGCGAAAGGTACACAGCTGCCAGAAAATCCGCAATTTCGGCATTAAGAAAGCACCTTCCCCGAATGTCCGCAGCAAGGGCCTCCTGAGAGAGTTTTTTTGCCCCCTTCTCAGCTGCTTTTTTCGTGCCCTGTTTCGCCTTAGCCTCCGCATCGCTGTGAATATCAGCCAGTATCGTGCTGAGAAGAGATCTGGCCAGAGGCGGAGATACCTTATCCCGCAGCATCTCATCATAAACGCTCAGGGGCTGCTCTGAAAGATAGCCCAGGCCCTTCTCGCTGATAATGTCACAGAGGCGGTCTGCCAGCTCTTCAGGAGTGATGGTCATCTCTTTTATCATCTGTTCGGTCATTGGTTATTTCCTTCTTCATTGCTGATGATTTATGCGGTATCAGTTTGTTTGCAGGCTGCTGCGAGCTGTCGCCGGAGAGTTTTTCCTGTCTGCCGCCCCCTGACTTCCATTCTCGCTGCGGTTACTGAAATTCTACCGTCTCAGCACGGCTTCAGAAACTGCTCCCTCAGGTATTCCGCGCCGGGATCACAGACCGTAACCCGGAATACGGAGCCGGAAAATCTCCCGCAGGGCGCGCTCCGCCGCAAAATTACCAGCGAGCCTCAAAATCCTCTTCGAAATCAGATGCGTTGGTGTCGCAGTCATACCTCACCAGTTTAAGGCCATGCTTTTCAAAAAAATCTTCTTTCACCCAGCGGCATTCACCGGGAAAATCATCCATGTCTGGCTCATAATAAGGATCTCCGGTTACCCATTCGTCCAGCCGGTTCTGAATAAGCTCGTCCAGATGGCTTCCTATTTCCGCGTCAAGCCTGTCCGCCGAAACCCCGGGATTATCATCAAAGAGATGCTTTAAGAACAGCTTGGCTTTGTCCGTATCCTGCACCCCGTACACCAGGGCAACCTCACAGGAGCAGTCAATATGAACCCCGCTCCGCACCGCGCGCCAGGTGCTTTCGCCAGAATACCGGCACTGCCATTCTTCGGAGCATAATTCCCGAAAGCCCTCGTTAGCGTCATCATCTCGGTACCTCAGGCTGTCATCCGAATACAGCAGCAGGTACATTTCCGCCAGCAAATCCGAAATGGCAGCATTGAGAAAGCACCTTTTGCGGATCAGGCCGGAAATCTCCTCCTTATGTTTCCCCTCCGCCTCCAGATGGATGCCGGCCAGAAGCGTGACCAGCGCAGATCCGGCAAAATCCAGGGTTATCCCCTCATCTGTCAGGCTGGTATAAACGCTGAAGGGATCTCGGGAAAGAACATCCCGGCCCTGCTCGCTGATTATGGTTCTAAGACGGGCGGCAAGATCCTGAGGCCGGACATCCTAAACAAGGTTTGGCGCCTGATCGTGAACAAAGCCCTGAGCAGTCTTCTGATCTGATATTTTCATGGGAATGGTCTCCGCTGATTTGGGCAGGCAGTGTTTTTGCGCCCCCTGCCGAAACGGCCGCTCCCGAAATTTTACCGTTTCAGAAGCCTTCCCGAAAACAAAAATCCCGCAAACCTGCGAAAGCGCTCATCTCCCGGCAGATTCTCCCTGCTTGTTCCGGCTTTGCCGGACACTCAGTTTTTTTCCTCCCCTAAAAGCGCAAAACCCCCGGAGATATCCGGGGGCTTTTAAGATTCTCTTAATCAGTCTGGCGCAGAGCACGTTATTCTCCGCGTTATTCTCCGCATCATGCTGGCTTATCCATAATGGCGACAGAGCAGTTTTCAAGACGGTGTTGTCATTCTTGTTGTATTCGGCAGAGGAGGCTTATCCATAATGGCGACAGAGCAGTTTTCAAGAGCGGAAAAATTCAGCTTCTTCACCTGACCATAGGGATCCAGAACAATGAGAGCATCCTCATTGGGAGTCATCCCCATAACAGATACGGCATGTCCGGGAGATATGCCATTAGCCAGAGCCTTAAAGACTCCGCCCTTATGTCCGACGGATACCGGCTGACCGTTTCTGATAGCATTCTTGATTACGTCGATATTGTTCTCGGGAGCAAGAAGCACCGTGACATCAGTGCCGTCTCCCATAAGCGCTTTGATGCCCAAATTCATGGACTTCATACGAATATTCACGCTGTCCGAGTCATCGGGAAGCCGGCTGATACTTATATCATCAGCGGTAGCCAGAAGATGCATCTGCATGGCATTTTCCAGCGCCACTACCCAGTTGGCACTGTTGCTGCCGAAATTCTCTGAACCATTGGTGTAGCGTCCCAGAGGCACATCGTACTGTTTCTTTCCCAGTCTTATGAGGACATTGCCATCTGTTTCACTGTGAGAAAAAAGCCTGGTAATGCTCTCAGTGCCCTGAGTATTGAGAACAGAGGCTATAGAGGACAGGAACCAGCAGTCCTGCAGCTTCGGATTCTGCTTGATGTCGCCAAGCCGCGGTTCTCCATGAGGGAACAGCATCTTTTGGAGATGTTCGGTATTGCGATTCTCTTCGTTGTCATAGGATGAAAAGGGGATCAGCCTGACATTATTATTCCCCAGACCGGTAAGACGCCCCATCTGCTCCGTATCCATGGAAATGGGATCATGAAGGCGCTTCCGTTCAGGAGCTTATCGAGAACTTCCGCGAAGCCGTAGATGACTATCTTGCCATATGCGCCGAAGAAGGTTCTGAGCCGGAGACCGCGGGGAAGTCCCCGTATTCTCCCTGAGAAGCCCGCCCGGCTTGCTAAACGGGGCTCCGGACTCCCTCCGTCCCCCGTAAAACAAAAACTCCCGCCTAAGCAGGAGTTCCCGAAAAAGCTTTATCCGTCAGGATGTTATGAGCCAGATCCCGTGCTTAAGAGCTGTGAATCATACACCAGAATGGGATCCCGTCCGTCCGTTACCACATCCTTGTTGATGATCACCTTGGCCACATCGCTGTTGGAAGGAAGCTCGTACATGGTATCCAGGAGAATGCCCTCCATAATGGAACGGAGACCCCGGGCGCCGGTATGCCTTTCAATGGCCTTGTCTGCCATGGCCTCCAGGGCGTCATCGGTGAATTCCAGCTTAACCTTGCCCAGCTTGAACATGGCCTCGTACTGTCTGGTAAGAGCATTCTTAGGAGCTCTCAGGATGGTAACCAGAGCATCCTTGTCCAGCTCGTCCAGAGAAGCGATAACCGGCAGACGGCCGATAAGCTCGGGGATAATGCCGAACTTGCTGAGGTCGTCAGGCTCCACCGCCTCGATTCTCTCGGAAAGGCTCATCTTGTTGCTTTCCCCGAATACCTCGGCGCCGAAGCCGATACCGGAGTTCTTCTGCACGCGGCGCTCCACGATCTTGTCAATGCCGGCAAAGGCCCCGCCGCAGATAAAGAGAATCTTGGAGGTGTCAACCTGCACAAAATCCTGCTGGGGATGCTTTCTGCCGCCCTGAGGAGGCACGGAGGCAATAGTGCCCTCGATAAGCTTCAGGAGAGCCTGCTGCACGCCTTCGCCGCTGACGTCCCGGGTGATGGAGGGGTTCTCGGATTTGCGGGCGATCTTGTCGATTTCGTCAATGAACACAATGCCCTTCTGAGCCTTCTGCACATCATAGTCGCAGTTCTGCAGGAGCTTCTGAATGATATTCTCCACGTCCTCGCCCACGTAGCCGGCCTCGGTCAGGGTGGTGGCATCGGCCATGGCGAAGGGCACATTAAGGAACCGGGCCAGAGTCTGCGCCAAAAGGGTCTTGCCGGAACCCGTGGGACCGATAAGCAGAATGTTGGACTTCCCCAGCTCCACGCCGTCAAATTCATCCCCTACGAGCTGCCGCTTATAGTGGTTGTACACTGCCACCGAAAGAATCTTTTTGGCCTTTTCCTGCCCGATGACATACTCATCCAGATGCGCCTTGAGATCTCTCGGAGCAGGAAGCTTCTTCAAATCCTCCAGATAGTCGGTCTTTTCGTTCTGCTTCTTTTTCTGATCCTTGGAAATGATGTCATTGCAGAGATCCACGCATTCATTGCAGATATAAACGTCATCTCCGCCCTTGATAAGCCTGGCCACTTCATACTGTGACTTGTTGCAAAAGGAACAATGCAGCGTTTTGGTTCCTCCGGAAGTAGATCCGTCTTTCTTATTTCCTGCCATGTATATTTCCTGCCGCTTTTATAATCGTGTGTATTCCTGTTCAGGCGCCCCGGTTACGGACGCTTGGTTAAAACCTCGTCTATAAGACCAAAATCCTTGGCTTCTTCGGCTGACATGAAGTTGTCTCTGTCGGTGGCCTGAACTATTTCTTCATAAGGCCGGCCGGTATGGAATGAAAGCTTCTTGTTCATTTCCTCCTTGATGCGGAGGGTCTCCCGGGCATGGATCTCGATATCAGAGGCCTGGCCCTTGAAGCCGCCCAGCACCTGATGAATCATGATCCGCGAGCTCGGAAGAGAATAACGCTTGCCCGGAGCTCCGGCTGCCAGCAGGAAGGAGCCCATGGAGCAGGCCTGCCCCAGACACAGGGTGCAGACATCAGGCTTGATAAACTGCATGGTATCGTAAACGCTCATGCCGGCAGTCACCGCGCCGCCGGGAGAATTGATATAAAGATAAATATCCTTGTCCGGATCTTCTGATTCCAGAAAGAGGAGCTGAGCCACTACGAGATTGGCCATATGATCCTCAACCTCTCCCACCAGAAACACGATTCTTTCCTTAAGGAGCCGGGAATAGATATCGTAGGATCTTTCACCCTTGGCGGTCTGTTCAATAACATACGGAATTAAAGCTGCCTTTTCTGCAAGGCTGCCGGCGCTGCTTTCAAATGACATCTGTCTTCATCCAAAAAAATCTTGTCTCATAATCAGTTAAGCGATTTTAACATTTTATAGCGGTTTATGCGACAAAAAGTCTTATTTTCTGTCCCGGAAACACATCCGGAAAAATGCCCCTAAAACAAAACCTGCCAGATAAAAATCCGACAGGCTTTGTCATCAGAAACGCCCGGAAGGGGGCTGATTCACTCCGAATCAGAGCACCTGAGTCAGCTCGTAAAAGCTCTTCTTGGTAACGTTCAGCTTGGCATGATCGAAGAAGTAATCAGCAATCTGCTTCTGGAAGGACATATCAGCAAACTTGTAGTACATCTGCTTATTGTTCATCACAGCCTTCTTGTATTCCTCGGAGCTGTCATAAGCGGAGGCCACCATGTCAATGTAAGCTTCCACAGCCTTGGGATCAAGCTTAATGCCATACTTGTTAACAAAGGCATCGATTACATATTTAACAGTCAGATTATGCTTAACGCTGCCGGCAATGGCCTCATCGGAAGGAAGCGGTCTCTTGCGGGATTCATAGTCCTTTTTGATGTTGTCGGCATAGGTTTCGGCCAGTCTGGAAGGAATATCAAAGCCGCCAAATTCGCTTACCAGCTTATCCACAACAGTCTTCACATTCCTGTCATTAACAACCTTGCTGATCTCGCGATCCATGTTCTTGCGCACTTCGGAACGGAAATCGTCAACAGTCTTGGCAGTATCGCTGAAGTATGCGAAAAACTTTTCGTCAAGCTCCGGAAGCTGATTTTCGGAAACCCTCTCCAGCTTGGCCTTGAACACTGCGGGCTTGCCGGCAAGTTCCTTTTTGCCGTAATTCTCAGGGAAGGTCACATTGATGTCGAATTCCTCGCCGGCCTTATGACCGACAATCTGTTCCTCAAAGCCCGGAATCATGCGGCCGGAGCCCAGAATCAGGGGCACAGAGGAAGCCTTGCCGCCCTCGAAGGGATTGCCGTCAATGAAGCCCTCAAAGGAGACCTCCACGCGGTCGTCATTGGCTGCGGCCTTCTCGGCATTCTCAACCCACTTGCCGGACTGACGTCTCAGATCGGTAATCATCTTTTCAAGATCGCTGTCGCCGATTTCGCCCTCTACCTTCTCAATGTCAATGGAGGCCAGATCCTTCTCCAGATTCACATCAGGCTTAACCTCGATTTCAAGAGTGTAAACAAGATCGTGATCCGAGCCGTTAAAGGTAATATTACCCACTACCGGCACGCTTTCAAACTCGACATTGCTGATCTTGCTCTGACGAATTGCATCAAAAACTGAATTATTAATGACCGAGGAGAGAGTTCTCTCATTGATTTCGGCGCTGTATTCGCGTTCAACGATGTTTGCGGGAACGTGGCCGGGACGGAATCCGGGGAACTTGCGATTCTTGGAAATCATCACAAATTCCTTGCGACGCGCCTTTTTGTAATCCGCAGACGGAATGATAACCTTCAACTGACGGTTTAAACCCTCGGAAGCTTCAATAGAAACTTGCATTCTAATACCTCAACAAACGGAAACGCAGCAAACATGCCTGAACCTCAGGCATGACGGAGAAACTGCTGATATCTCCCTGCGCATCTGCCTTTTCCAGACTCCGAAGACATGACAATGCTGACTTAAAACCTGTCGTTACCGGAGACTGGGACCAAATCTATACACCCAAAATCACTTGGGCAGCCTGAAAACTGACGCATTATATAACCGCCGGGGTAACATGTAAACAGTCTCGGAAAATATTGCCGTCCGTTTTGATCCGGGCAGGATCTCAGAATCTGACGAAGGATCCGTCCCGACGTCAGGAAATGAACGGATCTCCTGCCGGGATCATAAGTCCTGCGGCAAACCGAAGCCGGAACGGGCGCGGATTACTTAAGCCCCCACTTTTTGTAAGTCTCCTGACTGATATTTTTGAGATAATCGATGACAACAACGCAATCCGGGCGAACATTCCTGAGCACCGTGATCATGTCGCTCCGGGGAATGGCCACGCATCCTCCGGTATAAGGCCGCTGATCCCCGAGACAATGCAGAAAAATGGCCGAACCCAGCCCCGGAGCGCCCTTCTCGTTGTAGCTGATATTGAGAGCGTACTGATACGGGTAGTAGTAATCAATCAGGTGCTCGCTGGCATCCCGGTCGAGATCGGGGTAATCCTTGATGCTGACCATTTGGTTGTACCGGCGATCCTTTCTGACATCCCCCGACCAGTAGTCATTTTTATCAACCTTCCGGTAGGGAAAGGCAGTCACTCCCGGATTATCGGCAATGCCGAAGGCATAATTGAAGTGAAACACTCCCACCGGAGTTTTGCCGTCCCCCTCCCGTTTTTTGCCGAGACCGTATTTCCCGATAAATCCCGGGGTGCTCACAATCTGCCGCCAGCTGCCATCTGAGGTCTTCTCGTGCATGGACACATAAGCGGTGGTCTGCCCCACGCCGGCAACAACAAAAAGCTGCGAGGCGTGGTGCTTTTCTCCTAATTCTGCCACCCAGACCGGAGATGAGGCATAACGCGGCTCCTCATTCTGAAGAGCGGCATTGGTCTCCGGGGCTGCCGCTCCGCTTGCGGCATAAACAGCGAAGAAAGCCGCCGCCAGAAGCTTTCCGAAGAGAGAGACCGTCTTTGTCTTTAATGCCGCATCCGCCCCCGGAGAGGTCTTAAGCCTTTTAGTAACCAAAGTTCGCATCATGTGTTTTCACCGTTCAATAAAATCAAGAAAAAGAAAAGGCATTCGGAACCTCAGGAATTCAGCTTAAGGAGGAGCTCGCAGGCTCTTTTCAGGAGCTCCAGCTTTTCCCGATCGACCTCCGAACAGCTGCCGTCGGCGTCAGGATGGTATTTTCTGACGCGCTCATGGTAATGCCGCCGGATTCTCCGGGGAGACAGATCCGGAAAGGATCCGCTGTCTCCCACCGGAAAGCCCAGAACGCGGCAGGCGGCCCGGATCTCCGCCGGTTTGCTGGTGCCGCCCCGGAAGATGTATTTTCTGAGACCGGGATGGATGGCATAGTCGTACATGCTGTCCCGGGTGGCGGAACCGATTTGGGCCTCGGTGGCGGAATCCGTGAAGGAATTCTTCTGAATCAGAATGCTGCGGAGCTCCAGAGCCTTGGCATGACCGATGAAGCAGGCTTCGTCCAGAAAGTACACTGCCCTTCTCCGATACTCGGGGAGCTTCTTCTCCTGAGCAAAATACCATCTGGCCAGATAGTAGCAGGCCATTCCGGATCCGCCGTAGGCCCCCTCCTCGTACCAGTACTGAGCCAGAAAATCATTCCGGGGGACGCCCTTGCCAAACTCGTAGAAGGTGCCCAGTTCCGCGGCGCATTCCCGGTTTCCCAGCTTGGCTCCTTCATAAAAATGCTGAAAGGCTCTGCTGTAATCCGAATTTACGCCGATGCCGCTCTGAAACTTCCGCCCAAGATCATAGTGATGCTCCCCCTGTTTTCTCAGGAGGCGGGCTTTTTCGGAATCCTCCTGCTCAATGTCATCTGAGCCGGCATTCTTCCCGGATCTCCTCCGGAAGGCAAGATAGCATTCCCGGGAAAGCAGCCAGAGAGAAACCACGGCAGTGGCCACTCCGGCGGCCTCCAGCGCCTCGGAGCTCTGAAAAATCCCCGCGCCCCCCACAGCTCCGAGAGTCATGTAGGCGCCGATTTTGGTTTTCAGCGTAATCAGTCGCGAAGAAATGCCGTCAGTTTTCAAGGAAAGCCTTCATGAATTAACAGATCAGAAAACGCATCCGCGGAACAACGTTCCCGCAAGAGCAGGCAATGACTTGCCTGAACATGCCGGGAAACGCCGGATGCCGGGAGAGGAAGCTTATGGAGCGGGATCCCTTCCTGAATATCATCACTGATTATACAGAATTACCGCAGGCTTTTTAGCGTTTCACATCACACATGCCGTCACCTGAAAATTCCCTCCCACGTAAATAATCGCCCAGCCTGAACTCCCCGGAGGATCGCGTCAAAAACAGGATCCGTCAGGACAGCGTTCCTAAACCCCGGCCCGGATCCTGCGGATGGTTATAAACTATTTTTATAGATAGCTGTAAATATATTTAAATTGTCTATACAGGGCATTAACACTAACATAGCCACGGTTTAAGAAACGGCGGCCGGAAATTGCGCTCAGCATCGCGCACACGGAATCAGTCAGGAGTAATGTCCTGTCATCTGATAACGGAGCAGGAATCCCCCGCCATAGCATTATCCAAGGAGAACATATGACACTCGCTAATTCCGCCGTTCAGGCAGGCATTCTCGGCTACCCCCGCATCGGAGCAAACCGGGAACTCAAATTTATCTCTGAAGCCTATTTTCGGAATGAGCTTTCTCTGGATGAATTCAGCCAGAAGGCTGCCGCCATCAGAAAAAACAATCTGGCATTTCTCAAAGATGCCGATCTGAACGTCATCCCCGCTTTGGACTTCTCGTTATATGACAGCATTCTGGATCTCATTCTGGCGCTGGGCTTTATCCCGGAACGCTTCCGGAAGCTTAATCTGGAAGGTCTGGAGCTCTATTTTGCCATGGCCCGGGGCTACCAGAAGGACGGCCGGAACGCCGTGGCTCTGTCCCTGAAGAAATGGTTCGGCACCAATTATCATTATCTGGTGCCGGAATTTGATGACGGGGTTACCCCTGAAGTTAACGCCGGTTTTCTGACTGAGGCTCTTAAGGAGGCTTCCGAGGCCGGCATCGCTGTCCGTCCCGTGCTGCCCGGCCCCTTCACCTTTGCCAAGCTTACCCGCATCACCGGAGCCCGGGATGCCGCAGAACTTGAGGAAAACGTATCCGCCATCTACCGGGAGCTTCTGCTCACCCTGAACAGGGAAGCCGGCATTACCGCATTCACCGTTCTGGAGCCCTCTCTTTCCATGGATCTCAGCGCTGCCGATATCGCCATGTTCCGCCGCATGCACACAAGGCTTCTTCAGGATCTGCCGCTTAAGTTTTATCTGGGCACCAGCTACGGCGACATCAGAGACGTTATGAAGGATATTCCCGACATGGGCTATGCCGGACTCTGGCTGGATCTTTCCGGTAACAACCGGAATCGGGATCTCCTCCGGGAAGTCTCCTTTAAACCGGGCTTTGAACTTGGTCTCGGGGTAGTCAGCGGTCAAAACATCTGGAAAAATCACTATGATGAGTCGCTGGAAATCGTGAGAGAAATCCAGAAGAATCATCCGGAGGCCGGCATTGTTATTACCGCCTCCGCCTCCCTCCTGCATGTGCCGGTATCCCTCCAAAATGAAAAGACCCTGCCCCCGGAAAAGCTGAAGCACCTGGCCTTCGCCGCGGAAAAAACCGCCGAGCTCCGGGAGCTCCGGGACATTCTTAACGGCAATGCCGCTCCCGAAATTTCGGAAAGAAACCGGGATCTCTTCCGCGCCCCCAGATTTGCCGCCGATGCGGAGCTCCAAAGCCGGGTAGCCGGTCTCCGGGAAAGCGATTTTGAAAGAAAGCCCGCCCGGAAGGAGCGTCTCGCCCTGCAGGATCAGGTATTCAAATTCCCGCCGCTCCCCGCAACCACCATCGGCTCCTTCCCGCAGACTGCCGAGGTGCGGGCTCTCCGGAAAAAGTTCCGTCTGGGAGAAATAACCAGGGAATCCTATGATGCCGAAATCAGAAAGCTTATTGCCGCCTGCATTAAGGAACAGGAGAACACCGGCCTCGACGTTCTCGTGCACGGGGAATTCGAGCGCAACGACATGGTGGAATTTTTCGGGCGGAAGCTTGAGGGCTACATCTTCACCGACAACGGCTGGGTGCAGTCCTACGGCACCCGCTGCGTGAAGCCTCCTGTTATCTGGGGCTCCATCCGGAGAACCGCTCCTCTTACCACGGATATCAGCAGCTATGCCGCCAGCCTTTCGGAAAAGCCGGTGAAGGGCATGCTCACCGGGCCTATCACCATCCTGAACTGGTCATTCCCGGCAGCGGACATCCCCGCCGCATCCTCCGTCATGGAGCTCGCTCTGGCCATTCGTGATGAGGTGCTGGATCTGGAAAAGGCCGGCGTCCGCATTATTCAGATCGACGAAGCCGCCCTGAGAGAAAAGCTTCCCCTGCGCCACGAAGATCAGGAAGCTTATCTCACTCTGGCCGTGAACGCCTTCAGACTGACCTCCTCGGGAGTGAAGCCGGAAACTCAGATTCACACCCATATGTGCTACAGTGAATTCGGGGAAATCCTGAAGAGCATTGACGCCATGGATGCCGACGTGATTTCCTTTGAGGCTTCCCGGTCAAATCTGACGCTGCTCCGGGAGCTCCGGGACGCCGGATTTGAAACCAGAGTGGGCCCGGGAGTTTATGACATTCACTCCCCCCGCATTCCCTCCGTGGCTGAATTCAAGAGCACCATCAAAAGGATCCTGGAGATTCTGCCCCGGGAGCAGGTCTGGATTAATCCGGACTGCGGCCTTAAAACCCGCGGCAATGCCGAGGTCTGGCCCTGCCTGAACAACATGATGGCAGCCGTGAGGGAAATAAGAGCGGAGCTTGAGGAGAAGAACCCTTAGGCATAACAGCCGAGGCGGAGATGAGCTCCCGCAGTAAAATGTTAATCTGACGGCAGAAGAAAACCGTCGCATGACAGAGAAACCCCGGACAGTGTCCGGGGCTTTTTTGCGTCAGATCTGAAGATCCCGGCCGGATACCTCCGCGAAAGATGACCGGACAATTTCTCCCGCGGCTTCCTCGGGACTCAGAAGCAAAACCCCGGGCTGCGCCCGTAACCGGGCCTTCTGGGCATTTCCGGGGGCCGGCGTCACCGCAAGAATGCTCTCAGCGGGAATGCCGGTCTTAATAAGAGCCCGGATTCTTGTTATGAAATCCTCCGGAGCTTCATCCGGATCCCCGGCGATGATAAACCTCCAGGAAGCGCCGGTTTCCACTGCCAGATCCGCCTCCGCCTCGTCTCCCGCGGCATTTCGGAATACCGGACGTCTCAGGATCACCGGCATTTCGCTTTCATCCCGGCCGGCAAACTTCTTCAGAATCCGCCTCGCAATATATGCCGGCCAGAGATAAACGCTGACGAATTCGCCGTAACGGGAGCTTTTAACCTCCCGAAGCTCCAGGACTCTTTTCTTTTTGCTGTATTCATATCCGGAAATAAACCCGAGATCCTGAAGCCAGACCGCAAACTGATAATTCAGGGAATGGCGATCCGGAATCTCTCCCGTGGGGATCTCCAGATCGCCGCCGTTAAGAGCCGTTCTCAGGAGGCAGTCAAAATGATCCAGACGGGAACGCCGCTCCCAGAAGAAGGCGGCAAAATCATTGACCGCATCATCCAGCTCTTCGGGAATGGTGTTTCGGTCAGCGGTCGCAATTCCGGCATGGGTCAGGCGCTCCCGGAGTCTCAGAAAACCGGGATTGTTCTCATAGGCCTGATTTTCCGGGAGCTTGCGTTCCGGATCGGGAGCGCCCTTTCTCAGGTGCGCGACGGGATTCCCCTCCATGTCTCCGGAGGCAATATCGGCAAGCACGGAATCCCGGAGCGTCTTTTTAAAAGAAGGAATATCCGTCACTCTGATGCCGGACTCCCGGGACAGGGGCTCCATGCATTCCGGTTCAATGTCAGAGGAAAGGAGAAAGACATTGCGGCCCAGAATCGGGTAGCGATCCTTAAGCTCCCGGTAACGCAAGAGATCCTCCTGCCAGCTTTCCCGGGATCCGGTTTTGCATTCGATCCAGAAGGGAATGCCGTTCAGAAGGAAGAAGACATCCATTTCAAAGTCCTCTTCGTCCAGAGAGCGCACCGCAAGATTTCCGGCGAGATGCAGGCTGATGTCCGGAGAATCCTCAAAAAGATCCTTCACGGTTTCCTCCGCAAGCCTTCCGGCCAGCATTTCCAGCCAGCCGCCGGTCAGGAAATAACGCGCCGGAGGATCCTCGCTGAGCCGGATTTCCGGAAAGCCCCGGGAGCCGGCGGTTTTGGAGGCGAGGCCCAGATCCTGAAGCTCCTGCCAGAACCGCTCCCCGGCCGGGCTCGTGAAAAACCCGGGCTCCGTCCGCCAGCGGAAGCTGTATCTGTCCGCGCTGTAATGCCGGCGGATTTCCCGTAATGCCGGAGCAAGATCGCCGTAATGCTTCCCGATAAACCCCGCAAACTCCCGCATCCCGTCGCCGTTTGCCGGGGAAACGGTTTTTCTGAGACCGGCGGAAACAATAAAAAGATCATGACCGTTCAGAAATTTTCTCAGGGGCTCCGTCTCGGGAGGGAGCGCAACTCCGGCCAGCTCCTCCCGGACTCCGGGCGCCATGAAAAACGGAGACTGGGATCCCGCCCTGAAAGAGGATCTCCGGGAGTCCTTTCTGCTGTTACCCTGAGCCAGAGACACCAGAACCTCGAGATTCCGGTTAATGCCCTGAAGCTCGGAACGAATGTCCGCAAGGATCCCCGCAATATCCTGGGAGCCCCGGGCGGCGCTGCCTTCTCCGTCCGGCGTCTGGTCATCACTGTCGTTCTGGGCTTTGGTAATGCTGTCCAGAAGCCGGTTTAAAAACTCATTGTTCGGAACAATCATCGGAAAAAACTCCTGGAATACAAAAAAGGCGGCCTCCATAATCCGCCTGAAGGAGCAGGAAGAGCGCCGGAGTCTCTCCGGAAAAACCAATCCTGACCGGACATCTGTCCTATTAATGAGGAATAATCCCGGACGGGAACGGCAAAACGCTTAAAACCTGCCGGAGCATCTCTGGCACCGGGAGCGGATTACGGAAAAAAAATTGCCAAAGCATTTTACTAAAACTTTTGAATTAATCACATTTTCAAGGTAAAATGCGCGGGAAATTTGCCGGGAGTGACGGCATTTCAGATGATTGAGCTAATTTCTAAGGAATTTGTATGAAGAAAACTAAGATGGTATGTACTATCGGCCCCAGATCCGAGCCTCGCGAAGTCCTTCAGGATCTTCTTGATTCTGGCATGAACGTTATGCGCCTCAACTTCTCTCACGGTGATCACGAAGAACAGGGCGCCCGCATTAAAACCATCAATGCGATTATGAAGGATACCGGCAAAATCTACGCCATCATTCTTGATACCAAAGGTCCTGAAATCCGCACCGGCGAAGTTCCCAACGACGGCGAGGTAGAACTGGTAAAGGGACAGAAGTTTACCATTCACACTGACATGACCAAGCCTACCACCAATGAGAGCTGCGCTGTTTCCTATCCCGGTCTCGTGCACGACATCGAAGTGGGCAAGATCATTCTGGTAGATGACGGTCTTATCGGCCTCAAGGTTCTTTCCAAGAACGCCGACGAAACCGCAGCCGAATGCGAAGTCCTTAACAATGCCAAGCTCGGCAACAAGAAGGGAGTTAACCTTCCGGGCGTAATCACCAACCTGCCGGCACTTTCCCCGAAGGATCAGGGCGACCTGGAATTCGGCGCGCAGATGGGCGTTGACTTTATTGCCGTATCCTTCGTGCGCAAGAAGAAGGACGTCGATGACGTACGTACCTTCCTTGATACCCACGGCGGCCAGGACATCAAGATCATCTCCAAGATCGAAAACCAGGAAGGTCTTGATAACTTTGAAGACATTCTTTCCGCTTCCGACGGCATCATGGTAGCCCGCGGCGACATGGGCGTGGAAATTCCGCCTCAGGAAGTTATTTTTGCTCAGAAGCGCATCATCCGCCGCTGCAATGAAGTAGGCAAGATCGTCGTAACCGCTACCCAGATGCTGGATTCCATGCAGAAGAACCCGCGTCCGACCCGCGCCGAAGCCGGCGACGTGGCTAACGCCATTCTGGACGGCACCGATGCCGTAATGCTTTCCGGCGAGTCCGCCAAGGGCAAATATCCTCGCGAGGCTGTGTGCACCATGGCTTCCATCTGCGAACGCACCGATCCGGTGGTAACTCCGCGTTATCTGGATGACCACAACACCAACGAGATCACCGAGGCCGTATGTCAGGGCGCTGTGGAAATGGCCTGCAACCTGAAGTCTCCGCTCATTGTGGTATCCACCGTTCAGGGCCGCACCGCCCGCGCCATCCGCAAGTACTTCCCTACCAGCAACATTCTGGCCATTACTCCCAACATGAAGACTGCTCGGCAGCTCTGCATCGTGCGCGGCGTAACTCCGGTAGTTCATGAGAAGGTGAAGTCTCTTGACGAGCTCATTACTGTAGCCCGCGCCGAGTCCATCAACAGCGGTCTGGCCAAGAAGGGCGATGCCATTGTGGTAGTGTGCGGCGCTCAGGTTGCTTCCGGCACCACCAACACCTCTTCTGTTCAGGTGCTTTAATCTGAATCTCTCCGGAAACTCCGGGACATAAACTGAAAAAGGGCCTTTCGGCCCTTTTTTTATTTCTGGCTTCGCCCTGCTTTCCCGCCGCCCTTTAAATACGTGAAGAAAAGCGCAGTTTTTTTTGCATCCCGGTCAAAATTTCACCAGACTGCTATATTGGCGAGACTGCTGTATTGGCGCTGTTGCATATGAACGAATGCCATAACAGGGAACAGCAGTTTAAAACAATAGCGATCCACAGTTTGTTTTTCGGAAACACAAGGAAACCAGCATGATCAAAACATACGAAGAACTGGAAAAAGTTCTCAGCGAAATTACCATTGTAAGCTCAGAACCAGATGCAGTTGAGTTCAGTTTTGAGGCCGATGCGGATAACGGCCATACCGAACAGGAAATCCTTGAAATGGAACAGATTATGGGACTCCCTCTCTTTAAGGATTACCGGGAGTTTTTGTGAAGCATTATCGTTCATTTGAAATCGTGGGAAGTATCTACGTGGACTGGGATCTCAAAGACACCGCGGAGGTAACCGTGATTCATCGGAATAACAGCAAGGAACTCGGGCTGGATTTTCCGGAGGACTGCTACTGCATCGGGAATTTTGAGCCCGACTTTCCCATCTTTATTCAAAGCAGCGTTACCGGCACAGTATATTCGTGTCAGGTGCGCAGAAAAGGCTCCCTGAAAAAATCGCTGATAATTTCTGGGAATTTATGAATGCCGAAGTCAGGCACTGGCAGAAATATGCCGCGGAATACGACACATTTTAAGGGGGAGTCGTAATCCCCTTCCCCTCTGCCTGTTACAGCTTTCCGGCCGATTTTCTTATGCCGGCTCTTTTTCCGGCCCTTCTGCGGCCATCTGAAAGAGCCGGTACACCACCTGCCCCGCCCGGCCCTCCCGGTACGGTCTTAAAAACCCGGGAAGCGCTATGGCGGCCTCGGATTCCTGTTCCACATAGACAAAGCCATCGGGACGGACAATGCCGGGCAGGAGGGCCAGAGCCTCCTCCAGCATGCCCTTCCGGAAGGGAGGATCCAGAAACACGATATCAAAGGGTTCCCCGTGATAGCTTCTGACCCAGGAGAGCGCGTCCCCTTCTATAACCTCCGGGCCCCCTGCTCCATCCCCTGCTGCCAGGAGTTCGGCATTCCTTTTCAGGTTCTGAAAAACCTGGTGATTCTTTTCCAGCAGCACAGATCTCCTGGCGCCCCGGGACCAGGCCTCAAAACCCAGGCCGCCGCTTCCCGCAAACATGTCCAGACAGGATGAGCCCGCCACCCGGAACATCAGCCAGTTGAACACGGTCTCCCGCACTCTGTCGGTGGTGGGGCGGAGTCCCTCGCTGTCCAGCACCGGAAGCCGCCGCCCCCGGAATCTGCCGCTGATAATGCGCACCGTCCCGGGGCCGCGGCCGGCCGCCCCGGTTCTGCCCTGAGAAGGGGTTTTGCCGGATTTCCCGGCGGTGTCCCGGGAGGAAGCGCTGTAATCTGCTTTCTGATGTTTCATGTGGTGAGATCCCTTTGTTTATTCCTGTTCCGTAACACATTTTCAGGGGCGGGAGCCCGTTTTCCTGCTAGGTCAGGAACTTGTCGCAGTAGCCCAGAATAAAGACGGTGGCAATGATGAGGGGGATCACGTACCGGAAATACGGAGCCAGCCAGGCGGAAAGCTTCGGGCCCTCTCCGGTATTCATCTCCGCGCGGAACCGGGAAAAGCCCCAGCCGTAGGCCACAAAAAGCGCCAGGCCCAGAGAGCCAAGCGGCAGAATGTTATTGCTTTCGATAAAATCCTCTATCTCCAGGATATTCCAGTTCATCAGGGTAACGTCCGACCAGACATTAAAGCCCAGCACGCAGGGGACGGAAAGCAGCATAATAAGCAGGGTATTTATTATCACCGACCTTCTCCGGGAGCTCCCGAATAAGTCCGCATATCCCGCAAGAGCGCTCTCAAATACCGTAATCACGGTAGTAATGGCCGCAAAGAACATGAATACGAAAAAGGCCGTGCCCACCAGGAGGCCGTATTCCATTTTGGCGAATACCGACAGCATGGTATTAAACAGAAGAGAGGGGCCGGCATCGGGCTTGAGGCCCATGCTGATGCAGGCCGGAAATATAATAAACCCGGCCATAAGAGCCACAAAGGTGTCGGTGCCCACGATCCAGAGGGATTCCCCCAGAATGGTGCGTTTCCTGCTGCTGTAGCTCCCGATGGCCAGAAGACAGCCCTGCCCCACGCTCAGGGTGAAAAAGGCCTGATTAAGGGC
>JAEEGL012434150.1_pt1 | contig 20027 bp, 19 predicted proteins | sample 9134231 | NCBI WGS metagenome assembly JAEEGL01 (sample SAMN16246548, study PRJNA631951) | gut metagenome | biome: gut microbiome; feature: rumen; material: fiber-attached | host: Bos | place: Iran: Karaj | collected 2018-10
AACTGTTGGCGTCGCTACAAGGAGGTAGGATCATGACAGGGTACGGAAATACCGAATTCAGAACGGTAACGGAAATAGGTCACATTCCAAGGACGGGCCCGGATGCGGGCGGCTCGGGTGCAATGTACCAGGGCAGAGGCCACAAACGGGAAGGAAATGATTTTGCCAAGATCCTCGAAGGCGAACAGATGGGCCACGAAAACGGCGACATCTCTGTTAAATCAACGACATACAGCCAGAAAGGATTGCCGCAAAAGATCATGATCCAGATGAAAGATTACACTTTTCAGTGATCTTTCGGTTGCTTGGTATTGCCCTCATCATCGGTCTTTGCCGAATCATATTCGATCCTCTTCACATGGAACTGCACGTCCTGCAGTATCCTTCTGTTGGATGCGATAGTATCCGCCAAAAGTCCCATTACCAGTATCAAAAATCCTATGATTATGAGCGTACATCCAAGTATGAGCGACTGAACATGTCCCATACTCTCTCCGCGCGCCATAAAGATCAGGAACCTGACTCCTATGGCCAGTCCGGCCGTTATGAAAGGTATACACAGTATGGAGAACGCCATCAGGGGCTTGTACATGATATAAGCCCTGACGATCGTGAGCATCGATTTCTTAACATATCCGCCGATACTGTTAAACAGCCTTGAAGGGCGAAGTTCTCCGTTGGTCCTGATCGGAACGCTCGTCATCGGGATACGTTCCCTTCCGGCCTGAACTATCGTCTCAAGAGTGTATGTGTAATCGTTGACTACGTTCATCTTCATGGCGGCTTCGCGGCTGTATGCACGGAATCCGCTCGGAGCATCGGGCACCGTTGTGTTTGATGCCTTCCTGACCGTCCAGCTTCCTAAATGCTGGAGCTTTTTCTTGACGAACGAGAAATGCTCCGTCTCATCGATCGGTCTGGCACCGACTACGATATCGGCCTCTCCGTTTATGATGGGTCTTACTATCTTCTCGATATCGTCACCGACATACTGGTCGTCGGCATCCGTGTTGACTATGATATCCGCACCGCAGCGAAGGCATCCGTCAAGTCCTGCAAGAAAGCCCTTCGCAAGTCCCTTGTTCTGCTTGAAATTGACGATATGATGCACTCCCCAGTTTCTTGCGACTTCAACGGTATTATCCGTACTTCCGTCATTGATTATGAGATATTCTATTTCGTCGATCCCGTCTATATGTTTGGGCAGATGATTGAGTGCAACTTCAAGAGTCTCTGCCTCGTTGTAACACGGTATCTGAATGATCAGTTTCATCGGTATTCTCCCTCGGTCATTTGAACTATAGTATAGTTGATTTGTCGCGTGAATTCAACTATACTAACTTAGGTTGGGAGGTTTTGGCAACAGCATGAAGATTGTAATGATCGGTCCGGTTTACCCGTTCACTTCGGGACTGTCATATTATGTGGCCCTGTTATACAAACAGCTCTGTAAAAATCATGATGTCACGCTGCTCAGCTACACATTTCAGTATCCGGATTTCCTGTACAAAAGACCCCAGCGGGATTATGAAGATGACACTTTAAAGATCGACGAAGCTCAGTATGTTTTAAACTCCGCCAATCCGTTCAGCTGTATCGCAACGGCAAGGAGGATCAATAAACTGAAACCCGATCTTGTCATATTCCAGTGGCTTCACCCGTACTTTGCGCCGTGTTATACGATAATAACAAGGCTTCTTCGGAATACAAAAATACTGTTCATGTGCCATAACGTGCTGCCTCACGAAAGATTCCCCTTAGACCGTGCGCTCACGAAGATGACGTTCAAGCGGGGCAACTATTTTACCGTCCACGCGGCAAGCGATGCGGACGATCTCAAAACGATCATTCCGGATGCACACCTGAAGGTAACGGTTCATCCCGCATACAACTTCTTCAAGATAAAAGATATGTCAAGGCAGGAAGGACGATCGATGCTCGGCATCGGCGAAGACGAGAACGTGCTACTATTCTTCGGCCTTGTCCGTCCTTATAAAGGACTTCAGCATCTGCTGGGTGCCCTCGGGATCATAAAGAAGGAAGATCCCGGAAACAGTCGCAGGCTGCGGCTGCTCGTGGCGGGTGATTTTGGCGGAAGCCGCCCCGGGTACGATGAGCAGATCGAAAAACTGGGCATAGGGGATATGATCGATATCGAGGATGCTCATCTTCCGATAAACGAGGTGGAAAAGTACTTTGCGGCCTGCGATCTTGTAGTGCTCCCTTATGAGGATGCAACGCAAAGCGGTGTGATACAGGTTGCGTACAGTTTTGACAGGCCGGTACTGGCTACTCGTGTCGGGGGATTGCCCGACGTTGTCATCGACGGCGAGACCGGGTACCTTACCGAACCGCTCAGACCCGATCTTATCGCCGATTCGATCAAAGATTTCTTTGACAATGACAGAGCCGCTTCGTTTGCGGCGGGAATAGAACGCGAGAGATACAAATACTCCTGGGAAAAGATGGAGAGCGTTATTATGGAGCTTACCGGATCATGAAGACTGTGATTATGGCCGGCGGTGCCGGAACAAGGATATCATCTCTCTTTCCGGATATCCCGAAGCCTTTGATACCGATCGAAGGGATCCCGGTACTCGAGCGCGAGATAAAGAGCCTTGCATCGCAGGGTTTTGACGATATAATACTGACGCTGTCGCACAAGGCGGACAAGATACAGTCATACTTCGGCGACGGATCCGCACTCGGTGTTTCGATCGAGTATTTTGTCGAAGAGACCCCTCTCGGAAATGCCGGTGCACTTTATGAGCTGAAAGAAAAGCTGTCGGATGATTTTCTCCTGCTCAATGCCGATACGGTGTTTGAGGTGGACTTTGCAAGGTTCGTGAAATACCATCATGACCACGGTGCGCTTGCGACACTTTTTACGCACCCGAACGATCATCCGTATGACAGCGGACTCATTGAGGCAGATGAGGGCGGCGCGGTAACGCACTGGTACACGAAGGAAGACAAAAGGCCTTTGTACTACCGTAACAGGGTCAATGCCGGACTGCATGTCCTGTCCAAAAAACTGATAGGTATTCGTCCCGATACACCGAAGGTCGATCTGGACAGGCAGATACTCGCACCCCTGGCCGGAAGCGGTAAGATGTTCTGCTACGACAGTCCCGAGTACGTTAAAGATATGGGGACTCCGGAACGTTTCGAAAAAGTATGCGAAGATTTCACAAGCGGGAAAGTTTGCGCGCGTAATCTCAGAAATAAACAGAAGGCGATCTTTCTTGACCGCGACGGCACGATCAACAAGGCGAACGGGTTTGTCACTTCACCCGATATGCTCTCTCTTACGGACGATGCCGCCGAAGCGATAAAGCTTATAAACGCATCCGATTATCTGGCAGTCGTTGTCACGAACCAGCCCGTGATCGCACGGGGCGAGGTGACCGTGGACGGACTTCGGACCATTCATAACAAAATGGAAACGCTTCTCGGAAACGAAGGAGCATATATCGACGGCCTGTACTACTGTCCTCACCATCCGGACAGCGGATTTGAGGGAGAGATAAAGGAACTCAAGATCGACTGCGAATGCCGCAAGCCCAAGCCGGGACTGATATATGCCGCGGCATCGGATCTTAACATAGATCTTGCATCTTCATGGACGGTCGGAGACACCTCAAGGGATGTCGGTGCAGGCAAAAACGCCGGAACACGCACGGGGCTGATCGACAGGGAAGGTAAGGGTACGGACCTTGATCCCGACATTACCGGATCGGATCTTGCGGATATAATAAAACAGATCTTAGGGAGATAACGAATTGAGCACACAAAACGACAAAGTACTTACGCATATTGATGAACTGATCGAAAGATATCCCGCACTTGCCGTGTGCAGGGATGATATCGCAGATGCTTATCATATGCTGAAGGATATGTATACAAACGGTCACAAACTTCTCGTTGCGGGAAACGGCGGATCGGCTGCCGATGCCGAACATATCGCGGGCGAACTCATGAAAAAGTTCAGGCTCACGCGCCACGTCCCCGAAGATTTCGCGCAAAAGCTCAAAGCTGTCGATCCCGACAGAGGCGCAAAGCTTGCGGCCAATCTCGAGAGGAGTCTCACGGCGATACCCCTCGTAACATGCGAGGCCATAACGACCGCGTACATGAACGATGTTGATGCGATAGGAGTGTTCGCACAGCAGCTGTACGGTTTCGGAAGGGAAGGGGATGTGTTCCTCGGCATATCCACCTCGGGAAACAGCGAAAATATAATAAGCGCCGCAGTTACCGCAAAGGCGCTTGGAATTAAGACGATCGTCCTTACCGGGTCAGGCGGCGGAAAGCTTGCCGGATATGCCGATATAACGATCAGGGTCCCGGAGACGGAAACCCATAAGATACAGGAGCTTCATCTCCCTGTCTATCACTGTTTGTGCATGATGCTCGAAGAAGAATTCTTCGGAGCGGCATAACGGTTCCTTTTCAGATTGTTAAGACAGTACCTGGCGTTCTCGATATTCGGGAACGCTTTTGTTATGGCCGCTTTTGCTCTCCATGCAAAAAGGGATCTGCGGTATTTTCCGTCCTTCTCAAGAACTCCGCCGTGCTCTATCATATACACTTCGTCGAAGTGCCGGTCGGACCTTTGATTCGAAACACCTTCCCTGTCACACACACCTACGAACATGTTCATATGGACAAACTTTTTTCCGTCAAAGAAGATCCTGCGAAGCTGGTCATGATCGGCAGCTATCTTATAGTCCGTGTTGAACCTGTATTCGCGAAGAGTCTTTGCGTTGTATATGCATGACTGGTGTCCGATGCTGAGTTTTTTCTCTTCGCTGTTCGCAAAATGTATCTGCGGAAAATCACACAGCTTCATCGAATATATCGTATTACCGAACAGAACATCCGCATCCTGCGCGGCATACTGCATCGCATTTCTTATCACGTACTCATCATAAAAGCAGTCGCCCGCATTCATGTAGATGATCCAATCCCCCGTTGCGATATCCGCAGCGGCATTCATCGCATCATATATTCCGGTATCGCTTTCGATGACGTGCTTTACCGTTATCCTCTCATTGGTGTTTGCGGCAACAGCAGCTTTTATAAGCTCATTCGTCGCATCAGTCGAACCGCCGTCTTTGATGATGTACTCAATGTCGGCACCCTTTTGTCCGAGGACACTTTGAAGCGTTTTCTCTATACAGTTTTGAGCATTTAAGCAAACCGTTATTACCGAGATCACTTTTATTCTCCGTCTTTTATCAGTTTATATATTGCGGCTGCGGACTTTTTCGAATTGAAGTTTTCCTCGACAAAGCGAAAATCATCCGCGCACTTTTTTGCAAGATCGATATCGTTTTGTGTTGCAACAGCTATTGCATCAGCCCATGTACCAACATCAAATCCTTCCACGATCCTTCCCGCATTTTGATCGTAAAGAATGTCATGTGCGAGCGGAACATTATCGGATATAAGAAGATAGTCTCCCGCACCGAGTGCCTCGAGAAGGACGAATCCGAAACTCTCCCATTTTGAAGGGAGTATGAATACCTTTGCCTGTGCATATTCGTTTGCAAGCTCACTTTTATCCGTGATCTTTCCCGTCAGGACGATACGATCCGAAAGTTCGGGATGGGAGGTTTTTACAGCGGCAACTTTTTCCGAAACCTCACCGGTGTAAGGACCTATAAGTCTTAGCTGCCAGTCATGTCTTCCGGCGGATCTTACAAAAGCGTCGATCAGAAAATCCGTGTTCTTCGGCTTGCTGCCAAGCTCTCCGACTGTTATGATCCTGTTCATTTTTTGCGTATGATCGACCGTATCGGTAACGGGAGAATAATTTCCGTTTGCGATAAACTTAACCTTCGTATTGACCTCATCCTGAACCGTACCGACAAGCTTTGATGTCTCCCCGCTGACGATATCCGCAAGTTCTATCGTCCTCTTCTTGATCCATGCACGCGGGTCTTTGCGTCGCAGTTTTCCTATCTCCGCAGGTCCGAGATCGAGTTTTAAATAAACCTTCGCCGTCGGCTTTAAATATCTTTTTGCCGCAAGACAGTATGCATACGACGACAGGTTAAGATGATATATGTTAAGCACGTCGATGTTGCCGGCATTCTTTTTTATAAAAGAGACGCCGTCTATGATCCTGCCGAATCTCTTTTTTACAAATACTAGTTTGGCATTTTTGATCTGCTGTCCGACGTACGGATAATCACCGTTTTCATATGTTGCTATACAGGCATCAACATCGGGATACTCTCCGGCGAGAGTCTCAGGGATCATTCCGATGTCTTTTGCCAGATGTGTGTTTTCGGTTCGCAAAAACAGCGTATAGAATGTCATACAAAACCCTCTCAAGAAAGCCGAGTGCATATGCGATGTCAAATATCAACTCACGTACTTTGCCGACGCCGAGATACTCTTTCAGGTACAGCTTCATACCCGTGGCAAAGTGCTTATATGCGCGTATCTTTCCGCCGTATCGTTTCCTGATCGAAACGGAATGAAAGTGATCGTACCTGTCCTTTGTCAAAACGGCGACATCATATCCGATGTTCTTAAGCCGCTTTGCAAATATATTCTCCTCATAGTAGAGGAACGTGCGCTCATCAAGTCCGCCGGCTTCTTTATACGCATCTTTTGAAACAGCCCAGAATGAACCTTCAACGACACCGACTGTTTCCATCGTATTTGAAGACGCGATCAGACGATTTTTTATCCTCTTTTTGTCGGCGGTAAACCAGAGCATGAATACCGTTTCGATCACTCCGGTATACGTCGGAAGATCCCATACATTATAGCCCTGATTGACTATCGGGGCAACAACGCCGGCCTTCGATCCGCCGCTTAAAGCCTGCTGCATATCCTCTATGACTTTTTCCTCAAACTCAACATCCGGATTCGAAACAAAGAGCACATCGGGATCGTATTTTTCGATCGCATAACGGCATCCGAAATTGTTTCCGTACGCATAGCCTCCGTTCTTTTCCGTTCGTATGACATCGACCCTGTCACCGGCAAGTTCTCCGAGTATCTCAAAAGAATCGTCCGAAGAATTATTGTCTACGACGATTATCTTATCAAGGCATCCGATCTTTGACGCCATCGAAACAAACTCCGATGTCGTCGCATGATCGTTATAATTCAGTACAATAAGGGAATTACGCATTTACCCTCTTCCTTTTGATCTCTCTTTTGCTTTGTTGATCTTATATATCTCTTCCGTTGCGATCCTTGTCTTTGCAACGATATCTTTCCTGTCGGGGAAACAGTAGTAGAGTCTGCCCTTATCTCCGATACATATGACGTCACCGATCTCGTACCAGAAATAATCGCTGTAACAACTGTAGCATTTTCCGGGTCCCTGTTTATAGTTAAGCTTTCCGTCACAGCCCGTCAGTTCGAAACCGGACGGATCATGATGAAGATGTCCGCGGCCGACCATATAGAGCGCTTTATAGTCGACTATCATTCCGATATTCACATCGGTATCAAGACAGTATGTTCCGGCCTGTATCTCGTCTCTGACGCACTGACGCTCCCACGCATACCAGTCGGGAATGTGCGAAAACTTTGTATTGTCCGCACGCGAGATAAGCTCTCCGTATTCGTTCATGTCATAGAGCGCTCCGCAGTTATGACATACGAACGTTGTTCCAAGGCCCTCCGTATTTCCTTCCGACATGCAATGCGGGCATTTGTACAGTATCCTGTTAAGACCGTCCGCCCTGAAGCTTTCGGTGATCTTTATCCCGTTCTCCTTCTGCCATCTGAAGTAATCAAATGAAAACGCCTTATCAAGTATATCATCAATATCCGCAACCGATGCGTTTTTGATCTCGTCGGGCGTCAAGAGACACTCCATTGTCGCAGATACTTTTACCTTTCTCTTCTGAAGGTTATTGTACAGCGGATCGCGTGCGAATGATCCGTACGTTGTGATCATGACGACCGGGACTTTGAGAGCCTTAAAGAGTACTCCCATCTTTCGCGGGAGCTTAGTCGCCGTTCCGTCGAAAGAATAGCTTGCCTCGGGATACATAAGAACACTTGATCCGTTTTCGCAAAGCGCATGTTTAAGGTCCGAGATGAGCGAAACATCGGTAACGAACTTCTGGGTCGGTATGCATCCGAGACTCCTCATGAGTCCTTCCTTCCCGACAAGTCCGTCCGATGTACATACGATGTTGTACGGCATCGGTATCATACGCGATGCGATCTCGAGATCGAGAAAGCTCGAATGATTCATGAGAATAAGCCACGGGCCTTTGCCCGCACGCCCCATATCCTTCATCTCATATGAAAAATCAACCGCCCGAAGGTCAGGCGCCGACAGGAGTTTTACAAGCATCCCAAGTGCACGGCTCGGCTTCTTAGGCTTGATGTGCCCGGGAGATTTTAAGGCTATGACCTCGTCATATGATTTTTCGATCGTTTTGATCTTCATTTTATTTCCTTTTCGGCAGATGCCATCTCGTGCGCCGTAAATGCGCACAGCTTTACATCGATATCATAGTCCGGATGATCTGCCGTAAACTTTTTGTATGCCCTCATGCACTGCTTAGCAGACTCTGCCGCGGGATCCGCAAGTGCTCCGCCGAATATCCCCGAGCTTATAAGAGGAAACGAAATGCTGTGATATCCGTTTTCCATCAGCACGGTAAGCGAATTGTAGTATGCCATAAAAAGCGCATCAAACGCGGTCGGTGTTACGGCAAAGTTCGGACCGACAGCGTGGATTATAGCTTTTGCATTTTTCATATTAAATGCAGGGGTGATCACCGCATCGCCGTCTTCAAGCGGCGTTTTGATCTTACTGCAGGCATCGGTCAGCTCACTCATTCCGGCCTTTGAAAAGATCACTCCGCATATTCCGCCGCCTGCCCACAGGCCGCTGTTGGCCGCATTAACAACTGCATCTACCGTCTGGTCTGCGCAGGAGGCATTTAACAATTCGATCTTACTCATGTTCTTCCTTCTTCGTAGCGGATCAGTCCCACCAGTAACTCCCATAGTATCTGATGACGCGGTTCTCATCGAGTTCAACCTCGAATATTCCGGAAAGCGCAGGACCGCTTTCATTGTACTTGTCGGGATCTTCGATCATAAGTTTATGGTTTTTGGTTATCCAATCATATGGCGTTTCTCCCTTTTCGTAGTTTCCGAAGAACTGCATCTCGGCCGAGCTGTCAAAGACCGTATCATCATCAATGATAAGATCCATTTGCGAAGGTTCTCCGGTGACCATATACGGTATCGTTACCGATACATCATGCAAAATAACGCAGTCTTTCAGTACCTCGATCTGCTCACCGCCGTACAGCCAGTACCAGTTTCTGTTGCCGGTATATGTTCCCGCAAACTTAACATATGCATCTTTAAAACCTGCCGCCTTTACGTCGGCAAGTGTATCCTCGGCATCCTTTTTTGAACTGTACATGCCCGCGGTAACGACATAGTACGGTTCGGGATTAAGCTCGGAAAAATCAGGTGTATATACGATCGGACACAGGCGGTAACCCGCATCATCGAGCTTCATTTCGGTATCCAGGCACTCATCGGTTGTCTTAAAAGAGGCAACGAACACTCCGTAATACTCACCGGATTCAAACGATGAAACGCTCACATCAGGTTCCTCATAAATGCCGTAAGTATCATCATCCAATTCCAGATCACCAACCGATATCACCGGTATATCATCCTCACTCGCTCGCAGGAATATCGTTTTTCCAAAAAACTCATCGATGATCTTATCACCGTCGATGTTCATAGTAAGCTTATCGCCTTCAACGCTGTAATCAGCACTGATCTCACAAGGCATTGTCCCGTATCCGAGGAGATTTCCGGTGCCCGTAAAAGAACCTTCCTCAAAATCGCATCCGTATTCGGCAAATATAACCTCAGTCGAGTAAGTCTTTTGGAACATGATCATATCGGTTCCGTCAATGCTGAGGAACACATGCGGCGGCCTTCCGTCAGACATCCACAGGCCCTGAAGCGCCTCATCACCTTTTCCTTTTTTGTTTATATACGGAAATATATCTTCAACGCTGTCATCTTTACGGAATATCCGCTCTATGCCGTCTTCGGTGCAAAGAAATCCGTTCTTGTCAAAGCCCTCAAACAGAAGACCTTCGTCCATAACGGTTATGTCTCCTTCCCATCCCTGTGTCCAGTACTTGCCGGCATTGGACATGTTGGAGAAGGACAGTTCGTTTACCCTGACAGTGTCGGCACTCGTGCTTTTCATATCATCGGGATCGAGCGGTACAAACTCCGTGGCCCAGTAACTGTAGGCCTCCAATGTAGTGCCGTCATCCTTCATAGCTTGTCCGCAAAACGCATATACATTGTCTCCGAAAGCGATAACGTTCATGATAAGGCACTTGTCGTTTTCCGGATCGTCATCCTCGACATCGCATGAGTACTTGCCGACAAGGCGCTGCGCGAGCGATTTCTTTTTCTTCTTTTCATCGTCGCTCTTCTTTTTTTTCTTCTTCGGCTCCTCTTTCTCCTGCTGCTCTTCGCGCACATTTTCGTCCGCGGAAGGTTTGGTGCCGGCCTCTTTATTACATCCCGTAAGCAAAGCACAGCCCATAAGAGCGACGATAACCGTAAGCAGTGATTTTCTCATACCGTCAGTTTCCTTTCCATAAAGTCAGCTTTTCGCCGACAACTTCTTTGATCGCGTTTATTTCATACGGGATAAGTCCCGTCATAGTTCTCTCGCCTGCCGCCAGGCCTCTCTCGATCCCGGCTGCACCCGCCTTATCGATATCGGTGAAGATATTTATCTTGCATATGCCCTGCCTGATCGCTTCACGGATGTCGTCATCCGAAAGTCCGCTTCCTCCGTGAAGGACAAGCGGCAGTCCCGTTCCGGCTGCGATCGCGTGAATCCTGGCAAAATCAAGTTCGGGCGGGAACTTATAATCTCCGTGCGCATTCCCGACGGCAACCGCAAGTGAATCGATTCCTGTACGCGATGCAAAATCAACAGCCTGCGCGGGATCCGTAAAGTAGTCGCTCGGCTCGGATAGTTTTCCCGCTCCTTCGTTGTCTCCGACGTGACCGAGCTCAGCTTCAACACTTACTCCCTTGGCATGACATATCCTTACCATCTGGGCCACACGCTTAACGTTCTCCTCATACGGAAGTGTCGAGCAGTCATACATGACCGATGAAAAACCGAGTTCCAACGCCTCCATGCATCTGTCAAACGTAAGACCGTGATCGTAATGAACACATACGGGTACGGATGCCTTCTTCGCCATCGGTATAAGATATTCCGCGACTCTCTCAAGCTCCATCGCCGGAAGCAATACCTCTGCAGTGCCGACCATTACGGGGCACTCCGTCTCCTCCGCGGTCTCTATGATCGCCCGGGCCATCTCAACATTTACAGCGTTGAAAAATCCCACGGCGTATCCGCCCTCCCTTGCGGGATGCAGGATATCATTCATGTTAACAAGCATGTACCTCTCCTCCGAAATAATCTAGTTGCGGGGCCATCCGTCAGATATCTTTTTATCTATTTCCTCAAAACTCTTAAGGCCTCCGAGGGCATCGACGGCTTCAACACAGCATGCGCCCGTTGCCACCGCATAAAGTACACATTCCTCAAGGCTTTTGCCGTTAAGTATCGAAGTCAGGAAAGCCGCCACGCTCGTATCCCCGGCTCCCGTACCGGACACTACTTTTTCGGGCTTAAAGCTTTTCTCAAAACCCTTTTTGCCGGCCCAGGCCTTCGGGTCCAGTTCCAGCTTTTTGCTTATCGTATCGATCCTTCCTTCACCCGCCGTGCAATAATACATCCCGGGCGCGCCGCATTTTATGAGCACTATCTTTGCACCCATATCAAGGCACCGCTGCCCCAGCGGCTCTATATCTTCCGCCACATCGAGTACTCCGGTCAGATCGCATCCGGGATTAGAGCTCTTTAATCTGTCGAATTTACTCCGGTCGAGCATAAAGAGGAGTTCTTCAACGCTCGGTACAAATATATCCGTATGCGGGAGTGTCTTTGACAGGATCGATCTCCAGTCGGCCCTGCCGGCCTCGGTATCCGGATCTACCGCACAAAGATCGAGACTTGTGGCAGCTCCGGCCTCGCGGACCATACTCATTACTTTTACGAGTTCTTCGCCGTCATTTTCAAATATTCTTTTCATGATCGGGGGATATCCGAAATGAAACAGTGCAGCTTCCCTTATGGCATCCATCGGAAGATCGTCGGCAACAAACGTATCGTTTGCTCCGGGATCATGAAGAAAGATCCTGTCGATACCGGGGATCGCAAGCACGACCGAATAAGATGTGGAATCTCCGCGGCTCCTGATAAGTCCTTTTGAAGCGTCATATCTGTCGGTTATCGATACAATAATATCAGCGAACGCATCATCGCCGGTCTTGCCGGCGAGGGTTACGTCCGCTCCGAGTATCTTCATGGCAAGTCCGGTATTCGCTACCGCACCGCCCGTATGTATGTCGGCATCACCGACATTGATAAGCTTTCCCGGCGACAGTATATCTTCTATCTTTTTACTTGTCTGCACGGGGACAGCCGGCGTGATATCCAAACATATATGACCGGCCACCACAGCTTTTTTGTTCATCGTGTAAGAAAGCCTCCTGCAGCATTAATCCCTCACTGCAAATTATACCTTATTTGAAGCTTCTTCGCGATATCTTATTGCCTTTACAGGTTTTCTTCGACGATACGTCTTACTTCTTTCATATCCGTCGTGGGCTCGAATCTTCTTATAACGTTGCCCTCCCTGTCAACAAGGAACTTCGTGAAATTCCACTTGATGTATGCCTTGTCTCCGAAAGCTTTGTTGTTAAGATCCGCAAACTTTTTGAACGCCGCACTCTTTAACCCTTTGCCAAAGCCCTCGAACGATTTCTGTGTCGCAAGAAAAGCAAACAACGGTTCCGCCTCTTCGCCGTTGACATTGATCTTGGCAAACTGCGGGAAATCCGTTCCGTACTTTAATGAACAGAACTCGTGTATCTCCTCTTCCGTTCCCGGTGCCTGGTTTGCAAACTGGTTGCACGGAAAATCAAGTATCTCAAAACCCTTGTCCTTAAGGTCCTTGTACATTTCCTCAAGCGGCTTGTAATGCGGTGTGAATCCGCATCCTGTCGCGGTATTTACTATAAGGAGTACTTTTCCTTCATAATCCTTAAGACTAACTTCATTTCCCGATCTGTCCTTAACATTAAAATCATAAACCGTAGCCATATTTCGTCCTCCTTTGCTCCTGCATTTATCTTTTGCTCCATTATATTTTGCGCAACATATTTTGTCAAGCAGTTTTTATGATCACATTAATACCGGGAAATCACACGATATCAGCCACTTTGCATCCGGTAACGGCTGTCAGGTCAACGGGTGAGAGTTCGATCTGATACCCGACCTTGCCGGCGCTGACAAACACTTTGTCATACCCGTTTACCGTTTCATGTATGAACGTGGGGAACGGTTTTTTCATACCGATCGGTGAGCATCCTCCGTGAACATATCCCGTCAGAGGCAACAGTTCTTTCTGCTTTATCATGGCAACCGCCTTCTCCCCGCACGCCTTTGCGGCTTTCTTCAGATCCAGCTCCGCCTCGACCGGCACAACAAAAACGTAATATGCCCCGCTTTTTCCCTGTGTCACAAGTGTCTTGAAAACCTGCTTTGCATCTTCTCCGAGAATGCGCGCGATATCAACTCCGGTCAGCGTCGCATCCTGCTCATATGTATGGCTCTTGTAGCTGATCTTTTTGCTGTCAAGAACCCTCATTACATTTGTCTTATCATCCTTCTTCATGCGTGATATCTCTTCTCAGTTTTCCGGCTTCTTTCCGATAAGCCTTATAACGTCCGCCTCATCGGCATCCGGATACATATCCGTAACGTGATCGAATATCCTTTCCCATGACTCCTTAGGCTTTTCCGAATACGCGGCCGTCACGGTATCATATCCCCAGATGGTCTCCGGCGGCAGCATGATCGATACAGCCATTCCGTATTCTTCTCCCCGCTTGTTCCTCCGCCTTTGAAAATCGGCTATCACAAGATACAGCTGCATCTGCAGTCCCGTGATCACTCCGGGGTAATTCTTCAAACCGCCCTTGCCAAAGCCCGCTGCTTTTTTCAGCTGCGTGGACAGTATCATCTCATCTTTATATACCGCATCTCCTTCTTCATCTTCCCCGATGAAAAAGTCCATGATCTTCTTTTCCCTGCGACCGGCCAAACCATCCTGGTATCTTGCATCAAAGTCGTATCCGTCTCTTCTGAAGTTAACAAAATAAGGAAGCCACTCAAGGCTTATGAAACCCGCCTTGTTTCCGAAGAACTTTCCGTAGGCCACCTGCTTGCTCGCAGCTATGATCTGCCTCCACTCCCACGGATCTTCCTGCAGATCACCCGTCCACCAGAAATCAGGTGATGTGTGTTCCTCCGCGGAAAAGCCTTCCACTTCGTTTCCGAACAGCGGAAGAAAACCTATCTCGTTTATCCAGTTAACAAGTTCCTGCCATGTCCGGATCCGATAGGGATCATCCCAATCGAGACCTCTCATGATCCATTCACCGTTTTCTACCGACATTTATTTCTCCTCAGATAACGATCTGATATCCCACTTTCATCTGGTGGGCGATATCGCCAAGTTCTTCTTTCAGTATCCCGAATGCTCTGTCTTTTGTACAGTGGCCTGTACATATATACTCTATACCCGTGTTGCGTATCGTGTTCGCAACGTCTCTTATCTCTGCATCCGATTTGTTAAACAGATGCAGTCCGCCGATCAGGCCGTATACTTTTTTGTCCGGAAAAGTAGCTCTTGCCTCGTTTATTATATTGCCCGCTCCGCCATGCGAGCATGAGTTCAGTATTACAAGACCCCTGTCCGTATCAAGCACCAGGCTCTGCTCATGCGAAAAATCATCCGGTATCCATCCGTGCGATGTTTTCCTGAACATCAGCTCTCTCTTTCCTATGCTTTCAAGTCCTTTTGTCTTGTGAGGCAAAAGCCACACACCTTCCATAAGCTTATAATCACCCGATACCTTCTCTATCCTGTCCGGGTACTTTTCTATCATCTTCCGGGGAATTCCGATGTACTTTTTGAAAATGATCTTCTTTGCATAGCAATCATCAGATGTTTCATCTCTTACATATAGCTTTGCGATATTGTTCTTTTCAAAGAAAGTCGGGAATCCGTTCGCATGATCATAATGGGCATGGCTGAGAGCGGCATAGTCGATATCCGCCACATCGATCCCGAGTTTTTCCATATTCTCAAGAAACAGATCCGTGGAACCCGAATCCAAAAGAATATTTTTGCCGGCATACCGTACCAGAACGGACAGACCCCATTCACCCTGTATACCGTTATTCTCTTTATTATCGACAATAATTGAGATCTTTGTTTCCATTTCAACATCTCCCCAAAACTATTTCACTGCCCAAAATCCTGCCTGAAGGTATGACTTCAATTGCCATTCTTCCGCTCCTTTTTTAAGTCGTGACAATCCGTCCATCAGTACACTCCTCGGACAGGCTATATTCATCCGAAGGAAGCCCTCTCCCTGTTCTCCGAATATACGGCCCGGAGACAGGAATAATCCGGTAGTCGTTCTGAGAAAGCTCCCGAATTTGGTGACGTCTTCTTTCAGTCCCGACAGATCAAGCCATACAAGATACGTCGCTTCACCTCTTACGGCCTTTATCTGCGGTATCTCTTTACGCAGGTATTCCTCCACCGCTTTTCTGTTTCCCGATATATACGCGCGGAGCTCTTCAAGCCAGTCTGCCCCTTTCTCAAATGCCGCAACAGCCGATACCGTTGCAAATGAATTGGGCTCTGACAATTCATCCGTATCAAATGCCCCTCTGACTTTTTCCCGGATCTCGGGATTACTTACATACACTGCCGCAGTCTTAAATCCGGCAAGGTTAAATGTCTTGGTAGGTGCGATACAGGAAATGCTGATATCGGCGCATACATCCGATACCGAAGCAAACGGATTGTATTCTTTTCCGGGTTCGGTAAGATCGCAGTGTATTTCATCAGAAATAACCGTTACGTTATGTTTTTTCGCAAGCTCGCCTACCCTCTCAAGTTCCTCCTTCTCCCATAATCTGCCTGAAGGATTCTGAGGATTGCAAAGTATCATGAGGCAAGTTTTCGGATCGGACATCTTCCTGTCAAGGTCATCAAAGTCCATCTTATAAACACCGTCTTCATAAATAAGAGGACTCTCCTTGACCAGTCGACCGTTGCCCTTGATTATATTGAAAAAGCAGTTGTAGACCGGCGGCTGTATCAGGACGTTCGATCCCGGCTTGGTAAATGTCCTTATCATGGCCGAGACGGCAGGTATTACACCGGCGCAGAAGATCAGTCCGTCCTTCTTCATCGCAAATCCATGTCTGTCCTTCCACCAGTTTATATACGCATCATACCATCCATCCGGTATGACCGGGTATCCCAAAATCCCATGATCCAGTCTCTCTCTTACGGCCTCAAGTATTTCCGGTGCGGCTTTAAAATCCATATCCGCCACCCACATGGGAAGCTCGTTTTCTTTGACATCCCATTTCATTGAATCGGTTCCGGTCCTGTCTGTTACGGAGTCAAAATCATATTTCATCTTTCGTTTTCTCCTGTCTGCTTTTTTATCATGCCAATCCGGCATACTCGTAACCGGCTTCCTCTACTGCGGCTTTGATCGCAGCCTCATCAACATCTTTGGAATTTGTGATCGTAACAAGATTCTCCTCATGGGATGCAACAACACTGTCTATCCCATCGATCGCCTCAAGAGCCTTCTTTACATGCATTTCACAATGTCCGCACATCATTCCGTTTACTTTGATCTTCATATCTTTGTTCTCCTTTATTATTTTAATATTGGTTTTCCGAACCGGTTTATCTCTTTTACTGTCATAGGGCCTTATCCTGTTGAGACGAAGCGCATTGGATACAACGCAGAAGCTCGAAAGTCCCATGGCTGCCGCTCCGAATACCGGGTTTAATTCCCATCCGAAAGCAGCCACATAGCACCCTGCCGCCAGCGGGATTCCCAAAACATTATAGAAAAATGCCCAGAAGAGATTCTCGTGTATATTCCTAAGGGTACTTCTTGAGATCCTGATGGCAGCCGCAACATCCCTGATACTGCTCTTCATAAGGACAACATCCGCCGCATCAATCGCCACGTCGGTTCCCGCTCCTATCGCTATTCCAAGGTCTGCACCGGTCAGCGCAGGGGCGTCATTGATGCCGTCTCCGACCATGGTCACGAGGCCGTATCGTTTGAGGTTTCTTATGACAGCTTCCTTACCGTCCGGCTTAACGGAAGCTACAACCTCATCAACACCTGCCTGTTTTGCAATGGCCGCTGCGGTAACCTCGTTATCGCCCGTAAGCATGACTGTACGGATACCCAGTGCTTTAAGCTCCGCTACGGCTTGTCTCGAATCTTCTTTTATAACATCCGAGACTCCGATGATGCCTAGAAGTTTATCGTTTTCGGCAAAAAGGACCGGCGTCTTACCGTCCGTGGCAAGCCCTTTTATAAGCTCTTCCGTCTCTTTATCCCATTCTCCCAAAATGCTTCCGATAAACTTTGCACTTCCGCCGCATATATCCTTCGCTCCGAGTTTTGCTTTCAGTCCGTTTCCGGGAAGAATTTCAAACTCCGTTGTCTCTTCAAGAGCAACTCCGCCTTCCACGGCATATTCCGTAACTGCCTTGGATATGGGATGTTCACTCTTTGATTCAAGAGCATATGCAACCGTCAGGAGTTCTTCTTCCGAAGATGCGTTGATCGGACGGACATCGGTGACTTTCATCTCTCCGGTTGTGATGGTTCCTGTCTTATCAAGTGCAACGATCGCTGTCCTGCCGGCCTGCTCCAGGGAAGCCGCGGTCTTAAACAGGATACCGGTCCTGGCTGCGATCCCGTTTCCGACCATTATCGCTACGGGTGTGGCAAGTCCCAGTGCGCACGGGCAGCTGATCACAAGCACCGACGCGGCTCTGGCTACTGCATACCCGACAGTCTGTCCCGCCATAAGCCAGATCACAAACGTTACAAGTGCGATCCCGATAACAGTCGGCACAAACACACCCGAAACCTTATCCGCGATCTTGGCGATCGGTGCTTTTGTGGCTGCAGCGTCGCTCACCATCCTTATGATTGCCGAGATTGTTGTATCCTCTCCGACCCCGGTAGCCTCGCAGACCATATAGCCGGAGGTGTTTATGGTGGCTGCGGATACCGTATCTCCAACGATTTTCTCCACCGGAACGCTTTCGCCGGTAAGGGCTGATTCATTTACCGCGCTCCCGCCTTCAGAAACGATACCGTCCACCGGAATACTGTCCCCGGGCCTTACCACGAACCTATCTCCGACCTTCACATTTTCGACGGGAACGGTAACTTCCGCTCCATCCCGAAGTATTGTTGCAGTCTTTGGCGAAAGATCCATCAGTCCCTTGAGGGCACTTGTGGTCTTGCCCTTGGAGACTGCTTCCAGCATCTTACCGACGGTTATCAGCGTTAGGATCATGGCCGCCGCCTCAAAATAGAACCGGTTCATGTAATATATGACAAGCTCTTCGTTGCCGTCTGCCACGGCCCCTGTCATGCCAAAGAGCGCCGCCACACTGTACCCGAAAGAAGCTGCAGCTCCAAGTGCCACCAGGGTATCCATGTTCGGCGACCTGTGAATAAGCCCCCTAAATCCGTTTATGAAAAACTTCTGGTTGATGACCAGCACCATTCCGGACAACAGCAGCTGATACAGTCCCATCGCCACATGATTTCCATCCAAAAATCCCGGCAACGGCCAATCCCATAGCATATGCCCCATTGACACGTACATAAGCGGGAGCAAAAGAGCTGCCGACCAGATAAGCCTCTTTTTCATCTTTGGGGTCTCGGTGTCTTCCAGCGAGTCATCTCCTGCCGCACGGCGGGCTTCTTTGTCGCTGCCGCCCTTTACACTGGCCCCGTATCCCGCAGCCTCAACAGCTGCTATTATATCTTCGGGACGTGCCGAGCCTTCTACTCCCATGGAGTTGGTAAGAAGGCTGACTGCGCAGCTCTCGACACCCTCGACGGCACTTACCGCCTTCTCAACTCTGGCCTGACAGGCAGCACAGCTCATCCCTGTCACTTTATATTGATCCATGTTATCACCTCAGATCACTTCATCAGCTTTTGCATTGCTGCAACAAGTTCATCGATCACTTCGTCGTTACCCTGCCTGATATTATCCGCGACACATGTTCTCATGTGATTGGCCAGAAGTGCTTTGTTAAAACTGTTCAGCGCATTGGTGATGGCCGAAACCTGAATAAGAACATCGGTGCAGTATGCGTCATTTTCCAACATTCCTTCAACGCCTCTGACCTGTCCTTCGATCCTCTTAAGCCTGTTCATGAGATCTTTAAACTCTTTTTCGTCCCGCTCCTTATGCTTACCGGAACAGCAGCACGAGCAGGATTCCTCTGTGTTTTTGACACAACGCGAATGATCTGACATATTCTTTGTCTCCTTTTTGTTATACCCCCACCGGGTATCTGTGCGATCATATAATATACCCCCGGTGGGTATATGTCAATTACAAATCTGCAATTCTCAATATCAACAAAAAAGACCGGTCACTAAACCGGTCTTTAAGTCAGCTTAAAGTCTTAAGGGTCGGGATTAAAGATAGGATTTCTTTAATACGCTTTAACATCCCTTGGATACATTTGGTTCCTCACGATTTATTTGCGGATATCTGCAGTTTTCTATCAAGCTGTTTATTAAATGATCGTTGCAAACACGCCATCCAAAGCTGCGAGAAAAGCCTTCAAAACCTTTGGATTATTAAGATTTTGGGCCAAAGCAGTTTTATCACCGATTCTCCATTCTCTTATAGTTCTTTTAATCCTTCTTTATCGAAATAATAGATGTTTTCTCTTTTATAGCCATACTTTGATCCACTGACACTGATATGGGGTTCAAATGTAAAAAGACTGACATCTGCAAGT
>JAEEGL014481538.1_pt1 | contig 20027 bp, 13 predicted proteins | sample 9134231 | NCBI WGS metagenome assembly JAEEGL01 (sample SAMN16246548, study PRJNA631951) | gut metagenome | biome: gut microbiome; feature: rumen; material: fiber-attached | host: Bos | place: Iran: Karaj | collected 2018-10
CGGTCTGGCGAGCCGCTGCGCGGTCCAGATCGCCTACGCCATCGGCGTGGCGCGCCCCGTTTCGGTCATGATCGACACCTTCGGCACCGCCGAGGCCGATGAAGATAAGATCGCCGCCCGGCTGACCGAGCTGGTCGATCTCCGGCCGGCCGCCCTGATCCGCCGCTTCGATCTGCGGCGCCCGATCTATACGCCGCTGGCCGCGTACGGCCACATGGGGCGTGAGGAACTCGGCGTCAGCTGGGAGAAACTCGACCTCGTCCCCGCTCTGAAAGAGCTGCTCTGACCGTTCCCGCCGGGCGGGAAGGCGCGCCGGGACTCTCCGGAAGGCGTCTCTCTGGCCGGCCTCTCCCTACTATCTTTTTCCGAGGTAGCCATGAATCATCCTTTTTCCGACGCCTCCGGGCGGGAAGGCCTTCTCGAGATAGAAGGTACTGTGGAACACATCGTGTTTCAGAACGAGAACAACGGCTATACGGTCTGCGAGCTGGCAGTCTCCGGCGAAGAATATGTCACCCTGGTCGGAATCATGCCGTTTCTCGCCGAGGGAGAAGGAATCAAAGCGCTCGGCCGCTGGGAAATGCACGCCAGCTTCGGACGGCAGTTCAAGGTGGAATACTTCGAAAAGCAGCTCCCCGTCGGCGAAACCGCCATGCTGAAATATCTCTCTTCCGGCGCCGTCAAGGGTATCGGCCCGGTGCTGGCCAAACGGATCATCGCGAAATTCGGGACCGACGCCTTCGAGGTGATCGAGAATCACCCGGAGTGGCTGGCCGATATCGACGGGATCACCAAAAAGACCGCCGCCAAGATCTCCGACCGTTTCCGGGAGAATTTCGGCGTCCGTTCGGTCATGATGTTCTGCCGCGATTTCTTCGGCCCCGCCACCGCCGTCAAGGTCTATAAAAAATGGGGCGGCGGCGCGCTCGACGTCATCCGAGGCAATCCCTACCTTCTCTGCGAGGAGATCCGCGGCGTCGGCTTCGAGACCGCCGACCGGATCGCCGCCTCCCTGAACACCGACAAAAACGCTCCGGAGCGCCTGCGCGCCGGTCTGATCTGGTTCCTGACCTACAACGCCGCGCAGAACGGCCATACCTTCCTGCCGGAAAACAAGCTGATCCCCGCCGCCGCACGGTTCCTCGACACCGAGGAAGAAACGCTTGCGGCGGTCCTGCCGCCGCTGCTCTCCGACGGACGCCTTGTTTCGGTGCGGTTCGGAAGCCGGACGGTCATCTATCTGAAGGAATATTTCGACGCGGAACAGTACGCGGCCGCCAAACTGACGCAGCTGAACAACGTCTGCGACCACATCTCGGCCGAAGACGCCGACCGCTTTCTGGTACAGATCGAGGACGAACTGGATATCACCTACGCCGCCCTCCAGAAAAAAGCCATCCTGAACGCCGTCAACAGCGGCGTCATGCTGCTGACCGGGGGGCCCGGCACCGGCAAGACCACCGTCATCCGCGCCGTCATCACGGTATTCGAGCGGATGGGGCTCCGGATCGCGCTGGCCGCGCCGACCGGCCGCGCCGCCAAGCGGATGTCGGAAGCCACCGCCCGCGAAGCCAAGACCATCCACCGCCTGCTCGAAATGGACTACTCCGACGAAAACGACCCGCATTTCCGCCGCGATGAACACGCCCGGCTCGACGAGGACGTCATCGTCATCGACGAAGCCTCGATGGTCGACACGCTGCTCTTTGCCTCGCTGCTGAAGGCCGTCAAGCCGGGTGCCCGTCTGATCCTCATCGGGGATGCCGACCAACTCCCCTCCGTCGGCGCCGGCTTCGTCCTGAACAACATCCTCGAAAGCGACCGCTTCCCTTCCGTCAAGCTGACCGAGATCTTTCGGCAGGCGCGTTCGAGTCTCATCGTGCGGAACGCCCATGCCATCAATCGAGGCGAATACCCCGATCTGACGGTCCGCGACAACGACTTTTTCTTCCTGCCGCGGGAAACCGGGCGGGATATCGCCGCGACGGTCTCGGAGCTCTGCGCCTCGCGTCTCCCCCGCCGCTACGGAGAGGGGATCCGCCGCGGGATCCAGGTTATCACGCCTTCTCACAAGGGAGCCGCCGGCACCGACTGCCTGAACGCCGCCCTGCAGAACGCCCTGAATCCCCCCGATCCCCGGAAGCGGGAGAAAAAGATCCGGGACCGGATCTTCCGCGAGGGCGACAAGGTGATGCAGATCAAGAACAATTACGATATTCTGTGGGAGAAAAACGGCGCTGAGGGCATCGGGATCTTCAACGGCGACATCGGCACCGTGGAAGAGGTGAATCTCTCCGCCGAGACCGTGACGGTCTCCTTCGACGAACGGATCGCCGTGTACGACTTCACCCAGCTCGACGAGCTGGAGCTCGCCTACGCCATCACGATCCATAAGAGTCAGGGCAGCGAATATCCCGTCGTGATCCTGCCGATCTACGATTTTTCGCCCCGCCTCCTGACACGGAATCTGCTCTATACCGCCGTTACCCGGGCCAAAGATATGGTCATCGTCGTCGGCTCGGCCGAGACGCTGCGCGCTATGGTCGACAACGACCGCCAGGTCAGGCGCTATACCGGCCTGACCTTCCTGCTCCGCGCCGGGTCTGGCGGCGAGTGACGCGCCGGGCTCCCGGTTCCCGAACGCTATCAGAAAGGAAGGCTCCTGCCTATGAATCAGAAACGCCGTCCCGTCTGGGACCTTCTGTTTCCGCCGCGCTGCGCCGTCTGCGGTGAATTTATCTCCGACCGGCATGACCGGGAAATCAGCCGCTGTCTCTGCCGGCTCTGCTACGAAAAATATCTCACGGAAGTCAACGCCGGCTGCGCCGTCTGCCGCAAGCCCTACGCGCTCTGCCTTTGCCGGCCGAAATCGTTTCTGCCCGACGATCTGGTCTACGCCATCCCGTACGACAAGGTGAGAGGCACCTGCCGGAAGCTGATCCTGAGCTGCAAAAGCCGGAAAAACGCCGACGTCATCGACGAGCTTTCCCGGAAAATGGTATCGGCCGCCGAAAAGCGCGGCGTTCTGACCGAAGGCGCCGTTCTGACCTTCGTGCCCCGCGCCCCCGAAAAAACGCTGAAAACCGGCCTCGATCAAGCCGAAGAACTGGCGCGCGCCGTCTCCTCGCTGACCGGACTGCCGCTCTTCTCCTTCTTTCGGCGCCGGGCAACCGGCACCGAGCAGAAGGAACTGCGCGCCGCCGACCGGGAAGCCAATGCCGACGCGGCGTTCACTCTGGCGCCCGGCACCTCGGTTCCGTCCGGCGGCACGGTCCTGCTGATCGACGACGTCGTCACCACCGGCGCGACGGTAAACAGCTGCACCAAACTGCTCCGCTTGGCCGGCGCCGGAACCGTGATCTGTCTCACCGCCGCCAAAAGTATCAAAAGCTACCGCGAATATATGCGGCAGGATCGGGAGGAGCCGGGATCCGGCGCCCCGACGTCCGATCCGCCGGGAAAGGACCCGCTGCCATGACAAAAGCTTTCGGCCTCGATATCGGCTATCAGACCGTAAAATTATATCTGCCCGAAGCCGGCGTACCGTATATCGCCGAGCCGGCAGTGCTTGCCCTGAACGCCAACGACTCGATCGCCGCCTGCGGCGAAGACGCCCTCCGGCTCTCCCGCCGCATCCCCGGCGCCGTCCGGCTGATCCGTCCGTTTTCGGGGACGACCACGCCGGCCGCCGCCCACGCCGAAGCGTTTCTTTCGTATCTGATCCGCACCCGGAAACTGAAAGGCGCCGATCTGACGCTCTCTTTCTCGGGCACGCGCGACGATACCACCGAGCGCCTGTTCGTGGAAGCGGCCCAGCAGGCCGGCGTCCGCGACGTCTCGGCCTCCGACGCCATTTACGCCGCGGCCAGCGGCTGCGGCGTCTCCTCGGCAGCCGATTCCGCCGTTGTCAACATCGGCGCCAGCGTGACCGATATGGGCTGTTTCTCCCGGGGAGAAAGGATTGATGCCGTCACGATCCCGCAGGCCGGCAATTCTTTCAGCCGCGCCGTGATTTCCTACGTCATCCAGAAATACCGTCTGTCGGTCGATCTGAACGAGGCAGACCGGATCAAGGCCACGGTCGGAACGCTCTCCCCGGTCGGCAAGCGGACCGTTGAAGCCCTGACGCTCCGCCCCGCCATGGGGCTTCCGAAAAAGGCCGTCCTGAGCGAAGAGGAGATCTCGGCCGCGCTGGAGGACGTCTTCGACGAGCTGGCCGATCAGATCCTGGCGCTGATCCGCCGGCAGCGCGTCGAGCCCGACAAGATCATCCTGACCGGCGGCGGCGCGCGGCTCTCGGGACTGGCGCCGGCGCTTGCCCCTCTGCTCTGTCTCCCGGTCATCGTAGCCGAAGAGCCGGAGCTGGCGGTCATCCGCGGGCTGGCCGGCTTTATCCGAAACACCAAATGATCTCCGGCCCGGAGCGGACAGTTTCCCGACTCCGGCTCCCGCGCACCGAATTCCCTGAAAAACTGCTGTTACCGAAAAGAAAACGAGGTTCGATATGAAAACAGACGTTGTTATCGTAGGGGCCGGCCCCGCCGGCATCTTCACGGCGCTGGAAATGCGTCGGCGCGGTTCAAAGCAGAAGATCCTGCTGCTCGACAAGGGAGCCGCCGTCGAAAACCGCCACTGCCCCAAAGCCAAAACCAAGCAGTGCGTCAACTGCAAGCCGCACTGCCACATCACCACCGGCTTCTCGGGTGCCGGCGCTTTTTCCGACGGTAAACTGTCGCTGAGCTGTGAGGTCGGAGGCGATCTGCCTCAACTGATCGGAGAGGCACTCGCACAGGAGACGATCCACTACACCGACGGCATCTATCTCGAATTCGGCGCCGACGACCATATCGAGGGACTGGAAAACACCGAGGAGACCAAGGAGATCCGCAAGCGGGCGATCCAGGCCGGCCTGCGGCTCGTCGATTGTCCGATCCGCCACATGGGCACCGAAAAGGCCCACGGGATCTATCTGGCAATCGAGAATTATCTGCGGGAACTGGACGTTGAGATGCTGTTCCACTGCGAGTGCACCAACCTGATCCTGGAGGACAATGTCTGCCGCGGCGTCACCGTCATACAGGACGGCCGGGAATTCGATATCCGGGCCGACCGCACCGTCGTCGCCACCGGCCGCCGCGGCGCCGACTGGCTCGAACGCATCTGCGCGGAACACAACATCGCTCATCAGCCCGGCACCGTCGACATCGGCGTCCGCGTGGAGGTCCGGAACGAGGTCATGGAGACCGTCAACCGCGTGCTTTACGAATCCAAGCTTATCGGCTATCCGAAGCCTTTCAAGAACAAGGTCCGCACCTTCTGTCAGAATCCGGGCGGCTTCGTCAGCCAGGAGAACTACGACGGCGGGCTGGCCGTCGTCAACGGCCATTCCTTCAAGGAACTGAAATCCGACAACACCAACGTCGCGATCCTCTGCTCCCACAACTTCAATTCCCCTTTCAATCAGCCGATCGAATACGCCAAAAAGGTCGGAGAACTGACCAATATGCTCGGCGCCGGCCACATTCTGGTCCAGCGCTTCGGCGATATCCTCGACGGCAAGCGGACCTGGCAGAAAGAGCTTGCGCAGTCCAACGTCAAGCCGACGCTGCCCGACGCCGTGGCCGGTGACATCACCGCCGCGCTTCCCTACCGCTCCATGATCAATATCATCAATTTCATTCAGGCCGTCGATCACGTCGTTCCGGGGTTCGCCTCGACAGAGACGCTGCTCTATTCTCCCGAACTGAAATTCTACAGCAACCGGGTCAAGATGGACGAGCATCTCAACACCTCGATCAGGGGTCTCCACTGCCTCGGCGATTCGAGCGGATGGACGCGCGGGCTGATGATGGCCTCCGTCATGGGCGTCATCATGGGCCGGCAGATCGCAGAGGAAGAAACGCAGAATCCGTGACCGGGAAAAAGGAGATCTCTGTATGTTCAAATGGGAACGAAAACTGACCGACGCCGTATCCCGGGAAAAAGACTGGCTGTTTCCGGCGGCCGTTCTTCTGATCGGCGTCCTCGTCCGGATCACGGGCTTTTCCTTCCGGTCGGGCGATATGTACTACTATCTGGAGCCGTGGTTCGAAACCATCCGGGCCGGCGGCTTCTCGTCGCTGTCGTCTCGTGTGGGCAACTACAATCTCCTGTATCAGACGATCATCGCGTTCATGACGAAGATCCCGGTCAAGGCGATCTATCAGTACAAGATCCTTTCGCTGATAGGAGATATCTATCTCTCGTTCTCGGTCGCCCGGCTCTGCTGCGTGATCCGGGGAAAACCGCTGTTCCGACCGTTTTTCAACACGGTTTTCGCCGTGACCTTCCTGCTTCCGACCGTGGTCGTCAATTCGGCCTTCTGGGGACAGTGCGACAGTCTCTATGCGGCGTTTGCGGTCGCGGCGCTCGCGTATGCCTACCGGAACAGGGGGATCCCCGCGTTTCTGCTGTTCGGTCTCGCGCTCGGCTTTAAGCTGCAGGCGATCTTTTTACTGCCGTTTCTGATTTATCTGTATTTTGATTCCCGGAAGTTCAGCGTCCTGCATTTTCTTCTCTCGGTCGCCTGCTTCTGGGGGACGGGACTGGTCTGCTTCCTCTGCGGGCAGAATCTTCTGGCTCCGTTTACCGTCTACTTTGAACAGACCGGTCAGTACAAGGAAATGTATATGAATTTCCCCAGCGTCTGGATGCTGTTCGGCAATAACTACACCTTCCGTTCGGTCGCTCTCGGCCTGACGCTTGCTGCGCTGGGGGTCGTCCTGTATTGGATCCTGTCCCGGCGGCTCACGCTCGAAAAGCCGGAGAGCTGGCTCGCAGCGGCCTGCTGGAGCGTATGGACCTGCGTCCTCTTCCTGCCAGCCATGCACGACCGCTACGGCTATCTGCTCGACGTCCTGCTGATCGCGCTGGCCGCGATCAGACCGCGGTACGTCAAATTCGCCGTCGCGGCGGCGCTGACCTCGCTGGCCGCCTACGCGCCGTTCCTGAACGGATCGGGATACGCGCTGACGGTATGGCACGCCGTCTTTTACACCGCTGCCTACGCCTGGTTCACGGCCGCCTGGGTCCGCGCCGCCTTCCGTTCCGATACGGAGCCGCCCGCCGGCCGGGATTTGCCCGCCGAAGATCGTCAGGCGGGATCTGATCCCGCGCAGACGGCGCCGGGAGACTGACGGCCGTCAGTCAGTCGGGCCTGCCTTTCCCCGTAGTCCGGCGGAACCTGCCGCCGATCGAAAGAAAGAGAGTATCTTATGACAAGCGACAACCGGATCGCCAGGGCCGAAGCGTTCTTAAAACAAAAATTCGACGCCGCGCTGTATCTGAACGCGCATCCCGACGCCAAAGCGTACCGGCTGGCTCATACCTTCCGGGTAGCGAACCTCGGGAGAGAGATCGCGCGGAAGGAGGGCTTTGACGAGAGCGAACTGGTTCTGGCCTGCCTTCTCCACGACATTTCATACTGTGAGGAATTCGGAGAAAACGGCTGGAAAGACCACGGCCGGCGCTCGGCGAAGATCGCCCGTCCGTTTCTGAAAGAACTCGGCCTCCCGGAGGACCGGATCGGCGAGATCTGCTACGGGATCGCCATCCACGTTGACGACGAAGCGGATTTTGCCGGGGAGAGAACACCCTTTGCGCTGTCGGTAGGCGACGCCGATAACCTCGATCGCTTCGACGTCTACCGCATTCACGAGACGCTCTCGTTAGACGGCTTCCTTGAAATGCGGCTGGAGGAAAAGCGGGCTTATACCGAAAAACGGCTCGCCGGCCTGCGGAAGCTGGTCGATCTGCCGATGGGGACCGGGACGGCCACGGAACTGTGGCGGTCGCGGATCGCCTTTTCGGTTTCGTTTTATGAAAAACTGGCCCGCCAGCTGGCGTGCAGCGCCGGCGTTCTGGGCTGACGGCGCAACGGGAGGAGAATCATGGCATCCGGCAAACCGTATCTGGACTTTATTCTCGATCAGCTGTCTCCGCTGAGCGACGTTTCCTTCAAGCCGATGATGGGGGAATACCTCATCTACTGTCGGGGAAAGCTCGTCGGCGGGATCTACGACGATCGGTTCCTCGTGAAACCGACCGAGGCCGCCCGGCGGCGGATGCCGGACGCCCCGCTCGAACTCCCCTACGAAGGGGCCAAAGCGATGCTGCTGGTCGAGGAGATCGACGATCAGGCGTTTTTCTGCGGCCTGATCGACGCTCTGGCCGACGAGCCGTCTCCGTCCGGGAAGCGGCAGCCAGCCGCGCTCGCTCCCGGCGATACATCGCGTCCCTCTTGACAAAACGCCCTTTTGGAGATATAATATAAAATAATCTTTTTTAATCGAAAAGGAACTGACAATCATGAAAAGAATCCTGTCCCTGTTTCTCGTCGGTATGATGCTCTTATCCTTCCTGACGGTTTTCGCATCGGCGGCTGAAAACGGTCTGCCGTTCGATCTCGTCGCGCCGGGTTACGTTACGGCGGCTTGGTGTAACGGCAACGATTCGCCGACGACGACGAATCTGGCGTTCAGTCTGAGCAACGAAATGACGACGTTTTTCAAAAACAAGGAAACCGCGCATTTGGACGACACCATCGAGCAGTTTATGCAAAACGCAGGCTGCGACGATATCTGGATGAGCGTTCAGGTCGATTGGGCGGTCGACGAAGTCAACGACAGCGTATCCGGTTGGCATTACACGGAGTACTGGGACGGAGACGAATATTTCGGTCTCGGTAAAGACAGCGAAGGCAACGCCCGGTACGGCGAATGGGATATCATTGACGGTCCGCTCAACAACGCGACCGAAACCGTACAGGTGATCCAGGTAACGCGCGGCGTTCCGAACGACGATCGCTGGAACGGCGATCCCGAGACGCATACTCCCGGCGTAAAGGACCAACTCAAACCGGATCAGTATACCTACGACGAGGAGAACGAGGCACTCATCATCGACTACACCAAGCACACCGTATATTTCCGCGTGCGTTTCGTCGTCACCGTGAGATCAGAAGGAGCGTCTGACAAGTATTATTTCTCCGAATGGTCGAACACGGTGAGCGTCGGTAAGGACGGTGAAAAAGCGGAGCCGCTTACTAAGGCAGACGTTGACGCGCCCGTTATCGCGGATCTTCATATGACGGATAAAGAATTCAACGATAACCCGGTAGTCGCCTTCACGCTCACCGTTCCCGATAAATTGATGAAGAACGCCACGAAGGCCGCAGCAAGAGGCGGCGGAATCGTTATTGAGACCGAGGCGAGAGTCAAAGGCGATACCGAATGGACGCAGATGGGCAACACCGACTGGATCATAAAATCCGGCGAAATGGAATGTGCACTGCTGCATCTGGTAAACGATGAACGCCCGACTATTCCGAAGGATACGGTAATCGAACTGCGCTGCAGATACCGCTGCGATCAGCCCGAGCTGGACGACATATACTCCGATTATTCTAAAATCATCTCCTTCGGCACCGAAGATATCAACGCCGGGAATCAGGGGCTCTCGACCGACACAGGCGACGTGACCGAACCGGGCGACACCGAGAAAGACAACTGCTGGCTCTGCGGCTTCTGCCCGCAGCCGCTCGGAATCTGCATCTTCATCTGGCTGATCATCATCGTGGTCGTCATCGTCCTGCTGATCGTCATCCTCACCGTTTCGAAGAAAAACAAAAACGACCGGACGGAACGGAAATAATCCTCTTCCGCATCAGATAAAAACGAAAAACCGGCGTCAGCGCCGGGAAACCGCGCAGGGCGGCCTGAGATTCAGGCCGCCCTGTTTTTTTTCAACCGGTAAACCTCCTGCCCGCTTCTTCTCACCCGATCCGGAAGACCCGTCCGCCCGGCAGGAAAATTTCCGCCCGGATCTCTCCGAGCAGCGCCGTGATCTCCTCCGGGATCGCCGCCGGAAGGCGCGTCGATTCCGGCGAAAGGCCGAGTACATTCTCGGCGATCAGGACGATCGCGGCCGCGCCCCAGGCGTGGCAGGCGCTCCCGTACCGGACCGTACCGTCTGGCTCCCGTTTCTTCAGCCACCAGTATTCCCAGGTCGTATCCGTGCCGGCGCGGAGCATTTCCCGATAGCGGTCGAGGAAAATCCGGACCGAGAGCACCACCGAATCCAGCGCCTTCAGCGCTCTGGCAACCAGGATCATGGAGTAAACGCTCGCTTCGACCACGTCTTCCCGGCGGGTCTCCGGCGTGAAGACCGAACGCAGGATCGAGGCGCGCCGCTCGGGATCGGTCTCCGCCTGCAGGATCGCCATGGCATTCACCGTTTCCGAAACCGAATCGGAGGGGACCCCCTCCGTCACGCAATCGATATAAGCGCCCTTTTCCCGACTCCAAAAAACTCGCCGTATCGCGTCGACCAACTTCCGGCGCTTTTCGGTGAAAAATGAAACCGCCTCCTCGTCTCCCGCGATTTTCGCGCAGACAACGACAGACGCCATCGCTTCTGCATAAAACAGATTCGAAAACGCCACCGCGCCGCCCCGGTAGAAGTCGCCCTCGCGACCCGCCCGGCTGACGCCGGTATCGCAGTAATTCCAGTAGGGGAGATCCGTCAGCAAACCGTCCTCCGATTCAAAGGCGGAAAACCAACGGATCGCGCTCAGGATCCCCGGATAGTGACGGAAAACAAGCGTTCTGTCGCCCGTCATCCGAAAATGATCGGTAAAGGCCGAGATCCATTGCAAACAGTAACCGGGGATCGGCGCCAAATTGTTATGGCCGTCCGGATAACGCGAGGCCGTCATTCCTTCAAAATCCTGCGACTGCGCGATCTGCGTCAGCAATTTTTCGCACATGGCCGTATCGCCGCTGAAATAGGCGTTGAAAACAGCCTGATACCGCCCGTCCCCCATCCACTGCTGCTGCTCGCGGCTCGGCGAATCAAGGTATCCGTCCTGCAGGCAGACGTCCAAGGTGCGGATACTGATCTCCCACAGACGGTTCAGCTCTTCGTTCCCGCACCGGAAGGACGCCCGGCGGGGAAAGGGATACGACTGCGTTTCGACGCTCACGCGCCGTACCGTCATCGGCCCGGCAGAACGCAGGATCAGAACCACGAATCGGAAGGCCTCGTACCCAAAGAAGACCGGAAGCCGGTTCTGCCCTTCTTTGAGGATAAATCGGCTGATCGGGCGATAGGAGATCCCGTCAAACTGCGGCTTGCCGTCGAAGAGACTTTCGGCGTAAACCGCATCGATAACCGCTCCGTCCGGACCGTCTGCCTCCACCGTCAGCGTACCGACGCAGAGCCGCCCGAAATCGACCGTCAGAAAAAACGCGCTCCCGCCGCCCGGCACCGTGACCGGGAACGATTCCGATGCCGGTGCGAAGACCGCCTTTTCCAGTTCCTTTTTCACCGCCAGATGCAGACGGCCGATCGGATAGCCCTCTTCCGCCGGACCGATCCCGCGCGCCGTGACGGCCGACGCCGTCACCTCCCGTCTCTTCAGCATCGGCACCGGACGGGGGAGCAGATTCCAGAAGGGAGACCAAAGCGGATCCCGTGCGTGGCAGAACGCCCAGGCGGAATCGTCGTAATCGGGATCCTCCCAGCCCGCCTCATAGCGACGGTTGTCGAAAAGCTCGATCCGGCCCTTGCAGCCGTTGACTCGCGGTGCCGCGGGATCGTGTGCCTTCATCGGCGAGCACCGCCAGGAGGCGTCGCTCGGGATATGCCGTTCCGCCCCGCCGCTCCGCACCGTCAGATCAACGTAAAGCGCCGGGATACGGTCGATCGACTGTCCCGTCCCGTAGCCGAGATAGAGCACCAGCACCGCCACGGTATTGCGCCCCGGCCTCAGATAGGGCGTCAGCGTCACCGTATCGTAATACTGCCATCGGGGATCGCTCCGACAGGGACCGACCGCGACCTCGGTGCCGTTGACAGAAAGCCGGTACCGTGTATCGGCGAAGATCGCGGCTGTCGCCTCCTCCGGCGCTGCTTCGAGCGTAAAACTCCGCCGGAAGCGGCACCAGGCGTCGCAGGGCTTTTCGTAATAGGTCTCCCGTTGTGCGGGATCCCAGATCAGCCGGGCGACCGGCCGTGTGTAGGCAGGCTTTTCCCGTTCAAAACGCGGATTCATTCCCGTCATCCTTTCTTCTCACTGAAAAGCAGGGGCGAGCCGACACCGGCCGTCCCTGCCTTTCTTTACGGATTCTTTTTTCTGAGCATGACGATTATCGTCACGACGATGATCACCGCGATGAGCGAGCCGGCCGCGATCAGGATCACGGCGATGGGATCCGCCGCCTTCTCTTGCGGCGCCGCGGGCTCGGTCACGGGCGCGGTCACGACCGGTGCCGCGGATTCGGTAACAGGCATTTGCGTTTCCTCTTTCGGTTTCTCGGTCGCCGGCGCCGGCTTTTCGGTCTCCGGCGGCTCGGTTTCTCCGACGGCCTGCACCGTCGCCGTGAAGTCAAAGGTATAGAACCGTACCCAATCGACGAACGAACTGTTATTTTCAAAATAAATGCAGACGTATACTTCTCTGAAGCCCTTGGCGTTCTTGCTCAGATCCCAAGTGTGATTCCGTTTTCCCACCATGCCCTCTACGAGGGGCCGATCTGAGGAAAAATCGAAATCCGGCGTATCCTTCACGTAGATACCGAAGACATTGCCGGCCTCGTGGCCGATGTCCTCCAGAACGAAGTCGTTGACGCTGGCAAAGGATCTCAGTGTGAGATTCTTGATCGCACCGTCTTCCTCCGTCGCGATCCGGTAGATCACATAGGAGGGCGAGCCGTTATTGGCGGCGGCCAGGATGTTCCCCTCCGAATTGAAGAGCGCGATCTTCACGTTCAGGACCTCGTAGGCCTCCAGCATCTCGGCATCGGCGTTATCCACAGGATCCATCGCAGAGAAATCCACCATGAGACGGATGTCAGAGACCGCTCCGACCGCCGATCCGAGCGTCAGCAAAAGCAGACAGATCAGAGAAACCGAAATAAGTATTTTTTTCATGAGTATCTTCCTTTCTTGATACATAATTCGCCGCAAAACGGCGGTCAGTCGGAAATCGAAAGCAGACGCTGATGCGTCCCGTAATATTCGGGACAGTAGGTGACCGTGACGCGCCGTCCCGGACGGAATGTTTCCTTCATTTCGTCCACGGTCATGGATCGGACGTAATACGCCTCTTCCCCCCGGAACCGGATGACGGTCGTATAGGCCTGATATTCCAGTTCAAAGACCGAGCCGTCTTCGAAGGCGATCAGTCCGTTCGTGGTATTCGCGTCAGAAGGATCCGGCGGTGTAAAGGAACGGATCACACCGGCCTGAACACCGTAAAACGCCTCGCAGGTCAGGAGCGTCACGCCGTCTTCCGAAAACGTGAGAACGGCATAATCCCCCGCCTTCGGCTGTCCGTTCATGATCTCGTCGCTGCCGGCCTGCCGCCGGGTAAAGGCGGCTTTGCTGCCGGTCATAACGGTGATCTGCCGACGGTAGCCCGAGATCGCCGGATCCTGAACGGTAAGCTGGATCGTTCCGTTGGAGCAGGAGATCACCCGGCCCTGAAGCGTTGTATAGACCGGTTTCTCTTCAAACGCAGCTGTAATCTCGAGAGTCAGAAAGCCGTCTTTACCGGTCTGATACGCACCGTCGGAATCTTTGATAAGGATGTACCGGTTCCACGCCGGCTGATCCAGACGATAACGTCCGGACTTCAGTCCGGTGAAGGTCACCGTCAGTTTGCGGGAACGCTCATTGAACTGATATGTCGTACCGACGGTGAACGCCGCGCCGGTATCGGTCAGCGACTCCAGCACCAGCTGGGCGGCTGTCGTTTCGGAAGCCGTCTTCACGTTGACCGGAAGGTCGTCGAGCCGACCGCCGCCGAGAATGGCAAAGCCGATCGGAAAAAGCTTGGAGATCTCGCGGGAAGCGAGCCGCGTCGCTTCGATCGGACAACCCATATCCTTCAGCGTCCCGAGCGCGCGGGAAACGGCGTTCTCCCCGCCGTTCTTTTCCACATAGGCCTCCCGCATCCGTTCGGCCTCTGCGCGGGCCGACACCCAAAGATTCATGAGACGAACCTGTTCCTTGGTAAAGGTCAGACCGTTTTTCTGTCCCGTCGTCTTTTCGAAGGCCTTGCGGATCGTGACCGACTTGACCTGCGTCTGGGAGGGCCCGGTCCCTTCGAACACCAGCCGGATAAAGTATTCGCTCCGGCCCTTCGACGCCGTCTTCAGATCAAAAAGTTCGACACTGTAACGGTTGAAGCTGGTGACCTGTGCCCGATCGTAGCGGAAGACCCCGATCTCGGTCAGGGACTCCTCCGTTTCACCCGCGTACACCCGGATCCGTCCGGAACCGATCTGATAGGCTTCTAATTCGAGGAAGATCCCGTCAGTCCAGGCCTCCCGGTCGGTCACCCGGTAGGTAATATACCGCTCGCCCGAAGACACCGCCGGAAGCAGCGCGCCGTCGGAGGGATCGACGCGCAGGTTCTTCTGGGAAACAACGCCGTGCGAGGCCGTCAACAGATCCCTGTCCGCGGCGTCCCGGTTATAATCAACCCAAAGAAGACTCTCGTCATAGTGAACCGGCGCCGACGCTTCCTCACCGGGGAGCGTCCGGTCGATCTCGGCCAGCATCGAAGCGGTCCGGTATTCGCTTTTGTCGTTAAAGAGCGTGACGAAATTCACGCCTGCCTCATAGAGCTTGGCGATCGACGCCCGGAAAACCTTCGGATCGTTCAGCGACGCCATCTCAAAATTGCAGTTACCGGTCTTGCCGTAGGCGACTCGGTACTGATAAAACCGGATATCGTCGATCAGCGCGAACTCCTCACAGGCCTCGTAAAAGCCGGTGCCGATACCGGATTTCCAACCCGAGATCCGGAGATCGCCGTGCGACGGCGTCTGATCGATCCATTGGACGGTATGGGAGTATATCTCGTTCGTCCGCTGGCCGGTCGGATAGAGGACCTCGCCGTTCCGGATTACGATCGGATCGCTTCCGTAAGCTTTCTGATAGATATCGGCCAGCGACTGCACGTAGCGGGCCTGGTATTCGTTCATCCACTTTTTTTCCTCATAGGAAAGCCCGTCCGTGGGATCCAGAACGATGCCGTCGTTTTTAGCTGCCGCGATAACGACGGGATTAAAATCGCCGCCGTCGATCAGCCCCATGGTATAGATCGAGGACTGCGGAAGCGGACCCTTGTATACCACGCTGTGCTCCAGCAGCGTGCTGACCGGCTGCTTGAGTCTGCCGTCCGCTGCGGCCGCATAGAGATATTTCGTCACACGGTCGAAGACCGACAGGATCCGCTCGCGCTGCGCCGTCAGGAGCGTCGGCTCGCCCCACGAGCACCACTGTGTGTCGCCGTAGGCGTTCGGCGTGGAATCCACCCACTCGCCGGTCAGACTGTTGTACAGCACCTGTCCGTACCGGACATCGGTAAACGAACCGCCGAGGCCGTCCGCTACGTCATACGGCGCCGCCCAGCTCAGCGTAGGCATCAGCTGAAGCGGCAGGCCGCTCTTGGCCGCCGCGGCAATAAAGGAAGAGATCTGTTCGACTGCCTGTTCGTCTGACACGGTCATATAATTCAGTTTGAACATCAGCCCCAGATCGAAATGGGAATAATCTGCCGAGGCGAAATCCGCCAGATGCTGTCTGGCCAGTTCGGCGGAATCGGAGCTGTGCAGATAGAGCCGCATCGTACCGTCAAGACCCGCCGCCGCCAGTTTTTCATAAAAATCGGTATAGCCCGTGACCTCCGAAACCGAGAAAACACAGTCGGTCTCGCTGACGATTTTCACCTTTACCGCCGACGGATCGGCCATATCCGCCCGATCGACGGCGATAAAATAGTGATTGGGCGAAGAGGAGATCTGTTCGTAAGTGCGAAAATAGGTTTCCCTGCCGTCAACGTAGACCGTGTAAGCAAGAACCTCGAGGTTGTCACGGTGGATCTCCTCGATCTCCAGCATGACACAGTCTGCTTTCCCGCCGTCGGAAAACGCCATCGTCCACTCGGCGGCAGCTCCCTTTCCGGAAAAAGACAGTACCTCGTAGGTATCCCTCCGTGTGCCGGTGGCGGCGGTGAGGGTATCTTTTTTAACGGCGCCTGACAAGGTCAGGCCGTGATCCCTCTCGGAATCACCGTCTCCGATCCGAAGCCGGTCGTTCACGACAGCCGCATAACCGGCAGGATCCAGATCGCCCGTCACGGTGCCGCTGTCCCGGCCCGGCGTCGTGCCGCCGTGACCCCGGCGCACGATCATGACCACCCCGACGGCGATCATGGTCAGCATCAGGATCAGCAGGATCAGCAGAATACTGATTATCCATATCTTATTGTTATTCACTGCAGCGACCTCACGTTCAGTTTCAGAATACGGGGATAACGATCGGCGAAGGCAGGATCCGTCTCCGGCGTATACGTCACGGTGACCTCCCGCCCGACCAGCAGTTCCGCCAGTTCCCCGTCGGTATAGGTCCGGACGTTGCGAGTCACGCTCTCCTGCGTGAAAGCTGTCGTCGTGTCGAGATAATCAAACTCGAAGCGCCTGCCGTCCTCCATGACAATCACCCCGTTGTGTGTCTCCGGATCGGTATAATCGGGGGCCTCGTACCGCTCCACCCGGCCGGTCACGGTCCCGAAGGCAAAGACCGCCTTCGTTACCGTTTCGCCGGATTCGTCAAAAAACAGCGTCACGCCGTCGCCGACGGCCGGAGTTCCCCCTTCGGCCGGTTCTTCCCCCTCGGCGCCGCGCAGGATAACGGCATCGGCCGCCATCCTGAATTCGGCAAAGCGGGACCATCCCGACAGCGAAGCGTCCTGGACCACAACGCGCAGAGTCCGGCCGTCCCGCGAGAGGAACCGGCCGAAAACGACTGTCTGCGGCGGTCTCTCCGCCTCATACCGGACTGTTACCGCAAAGGTCAGCGTTCCGTTTTCGGCCGTCAGATCCCCGGCTTCGTCCTGTCGCAGGATCCAGCGGTTGTCCTCGCCGCTCTGCGCGGCGATCTGCGTCAGCCGATAACGACCGTCGAGAAGATCCCCGACCGTCACGGTCAACCTCCGGCCCTTCTCATTGAAAGCGTAGGTGGTGAGAAAACTCATCTCGGCGTAATCGTTCCGAAGCGAATGGACCGTGACCTGACCGACATAGCCGCCGACCGATACCGTGATCGGCAGCGTTCCGAGCCGTCCCTCGCCTGAGACGGTAAAAGTCGCAGGCAGCGCAGCCGCGATCGCCTGATTCAAACGGCGGCAGGCCTCCCGGTACTGCCCGTCGGCCATCAGTCCGACCGCCGTCCCGCAGACCGGATCGTCGGCCTCCCCAGTCTTTTCCCGATATTCGGCCAACCGGTTTTCGGCCAGCCGCTCCCACTGTGTCGTCAGATTCAGAAGGCGGTACTGCGCCCGCGTCGGTCGGAAGCCGTTCTGCTGACCCGAAATCAGCCCGAATCTGCCGTAAACCGCAAGCGCCTTCAGAGAGGCCTGTCCGGTCAGTTCAATCCGGACGGCGTAGGAAGTGAGTCCCTGCGTTTCCCCGGAAATATCAAATCCGCTCTGTACGAAAGGATTGACGTAATTCATACTCTTGCCGACGCCCGCGCTTCCGATGATACCGAAAGCGCCGTCCCGGCCGCCGCAGACGGTAACGGAACCGCCGTTCGCCCTCGATTCGAGGCGAATCCGGAGTCCGTTTTCAAAGACGTCTCCGCCGTCAGACACGGTGAAGACCGCGTAACCCGATCCGCAGCCGTCGGCGACCTTCAGAACTCCGTTCTCCCGGTCGTATGTCAGCCCTTCCCAGGAGGTGATCCCGTACCGGCCGGCGATGTCCGCTGCCGCAGCGTCGCGGTTGAAATCGGCGTTCAGGAGCATTCGGTCATAATGATTGACGGTATAGGTGCCGATCTCACCGTCGATATCGTCCATGGCGGCGATCAGATCGGCAGTCCGATATTCGGAGGCGTCGTTGAAGAGCGTCAGATATTCGAATCCAAGTTCATAGGCCTTGCGCAGCAGGTCGGTCAGGTCACCGGATTTGCTGTACGAGACCTCAAAATTGACGGTCCCTACTCGGCCGTAAGAAGCCTTGTACTGATAAAACCGCACGTCATCCCAGAACATATCCTCCGAGCTGGAGTACATTCCCCGGCCGACACCCGATTTCCAGCCCGAGATCAACTGATCACCATAGGCGGGATGCCGTTCCGTCCACTGGACACCGTGCGTCAGGATATGATCGGTCAGCGCGTCGGTCGGATAGACGCTTCCCTTCGCCGAGACCAGGACGGCCTCGCTTCCGAGCGCTTCGTGATAAGCGTCGGCCAGCGCTTGATTATAGTCGGCGTGATGCCGTATCATCCAGCTTTTTTCTTCCCGCGAAAGCCCGTTCTCAGGATCGAGCGCCACGCCGTCGGCGGCGGCCAGCGCCAGGATGGCGGGATTGAAATCGCCGCCGTCTGTTTCGTTGTGCTGCACCCCCGTGCCGGAGGTCATTGCCTTGTAACAGACGCCGTGTTCCATCACGATTGACACCGTCTGCTTGTAACCGCGCTCAGCCCGGTAAAGATGCAAAAGCCCGGCGAATCGGGGGAAGATCGCTTTGATCTTTTCGGAGCAGGCCCCGTTCAGCGTCGCGTTCCCCGACGTAACCCATGTCGTGCTGCTGTAAACGTTGGGATTCGTACCGTAATACTTTCCGTCAAGACTGTTATAGGAGACCTGCTGATACCTGGCATCGGTAAAAAAGCCGCCCCGTCCGTCGGGAATATTCGGCTGGCCCCAGTAGATCGTCGGCATGATCTGAAGCGGCATATCCTTTTGTGCCGCCAGCGCCAGATACGCGGCCAGCTGATCCGAAGCGGCGGAAACGGTCAGGTTGAGATAATCCAGTTTAAACAGCAGTCCGATATCGTAGAGCCGGTATTCATATCCGTCAAAATCCGCAATATGGCCTTTGGCCTTATCTAAGGAAGCGGCGCTGTGCAGATAGATCTGAAGCCGGGTATCGGCCTTCTCGCGTGCCGCGGCGCCGAACAGATCGGTATAGGCCGTGACCGAAGCGATCGAGAACGCCGTCTTTCCCTCGCTTTCGATCCTGACGCAAACCTGCCGCAGATCGCGGACGGCGGCACGGTCGACAAAAATATAGTACCGGTTGGGAGCCGAGGCCAACTGCTCATAGGTCCGGAAATAAGTAAGCTCTCCGTCGACAAAAACACGGTAAGCCAGCGTCTCTTCATTTTCCTGATGGATCTCGGTCACTGCCAGCAGGATCGGATCACAACCGTTTTCGGGTACCGGAGACGAGAGATCCATCTCCCACTCGACTGCGTCGCCCTTCTGCCGGAACGTCCAGACAGGATATTCCTCTGACAGCGTACCGGTCGCGGCAGTCACCGTTTCGATCCTCACCGTTCCGGTCAGGGAAGCGGGATCGCCGGGTATCACCCGGGCCGCCGCGGCAGGTGCCGGCTTCTCATCGTTCTTCATGTGACTTTCCTCCTCTCCGGCGGTCCCGGTCGGATCGGTCCCTTTTTCGGCGGTGACGCTCCACGGTCCTTCGGGCCCTTTCTCCCGCCGGAGTACCAACACCAGACCGGCGGCGATCATCCCCACGCTTAAAAAGAGGAAAAAGGTCAGAAGCGCCACCGTGCGGAAACGAAATGCAGAAGTATTTTTCATAGAACAGCGTTTTTTCTGTAAAAATGAAACCGGTCGTCTGAAAAAATGTGCCTGCAGGCCGTATCGCATTGTTCCATACGCTCCTGCAAGCAGCGGTGACATCCTTCTTTTTGTTTTGACGAACCGGTTTTCCGGTCCGGCACGGGAGAGCGCCGCCCTCCCGCGCCGGGGTTCGTGTTATTCCTCCACCTCAGGGGTGCCGGTATCGCCGCTCGCGGTGATAATGTCGTCGGCTCCGAAGAGGATCACCTGGATATCCAGATCCTGATAGATCTCTTTTTTCATGGCTTGATTTCCTCCTTCAGTCGGATTTCGTCAGTTCAGATACGCCACGGCCGCCGCGTAGTAGCCGTACAGCGCGCAG
>JAEEGL013466127.1_pt1 | contig 20026 bp, 12 predicted proteins | sample 9134231 | NCBI WGS metagenome assembly JAEEGL01 (sample SAMN16246548, study PRJNA631951) | gut metagenome | biome: gut microbiome; feature: rumen; material: fiber-attached | host: Bos | place: Iran: Karaj | collected 2018-10
GCCGACAACTCCCTGCTGATAAGGCTTAAGCACCTGAGAGCAGAAGACGTAATCAAGCTTTTGCCGACAACGCTTACCAAGACAACGCAAATCCAGGTGGTCAAGTCGCAGAACGCCTTGATGGCCGTGGGCAGCTACGACGTGCTCGACGCCATATCGCAGTACGTGGACAAGATGGACTTGCCCGTGGCGCAGATTCTTATTGAAGTGCTTGTCGTGGACATGGATATCGAGAAGGGCCACAACCACGGGATGAACTTGCTGTTCGGCAAGGCTTCCCAGCATATGGGCTCCGAAATGTTGTTCCCGAATATCGACCAGACTCTGAATGCCAAGCAGACCCAGAAGGCGATTAACGGCATAGGCCTTGGCGAAGTCATCCATGTGCCGAAGGACCTCGTGACCAAGATCGAGGCGATGGAGCAGGAAAAGATTCTCGACGTGAAGGCGAGGTCGCAGATTGCCACGCTGAACGGCGAGACTGCCGTGCTCACGATTGGCCAGACGCAGTATTACATGATGTCGTCGGAAGTGGACTACAACCAGGGCGATGCGGTGACATCGAAGACGACTCAACGCTTTGAACAGATCGAGGCTAACTCCAACATTACGGTGACGCCGTACGTGACGGGCGAAGGCGAAATCACTTGCGAAATCGTGCCAGACTTTTCGGAACCGGAAGGTAGCTTCAACAGCACCGTCCCGCCGACGCTCAACAAGCGCTACGTGAAGTCCTCCGTGCGCCTCCGCGACGGCGAGACGATTGTTCTCGGCGGCATGGTGAAGGAAAGCGTGAACGACGTGCACCGCCAGGTGCCCTTCCTCGGATCCATCCCGATTCTCGGTTGGCTTTTCAAGAATGTGGAACAGGTCCACAGCAAGAGCCAGTTGCTGATTTTCGTGACACCGCACATCTACTACGGTGCCGAGGGTAGCGTCGATATCGCCGACGAGATTGAACGTTCCAAGGAACCGCTTGTCCCCAAGAAAAAGAAGGGCGACAAGAAGGATTCCAAGGATACCAAGAAGGGCGAAAAGAAAGACGCTAAAAAGGACGCCAAGAAAGATTCCAAGAAGTCCGGGAGCGGCAAGTAGTGTCCACGGCTTTTGGCAAAGCGCTTAACGTAGTTGCCGGGCGGTACTGGTGGGTGCTCGTTGTACGCGAGTCGGTTCCCGAGTCCCCTTTGGCGGCCCAGATTATGCGCGTGATGCGTGGCCGCTGTTCCGGCCATAGCTTTGTAGACCTCTCCTTTACGGGGTCGATGGAGGATTGCCGCCGGTTCCAAATGCAGAATGGCGGCGCCGATGACGGCGTGCTGCTCGTGGACGACGAGACTCCGGTCAAGATTGTTTCGGACGAGATGGATTCCGCGGTCGATTTCCCGGGATACAAGGAGAATTGTCTCGATAACGTCAAGGCGATTGGCGGGGACTATTCCGTGGTGGCCATGCGCGCCTCTGTCGAGAGTGTCGCCCAGGATGTGCAGAAGGCTGGCTTCAAGCTCTTGGTGCACTTGCCTTCCGTGTTTGCCATTGTCGAATCCCTCGGCGTTTCGGGGGAGGGTGTCCGCTTGCTCTCGAACTGCGAAAACGGCGTGGCGCGATTGTTGCTGTTTTCGGGGGCGAACCTGCTTTCGGGCTTCCGCGTGCTGGGAGATTCGTGCGACAGCCTGGTGAAGTATGCCCGTGAGCGTTTTTTGCTGAAGGACGCGCAGGAAGAAACTTTTGCCCTGGATATGGAGAGCATTGCGAAGGCCGCCGCCGAAGACGCGTGGCTGTTCCGTACGGACGGTATGCCCGCATTCCGGATACCGGCAGACCGCGCAGCTCTAAAACGCATACGCGAGGCGGCTCTTTTCCGCAGGGTGTTCAAGGTCTGCCTCGTCATCTTGTTGCTTTCTATCGTGGTCCTGTCGTTGTTCTGGGTGGGTGTAGATGTCTATGAACGTCGCTCGCAGGCCATGGTCCAGGCGCTCAACTCCAGAATCCAGAAACAGAAGGACCTTGCCATGGTGCTCGACAAGCTGGAACGCGACAAGGCCTATTCCGAAAGGTTCCTGATGCACCGCAGCCGAGTCTCTACGTCCATGGGACTCTTTGCCGCGCATGTCCCGGAGAATGTGTGGATTGTTCGCTGGGGCTTGTCTGGCGGAGCGCATTCCGTGCAAGGCTATGCCGTTACGTCGGAAGACCTTTCCGGATTCCTCGCCTCGCTCGAAGGAGAGCGTTCGCTAGTGAACGTGAGGCTCAGGACCACCGAAAAGACGACCTGGAAAAAGCGGCAGGTCGTACGCTTTAGTTTGTCTGCGGAGGATGCCCGATGAAGCCGGTATTTTCCCGAAACAAGTATGCCCTGCTGGCCGCGTCCGTTGTCGTTTTGACGCTTGCCGTGTTGATTCTTCTTGTTGTTCCTAAGGCGACCCGCATAGGCGATACCTATGCGTCTGTCCGTTCCGAGGTAAAGATTGCCGAAAGCGTACAGGGGGGTGTAGAATCCCCGGATTCGCTTATCGAGGAATACAATAGGATTGCACTCCAGATTGAAAAGTACGTGAATGCGCCGGTGACATCTTCAAGGATACTCACGTTCATCCACGGCTCCGCCGAAAAGGCGAAGGTGGCTTTGCACGACCTTTCTACCGGCGAGGTGAACCGCTCGTCCGGAAATGCCGAGATTCCTGTGTCGTTCCGGGCGAACGCTACGTTTGCGGATTTGCACCGGTTCCTCACTGAACTGGAAAACGGCATTTACTGCATCCGCTTGCACGACGTGAACATGGAGCGCGAAGAAAGCGGCCGCGTTGCCGCATCGGTTCACCTGACCGTGTTGAGCAAAGGGGTGAGCGTTGAATAAGTTGCTCGTATTTATGGTCTCGTTGACCTTGTTGCTTTGGGGGGCGTTCCTGTGGAAAATGGCCGACAGGGTCGATGCGGGGAAAAACTCCGGGACTGAGGTAGTGAATAACGTCCCGAACGCAAATCTCGACATGCGCGGGTTGCTTGCGCGCCTGGAACCGCAGCCGGCTCCGGCCACCGACCTTCGCGACCCGTTCCGTTTACCCAAGCAGTTTGCCCCGCCTCCGAGGGTCGCTCGACCGGTGGTCAAGAATACGTCGAACGATCAGGCGGCGCCTGCTCCCGTGAAGACTCCGGCCATCGAACTCGATGCCATTCTCCCTGGCGCGAATCCTGTCGCTATCCTCAAGTACCGCGGCGAGTCCGCTGTCGTGAGCGTTGGCCAAGATGCCTGGGGTGTTACGGTCGTTCGTATTCGCGACAACTCGGTGACACTCCGAATCGAGAACATCGAATTCGAAGCGATTCACAAGAATTAGTTCGGGATCAGTTTGCTGGCTACTTGTCGACAATTGTGCTGAAACTGGCCAAGGCCCGGCTCGCCGAATCCAGATACCCGTGGAAGTACACGAGGTTGCGCTTTTTGTCGAGTGCCCTGCAGCGTAGTGGCTTGAAGGGGAGCGATTCGTTCAGAATCAAGGAAGAGTCTCCCGTGAAGGTATAGAACGCTTCGTCGGCAAATTCCTTTTTTTCGCACATGCCCGGATGGTCGCGCAGAATTTTTTCGGTCTGTGCTGATTTTACGTTGTATGTGAAAAAGGTGTTGTGGTTGGCCCTGTCTGTGATAAAGGCCCTGTTCGCGGTACTGTAGAGGTTGAAGGCCAGCGTGCAAAAGATTCCCGTGATGGCCATGGTGACCACCAGCTCTATGAGCGTGAAACCTGATTTGCTTGCATTGCGGCGTGTCATTCAAAATCCCCGTAGGTGCAGTAGTTCAATACGCGGGTGGAATCTTTACCGTTCCGCACGGATACGGCCCTGTAGCAAATCTCGTGTTCGTCTTTTGTGGCCTTGATGTGCGTTTCCCAGTGGATGCCGTTGGCATCGGTATGCGTAAACGACGTGTCCGCTTGTACCTGGTTCGTGAGGAGAACAACCTTGCTGAGCTCGAACCCGTAGCAGTCTGTCCAGGCTCTTTGAGTCATCGGGTTCTTGTACAGGAATTTGACCATGAACACCCCGGTTGTAGCGAGAATGGCAAAGCTGACCAAAACTTCGACGAGCGTGCTCCCATGGCGTGAACGTCTATTTTTCATAGCTGGCCTCGCCGCCGAGATACACGATGTCTGGCAAGAATGTATGGATGGTCGTGTCGCCGATAATGCGCCCGTCGCGCAGGAACCCTCTCCACAGGGTATGTTCCTCGTAAAATCCGAAGTTATACGTAATCAACATGCCGTTCAGCTTTCCGCGGAAGTCGGTCATTCCTCTCGAAATCAACGCCCCGCGGATTTCTACGTCTTCGGCGACGTTCACGGGGACGCCTTTAGCGGTCTCGTCCCAGTTGTCGCCCATGAATATCACGAGCGCGCGCGATGCCTTGAGCTTTTGGATTTCCATGAATCCCGTGTATTCCACTTCGCCGGTTTTGCGCCCCTGAAGAATCAGGTTCAGCGAGGCGTCTTGTTTGCGGGAGAGCGATACCTCCAGTGAATCCTGTGCAAAGAACGTTCCCGAGACTGCGGCGGAGTCTTTGAGCGAGATGGCTCGCGCGATGACGTTCGCGTCTTTCAGCTGGGCCCTCTCGCGTACGAATAGCCGGTCGGCCTTGATGTTGCATTTGTCGCAGCGGCTGTCGCCTTGCATGATGACCGTCTTGCAAAGGAGCGTGGCGTTGGCGGGAACGTTGTCGACACCGTCGTAAATGCACTTTTCCGTATGGAAGGTGTCCGCGAATTGCTTGCGGCTCAGTTCCGGAAAGAACAAGAGCGTGTCGTAGACGCTTAGCGTATCGCCTACGTAAACGGTGTCGTGGAAGGCTTCCTTGCCGGCGCGTACCTTGTAGTGCGAACTGTACGAGACGGAACCGACCTTGGTTGCTGTGCCTCCCTCGATTCTTGCATCCCCGGCGAGACTCACGTTCGCGAGCGAGGCGAGGAGTGTCAGGGCGGGGAAGGTCCGCGGGATGAATCCGGTGCGGGCCGAAAACTCCCTGGACGAGTCGCTGTTGAAAACGGACAGGCGTGCAAAGGGGCCGTCTTGGATTTGCTTCATGGAAAAGCGGATGGAGCTGTCGGGCGAAGCGTGACGCAGACTGTCCGTGCGCCAGGGCTTGTGCTGCTCCTGCATGCGGTAGAAGGCGTAGTTCACGCCGCTTTCCAGTTCCAGGACGGATTGTGCCTTTTGGTAACGATGGAAGGTCTCTATGCGTTCGCTCTTGACCATCCCGTAGAACGAGGCCGCCAGAATCCCGACGACGACAAGGATGACGATGGTGAGGGGGAGCGTGAATCCGCGTTTGTCGTTGAACGCGCGCATGAGTCTAGATCATCGCCTCGGCGGCTATCTCGGATTGCGTGGTGAGCCCTGCGGCAACCTTCTCGGCACCGTCCACGGCGAGCGTCTTGAGCCCGTTTGCGATGGCGGCCTGCTTGAGCTCGCCGCCCGAGGCTCCCTTGTGGACCATTTCGCGCAGGGGTTCGGTCATGGGCATCATCTCGAATATGCCGACTCGGCCCTTGTAACCGCTACCGCCGCACGTGAGACAGTTCGGGTCCTTGCCTCCGCACTTGGGGCATGTCCTGCGGACTAGACGCTGCGCCATGATGAAGTTCACCGCCGACGCGACGAGGAACGGTTCAATGCCCATGTCGATAAGCCTCACGATGGCCGACGGAGCGTCGTTCGTGTGGAGTGTGCTGAAAACCAGGTGGCCGGTAAGGGCCGCCCTTATGGCGAGCTCCGCGGTTTCGCTGTCACGGATTTCGCCGACCATGATTACGTCCGGGTCTTGGCGGAGCAGCGTGCGCAGGGCCGCCGCGAACGTGAGGTCGATTTTTGTGTTCACCGCAGTCTGCGTGATGCCGTCGAGCTTGTACTCGATGGGCTCCTCGATGGTAGAAATGTTGAGCTCCGTGCTGCGAATCATCTGCAGCAGGGTGTATAGCGTTGTCGTCTTGCCACTACCCGTGGGGCCCGTGATGAGGAACATCCCGTAAGGCTTGTGGATTTCGCTGTTGCACAAGTCAATCTGTGCCTGGGTCATGCCCAGGGAATCAAGGCGGTGGATAATCTGCCCCTTGTCCAGGAGGCGCAACACCATCTTTTGCCCGTAGTCGGTGGGCAGGGCAGATACGCGGATGTCTACGTTCTTGCTGCCGTCGTCAAAATGGATGCGGCCGTCTTGTGGTCGGCGCTTTTCGGCGATGTCCATGCTCGCCATAATCTTGAGGCGCGAGATTACCTCGGAAATGGAACGCAGGGATAGCTTGCGTGCTACCTTCAGCACGCCGTCTTTGCGGAAGCGTACTAGGAAGGTCTTTTCGCCGGGCTCGAAGTGAATGTCGGACACGCCGGTGTGCATTGCTTCGGAGATAATCTCGTTCACGAGCCGGATGGTGGGCGATGTGGCCATGTTACCAGTGGCGGAAGTCCCGAACGCGGGGGCGGCCCTTTCGGCGAAAGTGCCAATCCACTGCATAATCTTGTCTTCGTCGGCCTGGACGGGCTCTACGTATACGCCCGCGGCGACCTGCAGGTCGTTAATCAAGTCGTAGTCCCCGGTATCGGCCATGGCTACCGTGAGCAGCCTAGATTCCTCGTCGAACTTGACGGGCATGGCGGAATAGCGGTACATGAGTTCCTGCGACAGGAACCGCAGCGCCGATTGAGGGGGAGGATTCTTGAGTTCGAAAGCCATGACGCTGGCGCAGCCTTACTTGCTCGAGTCGGCCTTGGCCGTATCCACGGGGACGAGGCGAATGGTGATGGACCTCAGGATAAGCTTAAGCGTAGTGTCCGTATTGGTGATGACGTCGACGGTATCTTTGGGGAAGTAGCCTTCCTTGGTGACGACAATCTGGTTCACGTAGCTCTCTTCGCTGGGGAAGACGACCGTGCCGCTGGAATTTGTCTTGAGGGACTGGGAAGACTGGACTTCGTTTGTCAGTTCTACGTTGGCTTTTTGGACCGCATTGCCAGAAATCGAATCGTTTACGATAACCGTATAACGTACCGGGATTCGGGCTTCGGAGTCGTCGTCTTGGAGGCAGGCGGTCAACAGCGCTGCACAAAGGGCTATGGAGAACAAGATAAAATGCTTCAAGAGAGAACCTCGTAACTTGTTGCAAATATAGCAAAAACCGGTATTGGGCTAATCTAAGCCGTAACCCAAATCGAGGGGCTTATTTGGCTTTGTATGAAGAGATTATTTGAAAGGGAAAATTGAAACTTTTTGTTTACTCGTTGGAACGCTGGAGCCCCCTCAAAAAGTACGGAGTTTTTTTTAACCTGTTGATAGTGAACAAAATAAAATATTCGTTTGCTGTGAACTTGTAAAAAGCTCTTACTTACAAATTTGTTACACAGCCTAGTTTGTTTGCAAGTAATAAAAAAATAGAATTGAAATTTGTATGCGTTATTTTATTTTTGCGCTCAAGTTTCACGTCAGATGTACGTCGTATGACAATATGAATAAAGTACTTTTTTTGTCGCTAGTTGCTGCCGCAGCTTTCTTGGCGGGTTCTGTGTATTTTTCAAAAAATACATGTGTTGGACCGTACTTTTTTGAATCCGAAAGCACACTAGCTTCGTACGTGCCTGTTCAGCAGATCAATGAAAAAATTGCAAAACAAGACGCAATTATCAAGGAAATCGAGAAAAGCTATCTAGATTCCATAGTGGGGTTGTTTGATTCGACAGATTCGAATCAGAAGCCTTCTCAAAACATGGTGGATTTACTCAATCTGGAAAGCAATATTTTTGTACACAAAAAGACGGATTCCCTATTGACATCCATGCAGGCGGATTTGGCTTTTGCCATGAAGAAATTCGATGCAGATGTAGCCCTTTTTTGCCAAAAGAAAGGTATTCCCGTAATGTTCAGTTCCAATGGGAATAGCGTTGTATATGGGACGAACACTAAGGCAGATTTGACTAAAGATTTAACAAATTTTTTCGGAGACGGAATAGATGAATAAAATCCCGTTTTTTATTGCAGTTACAGCTCTTGCTCTGTCAATATTGGGATGGGGCGTAGTTGGCATAACTCTTCATAAAGAAGTCCGATATGGATTCGTCAATACTGAACGCTTGCTTAACGAATTCAGTGAATCGAAAAAGGCTATAGAAAAAATTGACGATGAAAAGAAAAAGTGGGATGAACAGCGAACGATTATCAGTGATTCTCTGAAAGCTTTTGAAACTAGAATGGAGAAAATGTACGATAGTCTTTCTATTGGGGAAAAAAAGAAAATCAAGGAAGAACAACTTCACCGAATAGAAGAGTTCAATCATTTTAACCAAGCTAGGGCAAAGTCGCTTGAAAAACGTCGTGTGGAAGAATTGCAAGCGATATATGAAAAAATAAATGCAGCAATGGTTGATTTTGCCGGCGAAAAAAATATAGACATTGTGTTCGCCACAAGTAATGGTAACATCGTTTATGGAAATGGAACCTCCGCTGATTTGACAGATGATTTTTTGAGGTTCCTCAATGAACGATTTAAGTAAAATTATAATGTCGGCAATTCCTTTGGCTCTTGCTGGCTGTTCTGTGGAATTGCAAAAGACAGAATATATCTCGTATTATGAAGAACAATGCCGAACGTCTGTTTCTCGTAACGGGATGGTGTTTTCTGCAATGCCTTTGACTGCGGATTATGAAACTGTCAAATGGGGCGCACCTCTTGATTCCGGTATGAGGGTCGTTTTTTGGATAGAACCTTATTCAGGGGCTTCGTTTGACACAGCTTTTCTAGTTGATGGGAATGATACTTCCGCTTTGGCGTCTTTTCGGCAAATTGAAAGTTTTGAGTTGAAAACGGTAGACTCTTTCGTTCTCGGTTTTGCGGAGAAACACGATAAAGCAAAACTTATCGTCAAAAATGTCGGGAATGGCATCGGAAACGTGGAATTTAAAATAAAAAATTGCCAAAACATACGTTTGGCTAGGGATTGATAATGAAAAGAACTCCTCTATTGTGGCTTGTATCACTGGCATGCTCTACATTTGCCTTGCAGGGAGGCCCTGTTCAGCCTGATTATGTCCAGTTTGAACCGTCCGGGAAGACGGATATGGTCGACCTATTGACGGGAGACTTCTCGTATCAGGTTCCCCTTGGCGACCTTCCGAGTCCTTATGGCAATTATCCGCTTTCTGTTTCATATCGGGCTGGAATATCTCCGCAGCAAGAGGCTTCGTGGGTTGGGTTGGGATGGAGCTTGAACCCGGGCGTGATTAATCGAAGTGTTCGTGGCGTGCCCGATGATCAATTCCATGGGGGGACGCTTGGATTTATCTATCAATATTCAGGCATGCAGACATGGAATGTCAACATGTCTTTGGGAGCGGGCCCGTTTGGACTCGGAATGAATTACTCGAAAGGCGGGTCGGTGGGATATTCGGCAATCCTAGGCTTGGAAGCAGGCTCTGCGGTAGTCGGTTTTACCATGTCAACAGACGGAACCGTTGGAATTGAAGCTTCTGCTCAAGCAGGTGTTGCAAAAGTAAGTACTGGAGTTTCGTATTCTCTAAAGGATGGAACTCCAATGGCGTCTGCCGGGGCTCAATTGTTCCCGGCGCAGCGTGCTGAGGGACAAGTTGGTTTTGGCGGTTCTCTGGCAAGCGTTGGCATGACTGTTTCCCCGAATGGGGTGACCACGTCGGCTAGTGCTGGGCCTTTATCTGTACGAAAGAGTAAGGATGGAGTCTGTGTCTCGATCCAGGGAGGGCCTTTGACTGTCTCGAATTCTGTTACGTCGAAAGGACAAACGAAGACCAAAACTGCGGGGTTGTCTCTTTATGCAACAGATGGTTTTTTGCATGGCTCCTTGGGCTATTCGCAAACGACATCGCAGTATTGGCAACGCTCTGCTACGTCTGATTATGTGTATGGTTATATGTACCAGGCGGGGCCGTCTATTGATGTTGGGCAGGAAAATGATTTTGAGATGTCCCCGAATGCAAGTGCAGGAACGTATAATCATGGACAACGTCCATGGAAATGGTCGATAAAGGGACGCTCGCTAGAGGTGCTGGGCGAAAGGAACATGTTGCCGGCTTATGACATTTATTCGGTGGCTTCCGAGGGAATTTCCGGCTCGTTTAGGCCATTTGCGCGCGAAACTCATCAAATGTATCGTTTGACAAGCGATTTGTACATAAAAAATGAGTCTTATTCGTTCTTGCTGAACGAGACAACGAGTAACTCAAGAATTAAGCAAAACGAAGAAGAGTTTATTTATTCTGGGGATGAATTTAAGGAAAATGAGGATGGCAAGTTTAACGACTATCGTTACTGCGTCTTGAAAGATAAAGCTTGCTCGCCGTATGGTCTTTATCAGACGAACTATCGTAATATCGGCAATCGCCTTGTGTACAATTCTAATGAAGATGAATTTGAAGAACGCGGCGGAATGCGTTTTATGTTCATTGGCAGTCATGGTGGATATTACGAGAGCGATTCTGTTGGAAAGTCTTCGTCATACAAGCGTTCGGAAGTATCAGAGCTCTTGCTAAAACGAACTATTGGTGATCAGGCAAGTTCGGCGTTTGACTATGCCTTGTATGGGTCTAAGAAGATTGAACCGATTTTTGAGGATAATTCTCAGACGGGAAAACTTGAGGGCTTTGTAATTACTATCGAAGACGGTACAAAATATTACTTTGAACAGCCTGTAAGATCGTATCTAAAAGTTGATTATTCTATCAACCAGTCGATGGGAGTTCCTCTATTTGTTGACAAGAATAAAGACGTGAATGAAGATTTTTTTGAGAACATGCTGCAAGCTGTGGGGAAAGCGACTACTAAAGCAATCGAAGATATTTTTGCAAATTCTACGGTAACGAATTATTTGCAAAATTGGTGGAATTCCAGTACGCTAGATAAACTTACTGGAGTTGCAGCGGTCACCTCGGCTTGGGGCGCCGTTACGGAGCCTTTCAAAAAAATCGGAAAAATGTTCGAAGGACATCTTGACGAAACCTGTAAGGCCGGAGAAAGCTATGACGAGCTCATCTATACCTCTGCAGTGAACCTCAACCCTTACGCGACGCAGTGGCTTTTGACGGAAATTCGCGGGGCCGATTTTATAAAACTTGGTGATAAAATGGAAGACAATGTTGGATACAACATTAAGTTCCATTATACTAAACCGAGTATGTATAAGTGGAGAACTCCTTATGCAAGGCCGGGGCTTGCTGATGGACAGTTGCCGAATTTGAGAATTCCAAGGAGCGCCTATACGCCTGTTGGCTGCAATGCGGAAAAATATCAGGCTACGTTCGGCCTTAAGGAAATTGTCTACCTTGATTCAATTGAGTCGTCTACGCATATTATCAAATTCAAGTTGAACGAGAAAGAACGTGTTGATGGAAAGGGCTGGAATACGGATGTGACATTCTTGCCTATAATGGTGCAGGCTTCTATTGGTTATAAGAGGAATGAAAATAACGAGGTTTTGATACCCAAGTATATCTATTTCAATTCGCCGCTTACAGAAGCGATGGCAAACAAACTATATGATGCGAAAGGACTGTTTGTGTATCAGAGTAAGTTGGTTGATAAGACAGTGACCATCGGAAAAAAAGATTATAAAGTGAATTTATATGATTGGGGGGACACGAGTATTGTTAAGAGCCGCAGTGTACAAATTGCTAAGGATTCTTATAAAAAAACGACTGGAGATGAAAGTAAGTATGGTTTGTATAGGGTCGAAATAGCTGCAGGCACATCTTTAGGAATTGTGAAAGGTAATGAGCTTCCTAGTGCTGACAGTATCATTGTGGTTGGCGTAGACGGGCACATTAAAGATGTACCTTATATTAATTGGACGGATGTTGTTTTTCCGAAGAAATTGGATTTTTTTGATTCGCACGAAAACCAGATGAGGTATCTTGAAAAGATATCCTATTTCTCCAAAAAGGATAGGAAAAATCCTTATCGGGAATTTATTTTTGGTTACGATTACAGCTTGCAGCCCAAGACGCTTAATTCTTATTGTAATTATATTACCGTCGACGGGAAAAAAATAAGCGGTTATCCGATGCCTGACAGGAATGATCAGATTGTTGATTCTCCTGATTCCGTGGGAATTGATGTTTGTGAAAATGCGACAAAACAGGCTTTGTATGGAAAGCTGACTTTGCGCTCCATAACGGAAAAGGGTTGCCAAAACAATAAATGTGCATCATTGCCTCCATTCCGATTTGATTACTTGTCTCCGAATGCGAGCCCGATACGCTTTGGTAAAGCAAGTGAATGGAAAAATCTGCTTGTAAGAATAAAATATTTCTTTGATGATTATGGAAAGGTGAATTCATCCACGTCAAATGAAGAACAATATAAATATTTCGGCGATGTCGATGCGACAATTATGGCGACAACGAATACTGTTGACGAGTATGGCTTGTGGTCAAGTAAAGCTACTGTAGACAATCATTCGGTGGATCAAAAACTGGCTGATTTCCAGGGAAGCGCTTGGAGTTTGAATAAAGTTGTGGACCCGGCCGGTGGCGTGACTGAGGTGGAATACGAAAGAGACGTGATAGGCCATGGTGAATATTACGGAGACGATTATTTGACGGTGAAGGTTCTCCAGTTTTTCAGTTGTGACGATGAAGGGTATTCTGGTTCTAATGGAGGAACATGTCTGGTGTTGCAACCCTTATATTGGCGGAATAGCTGTCTTGGCGTTCGCGAAGCTTACTGGGATACAAAGAAGCCTGAAGGAGACAATACGGATGGCTATGCTTACTTGAATGCGTTGGGAATAACGGGTGATAATCCACCGACAGTATTCTTCAATATTGTGTCGGGAATCAAAACAGAAGTCGATTGTGGCCTTTCGGAGTGTCCGAGAGAAAGAGAAACTTCTGTTGTCGGATCGGGAGATGTCGTTAAAGTCGTGCCGTATAAAGGGGGCGAAGGCAAAAAGGTTTTAATGTTGAAGACTCCCTACAATAGTGTATATGTGGGCATGCAACGTGCAGCAGACAAAATTAATACTTCACAGACGTGGAAAGTGAATCCCATCGCATACGGAAGTTATGGAACTATCTGGGTTAGGCAAGAACTTCCGAAAATGAAAGCGGGCGATTTGAGGGTTACGCGTTTAACTCGACATGATATCAATGTGAATGCACAAACCAATTATGAGTACGAAATTGGTGAAACTGCGCAGCTGGCGGATTCGTTATACACGAGTACCATGGTGAATCGTTATTACAAGAGTGTGAATTCTTACGTTTTGTCGGGAGTTAATCTGCAACCTATTTCAAGAATTGTTGGATTTAATGACAAGGAAATGGATATTGTTCCGGGCCCGCAAGTCATGTACCCGAAGGTGTCGGTAACGAATTCTTGGCAAAATGAATCTGATGCCAAGAATGGTAGGGTTGAATTCAGTTATATAACCCCTGAATCAGGTGTACCTGCCGACTTTATTGATGCCCAGACTAAAAACGAAATGCCGCCCTTCCTCAAGCTGAATTTAAAACTGATGAAAAGTCATGGGGATGAAGTTTCTAATAGTGCGTTGGCTTTCCCGTTGTTTTCGCAAGCTGGGCGCGTTGTGACTATTAGTTTGCTTGACAAGGATGGCAATGTGATTGACGAGCCGAGAACCACAATGCTCACCGAAAACCGAACGGGTGAATTGTATTTCTATAGCCAGGATATAAAAAATGCAGTAAAAATTAGAGTTAACGAAATGAAAGGCAGTGAAACTCTCTGGTCTCATAGGGATATGGATATAGATACCGTGTCCTTGACGTCGTTTAATGAAATGATGATTGAACTCGTAGTAGGTTATGTTTCGACAGAGAAACCTTCTCCTAAGCTGGTCTGGTTTAGGAGCCAAAAAGAGGGAATGTACCCGATTCTCTATAAGAAGGTCGATTATGGCAAGAAGAACTTGACGCGAAAAATGTCGTATCTCTATGCTATGACGAGAGAGCCGAATCACCGTGTCGATATGCATGCTCTGGCGGACTATGACTCCAGCGTAACATATTATGATTTGACGGGCTTTGTGGGACTCAATTACAAGACGTCGTTCTATCGCGGCGGTAAGGATTCAGAAATTCCTATAAAGGTGGATAGCGTTGTTTATTCGACCATGATTCCTGATTATGCGGACAATGTCATAACTAATAAAACGTCGTTGTCATCGGAAGAAATCCAGAAAAAAATAGGATCTCAAGTTGAACATTGGACCTCGGTGGCTCAATTAGACTGTAAAAAGACGGAAACAAATGATCTTTTTACATCTTGTTTGATTGGTAATATCGACTTGGATGCTTGGGATGATGGTAGATTGGAAACATACTACACCCATGTTCGTAAATCCGCCTTCCAAGTGGCAACGATTACAAAGACGGGCTACGATAACTTCAATAACGACCAGGAATCGCTACTGGCTACAACGAAACTGGAAAATCATGCGTTCGACCCTGCTACAGGAAGCCCGACGGTTACGGTTGCTATCGGAAATCGGGAAAACCAGCAGGAAATGCAAAAACTCACACGGATAACCCCCTTCTTCAGCTTGGATAAAAAGCTTTTGTCTGGAGAAAGTCAGGAAAATGCGGATAAAAGGGCGGCGTTGGCTGATTCCATGTTTGTTCGCAATATGTTGTCGCAGTCGTACATGACCGAGATTTATTCGGGCACAGTTTCTAGAGGAAGTCCTTGGAAAAACTTGCAAGCAAATACAGATTCCTTAAGGTCGTTCAGTATCTCTCCGTATGGATTTGTTGAAAAACAAAACTCTGAGCAGACGTCGACTCCAATTGTTTCTTGGGGAACCTTTACAAGCAAGGCTAAACCGAGCGGCATTTATTCGAAGGCTCTTATGTATGCCGCTAAAAATGGGGAGAAGCCTCCTGTAGCGGATTATTCCGGCAATGAGATTGTTTCTATCAATAGAAACTACAAGGTAACTGAGACCATAGACCCACTTGGCCGATCTCTTTCATCATTCTTCTCGTGGGATGGAATGTTCCAAATAGGCTTGTTCTTCCCTGCACGGAACGAGGATGCCGGACTTGTTGTACCGTATCAAGACACCGTTTTGGCGAATGGAATTTGTTCATTCTCTGGGGAATTTGAAGTCAAGGACGGCGTTATTCTTGCAAAGGAAAATTTGACGATATCCTATCGTTCGTCGACTCCCACACGCCCTCTTGTTGTAGAATACCGATTGTGGGCCTCGGAAAAAGGTTGGGAAACGAAACGGGAGAATGTTCCGTTCGGGGCAGACAATTTGTCACTCTCCGTGCCTTTCAATGGAAAATTAAACTACTTCCGTATTTATCCCGAAACGGCGCAAGCAAAGACATACATCTATGATGTATATGGCAATATGGTCCAAGTGGTTGCAGAGGACAATACTTCGACATATTATGAATATGACCCGCTATCTCACCTTGTTCAGACAAGAAATGATGACGGAGTCTCCTTTAAGTCGCATCATAGAGAATGGATGAACAATGAGGAAGAATAGGTAGAACAATGAAATCTATAGTGAAAAAAACATTATTACTTCTGTTGGTTTCTGTTTGGAGCCTGTTCGCTTCTGATTACAGCGCTATTGAATTTGGCAACACCAAAGTATATAGGGTTGGTGAAAAAATCGTTATTCCGATTGCTTTAGAATCATTGCCTGGTGGGGTAAGTGGATTTAAATGCCTAGACCCCAATCCGGGTCCGAAAGAAGAAGATCAAATACCGTCGGATTATGGATTAATCGTTAATTATGATGAGAATGCTTCGTCGGGAATTAAGCCCGTTTTTAAAATTGCTCAATGCCAAAAAGTGTGTAGGGATGATAAAACTGGAGGCGAATGTGAAACTGGGCCTAACTGGCATAATTTACAAAAAAACTGGATTGAAGCGGTTGCCGAAGCAAAAAATCCCGGGGAATACGAAGGGTATATCAGCCTTTATAAGTCAGGAAATCCGGAAACCGTAGATGTCAGATTTAAATTCAAGGTTGAAGACTCTTTTCCCGATGCTCCTAACGGTTTGGCTGTATTGTTCGCTGATTCTTCGGCCAGCTACGATAAACAGATAGATATAAACATGTCTATAAAAAACGTCTCTAATCAAGGCGTAGCGATAAATAATGCGTACTTAGATTATTACCTGACAAAAAATGCAAAGAAAGCTATGCTAAATGTCTGGTATAGCGCATATAAAGAAAATCAAATCTGTGTAGAAGTATATAAATGCGGAAATCAGAATTTTATAATTAGGGAGTATATCCGTGATATTAATTTAGGAGGCAAGGATAGCATCGTTATGCCTCAGGTGGGGTATATGAAGGGAAGTGCAATTGAAGGCGATAAAAAGGCGTCGTCAAATTACAAGGATTTTTCCTACGAATACCCTGCGATATCATATGAAATCATGGCGCACAACAGAAACCGTTATTACAATGATCATGTAGCTCTTTATGTCAATGGAAGTCCGAATCCGGTTTGGGGTGAGTCTCCAAGCTGGGCCCATTCCTGTAGCATTGCACAGAATGAAACTGATTATTCCCAAAAAGAAGGGAAGAAGTATTTCTGTAATGGAAATATTCCTCTTCCATCAAGTTCATCGGTTCAAAGCAGCTCATCTTACAGTAGTTCCTCTTACAGCAGCTCTTCTTACAGCAGCTCCTCTTATAGCAGTTCCTCCTACAGTAGCTCGTCCTGGTCTTCTTCAAGCATCAATTTTGTGCCGCGCTCGTCTAGTTCCAGTTTCTCGGCGTTCAGAGACCTAGCTGTACAATTTATGGATGACGAACCTTCGAATAAGTATTATGGAGGATTCCAATTTAAGATTGTCAACAAGGGAAATGTTGATATCCCGATAGGCGGGGATGAAATTCGCTTTTACTACAATGGTGATGAAAATACCAAGGTGCCTCCATTTTTCGATCCTCAGAACAGTGTCGGCTGGGATTCTCCAATTTCAAGAGCCTCCCTGGAACAATGCGATGAAAACTTGTATGTATTGAAAATAAAATTGAAAAACAATCTTGTTGCTGGGAAGTCTTCTTTATTCCCTCAATACAACGCCATAAGAGTTGAAATGAAAACTAATAATCAAGAAATGGCGAAGGAACTCATGTATAGCTGGACTGATGCTGCTATATTGACTGAAAACTCTAAAGTGGCGTTATTTGATGCGGCGGGCTCGTTACTTTATGGTACGGAGCCGTGGCCGTGTGATGGCTATACGAAAAAACGGCTAGATTTAGTTGTTTATGGAGAAGCCAAAAAAATTTATTGGGGACCTTATATCAATGCTGCGGCTAATATTACATTTGAAATAAGCAACCGAGGAGACTCCGTCATTTCGGAACCCATTCATGCAGATTTCCATGTGACACACCCCGCAGGGCAGGTTCCGGTATTCAGTATGAATGGGAAAAAGATGGCTACGAATGGTGAGTCTGTTTCTGTTGGCAATAATGTAAGCGTGATGCTGATAAGTAGCGGAAATAAACATACATACCGCTTTACATTCTCAGATGGAATTGGGGCAAATACTTCAAAAAGCGTCTCGTTCCAATTGTATGACCAGTGTTTGTTCGAATGTAATGATCCGAATAATTCCACGTATTTATGGCATTTTAGTGATGACTGGTCGGTGAAGGATATTCTGGGTTCTTGGTCTAAGACGGATAAGGTTCCCATATACAATTCAAGGAGAGAACTTCTTTATGGAAAATCGGATCCCTCTGCGCCGGTTATTGAACTAAAACAAGATGGAAGCCTGTCCGAAATAAAGCATGCGCGAGCTACGGTTGATGTGCAGAAGGCTAATCGTACGGATGCGGTTGTGTATTCTGTTGGGCAGTTGCTTTCGGGTGGTGATTTCGAGACTCCGTGGCTGCAAGGATGGGAATATTTTAAAATGCCGAATGAGGATCTATCAGTCAAGAGTGTCCGAGGACAAGCTCCGCAGGGCTCGCGGTTCCTTTCCATGGATGCAGGAATGTCGGTTCATCAAATTTTGACCGATGCTGCCGCAAAGATTCTTGTTGACAGCGGAGCTGTTCTCACGGTATGGCACCGCGGTGGCAAGGCGTCTATTAATTTGAACGGTGTCTCGGTAGGTTCGCTTGCCAAAAGTGAATCTTGGAAACTTGATACGTTATCTATCAATTCTTCGAATAATGATTTGTTGAGTTATTGTGAACTGATTATTCATGCAAATGGAGATAGATCGATTCAAATCGATGATGTTGTCCTCGTTCCCAGTAAGTCTGCCCAGCCGACAACCTATGCGACTCGGTTTACGAATATGGCAGGGGAAGAGATAGAAACTCGCGCCTATGATGGTGCCAGTGAACAGCTGGTAACAACATCGGAACGAGATCTCATGGGCCGTTTAACAAGGAAGTATCTCCCGTTTGCGGTGCCCTGTAATAGTGTGGTGGATTGTAATTCTAACGTAAAGACGCAGAATAATCCGGGTTTGGCTAAATCATATTATACGGCGTCCAATCCGGATTATCCGGATGCAGGTAATTTCCCGTATGCAGAAACCCGTTGGAAGCCCGATCCTATGACAACACTGGAGTCGGAGGGCGCCCCTGGGGCCGCCTTCGCTATACCGGCAGGGCATGTTGTAAAGACTTATTCTTCCGGTGTGAACCTTGATGGTATTGACCTGCTGAACCTGAATAGCTTGAACACTGCTGTAGCGGCCGTGCCTGGCCAGCGTGGATATTACAATGGATTTTCTGGCCTCGTTTACGATGTCCGGAACTATCATGCAGCAAAAGATGCGAACCCCACGCACCTGTGGGAACTTGTTGTTGATCAAAATGGGCATGCCGCATTTACGGTGAAAGATGGCGAAAATCGCGTTATTGTAAGTGGGGCGATAGACCTTGCTAGCGGCAAAGTGATTTCACGTAGCGTTAATGAACTTGACGGCCAGGGGAACGTTGTCAAATCGCATTCACCCATGAGCTGCGAATATGCGAATGCACCTTCAAATTGTGTTGCCCCCGATTCGTTCGTGTATGACGCCCAAAGTCGTTTGATAGAAAGTCATGAGGCTGATGCTGGAGAATCTCGCACTTATTATGACCATATAGGCCGAGTCCGTGCCACTCAGACGCAGAAACAAATCGATTCGAGCAAGGCGACAGTCTTTGTCTATGATAATTTTGATAGGGTCGTACATACGGGTGTATTCAATGTAGTCGGTGACAAGGATGAGTTCAGAAGTTATCTTATGGATGTGTCAAGTTCTCATTTGCCAAGTTCGCTCTGGCTCATTCCCGGTACCGTGACGCGCACGTTCTACGATACGATACCGCATTGCGACACCCTGGGCGTCCATCTTTGTCCTGGAGGTGTAAGGCCGACTTATACACGTGGCCGCGTGGCCGCCGTGGTGTCCGATGTGCGTGCCGTATTCGACGCAGATGGCTCCCCGATAAAAGCTTCGGACAAGACCGACAGTGTGATACGCGTGACGAGTGTATACTCCTATGACAAGTACGGCCGTGTAGTGGCGAACTTCTATTCTGACCCGACAATGCCTGTTGACAGCTTGGAAACGCTTGCCGTGACCACCCAGTATGACCTCGGCGGCAAGGTAATCACTGTAATGAAGTACCCTTATGGCATAAACGGAATGAGTTGGACACGCAACGTGGTAGAAAATTACATATATGACCGCCTTGGCCGTATAAGCGCAATCAACACAAAGAATGGAGGCGCGTCGACATCGGAGATTGTGCGCTACGAGTATTACCCGACTGGGAGCGTGAAGACTGTGACTATGGGTAACTCGGTTACGCTTACCTACACCTACCACATCAGCGGTGCTGTGAAGACTGCGACCATACAGTCTGCTGATGGGAAGACCCTTTACGCCGATACGCTTTATTACGAAGACTGTAACGGCAACGGCTGTACTCCCCAGTACAACGGAAACATCAGCCGCATGGTGCACGAGCTGGCCCATAGCAACGACGCCTTTGCGAAAAGACGTGATGTCAA
>JAEEGL016238013.1_pt1 | contig 20025 bp, 17 predicted proteins | sample 9134231 | NCBI WGS metagenome assembly JAEEGL01 (sample SAMN16246548, study PRJNA631951) | gut metagenome | biome: gut microbiome; feature: rumen; material: fiber-attached | host: Bos | place: Iran: Karaj | collected 2018-10
AGCAATTCCAATTCAACTGATGGGTCATTGACGGTATAAGGCAAGTCGTTGGCAAAAGCGTTGCAGAAAGTGGCCACAGCACTGTTGTAGTTGGGACGGCACCATTTACCGAACAAGTTTGGGAAACGGTAGATGAGCATTTTGGCTCCGGTTTCCTTACCGTACTGGAGGAACAAGTCTTCGCCAGCCTTCTTGCTGCGACCATACTCGCTGTTGCCAAATCGCCCCGTAAGGGAAGCCTGCTGACTAGAAGAGAGCATTACTGGGCACTTGTTACCATGCTTTTTAAGCGTATCCAGCAATGTCGAAGCAAAGCCAAAGTTGCCGGTCATAAATTCGCTCTGGTCCTTAGGACGGTTCACGCCAGCCAGATTGAACACAAAATCAGCCTTTGCACAATACTCGTCCAACTCCTCAGGAGTAGAATCAATATCATACTCATAAATCTCATTTATAGACAAAGCGGGACGGGTTCTATTCTTCCCATCCCTGATATTCTTTAAGTTATTTACTAAGGCGGTTCCAACCATGCCCTTAGCACCGGTAACCAATATATTCATAAAGTTTAACCCTCAATATTTTATCTAATATCTCTTAGCTATCCTTACGCCATACCATCTTATTAACTACACCGACATAGCTCTGTATGATCTTAACCACCTTGTCAGATACATTAATATCCGTATAATCCGGTACCGGTATAGCTCCGCCATTCTTCTCATCCTTAACCATCTCTACAGCAGTATCTACGGCCTGTAAAAGGCCCTTAGTATCAATACCCGAAAGTATGAAACATGCTTTATCCAGCGCCTCAGGACGCTCTGTAGAAGTACGGATACATACCGCAGGTATAGGATGTCCGATAGATGTAAAAAATGAACTCTCCTCAGGCAATGTACCAGAATCTGATACCACACAGAATGCATTCATCTGCAAGCAGTTATAATCATGGAATCCTAACGGTTCATGCTGTATAACACGGGGATCCAGCTTAAATCCCGAAGCCTCCAGTCTCTTCTTAGACCTCGGATGGCAGGAATACAGGATAGGCATATCGTATTTCTCAGCCATTTTGTTAATAGCTGTAAAAAGACTGGTAAAATTCTTCTCAGTATCGATATTCTCCTCTCTATGTGCAGAAAGAAGAATATATTTACCCTTCTCTAATCCCAGTCTGCTATGTACATCAGATGCCTGTATGGATGAAAGATTCTCAGTTAATACTTCCGCCATGGGACTACCTGTAACATATGTACGCTCCTTAGGTAAGCCGCAATCTGCCAAGTATCTGCGGGCATGCTCGCTATATGCCAAATTAACATCAGAAATGATATCAACTATACGACGGTTAGTCTCCTCCGGCAAGCACTCATCCTTGCAACGATTACCGGCTTCCATGTGGAATATCGGGATATGCAGGCGCTTAGCACCTATAACAGAAAGACACGAATTTGTATCACCAAGAACCAATACAGCATCAGGCTGCAACTCAACCATCGCCTTATATGAACCGGCAATAATATTACCCATGGTCTCACCAAGGTCAGCTCCGACAGCATTCAGATACAGTTCCGGATCATCCAGTCCTAAATCCTTAAAAAATACACCATTTAAGTTATAATCATAATTCTGTCCGGTATGCACCAGGATAGTATCAAAATACTTCCTGCACTTCTTTATGACTGCTGCCAGACGTATTATCTCCGGTCTGGTACCAACTATTATCATCAGCTTAATCTTACCGTTATCTTTCCAAGAAGCCATAATGTCCCCCATAAAACCAAAATTTCATAGTGTAATTCTAATACAGTGTTTTATGCCTCAACAGCATGAGGTCTTCCTTCAAGCTCTTCCTTAACATAATCCGTAGTCATAATCTTAGCTACTACACCATCCACATCAAGTCTGGTAGTATTATGACTGGTATATGCCTCATCACCCTCTGTAAGCACATCCCCATCTACATAAAACTTATCATAGTTAAGACTTCTGCCATCAGGAGCTATACGGAAATAGTGACCCATATCTGTACTTCTAAGTCGCTCTTCCCTGGTCATTAGAGTCTCATAAAGCTTCTCACCATGTCTGGTACCGATGATCTTCTTCTCTGTCTGACCAAATACCTTCATAACACCATCAGCCAAATCTCCTATGGTAGAAGCATCTGCCTTCTGTATGAAAAGATCACCAGGCTCTGCATGCTCAAATGCAAATGCAACCAGATCAACTGCTTCATCAAGATTCATAAGGAAACGTGTCATGTTAGGATCTGTAATAGTGATAGGAGCCTTACGCTTAATCTGGTCAATAAAGAGCGGAATAACTGAACCACGGCTACACATAACATTACCATATCTGGTACAAGCAAGTACTGTACCTCCACGCTCAAAAGCCTTCTGTGCACGAGCCGCAACTATCTTCTCTCCAACAGCTTTAGTCATACCCATAGAATTAATCGGGTATGCTGCTTTATCCGTAGAAAGAAATACAACTCTCTCTACCTTATTTTCAACAGCTGCTGTAATCACATTATCTGTTCCTATGATATTGGTCCTTACTGCTTCCATAGGGAAAAACTCACATGAAGGAACCTCCTTTAATGCAGCAGCATGGAATACATAATTTGCTCCATACATAACATCACGCACTGAATCAATATTTCGGACATCTCCAATGTAGAACTGTACCTTGGATGCGTACTCCGGATACTTTGCCTGTAGAGTATGACGCATCGTATCCTGCTTCTTCTCATCACGAGAAATGATGCGAATCTCCGCAATGTCAGAAGTTAAAAAGTGCTTTAAAACTGTTGAACCAAATGAACCAGTACCACCTGTAATAACCAAAACTTTATTACTAAATGCATCTCTAATTATCATGTCAAATATAAACTCCCAATTAGCTTTATTTATATATATTGAACAATCCTATTTTTCAGTTTGAAAACAAAATACTTTGTAGACCTAATTTACCTATTCGACAGTTAAATCCATGGTTTATAATCCTTACCTTCCAAAATATCTGCTATTCTTTCACATGCATGACCATCACCATATGGATTACAAGCACAGGACATTTTATCATATTCTGACTGATTTTCCAATAATAGCTTAAAAGTCCTATATATTATATTCTCATCAGTCCCTACCAATTTAAGCGTCCCCGCTGCAACTCCTTCTGGTCGTTCAGTAGTATCACGCATGACTAAAACTGGTACCCCATATGAAGGACATTCCTCTTGTATTCCGCCTGAATCAGTAAGGCAAAGATAACTCCTTGCTTCAAAATTGTGACAATCAAAAACTTCTATAGGCTCTATAATATGGATTCTATCACACTCACCAAGCTCTTGATCTGCAATCTCCCTTACTAAAGGGTTCATATGAATAGGATATACTGCCTTACAATCATTGTGTTCATCCAATACTCGACGTATTGCACGAAACATGTGGCGCATAGGTTCACCCAAATTTTCACGTCTATGAGCAGTGATAAATATAAGCTTATCATTTCCTACCCATTCAAGTTCTGGATGACTATAATCATGACGAACAGTATGCTGCATAGCATCAATTACCGTATTCCCTGTCACAAAAATAGTATCAGCATTTTTACCTTCTCTTAAGAGATTATCTCTGGCAAGGGCAGTCGGTGCAAAGTTATATCGGCTAATAATACTTACCGCTTCTCTATTAAACTCCTCAGGATAAGGACTATATATATTATATGTTCGTAAGCCTGCCTCAACATGACCCACAGGTATTTGAAGATAAAAACAGGCAAGTGCGGTAACAAATGTCGTAGAAGTATCACCGTGAACCAGAACTATGTCTGGTCTTTCTTCTTCAAGTATTATCTTAATTCCATCAAGAATATTTGTAGTAATATCAAACAATGTTTGTCTATCCTTCATAATATTCAAATCATAATCCGGAACTACATCAAATGTATCTAACACCTGATCAAGCATCTGTCGGTGTTGAGCTGTAACACATACTACAGTTTGTATTCCATTACGTTTCTTAAGTTCATTAACAAGTGGACACATTTTAATTGCCTCTGGTCTTGTTCCAAAAACCAAAATCACTTTTTTCATAAAAACCTGTCTCTCCTAGATAAAAGCACTATAAATCAGATATGATAAACACCAGGTAATGTACATATATTATGACAATCTAGTATTATTTTCCCAGATAACTTGTCCATATTCACTTTTATTTCGTCATGTTTTACCATAATAACAACAAAATCGACATCTTTTAGAAATGTATCTAAATCATGATACTGGTTATCAACTACATCTTTTATTATATATGGATCATAAACCTTAAGCCCAGTTGCTAAATGTCTCTCTTGACTTTCTAATAATTGAAGTGTAGGTGATTCTCTCAAATCATCAACATTTTCTTTATACGTCAAACCATAAAGACCCACTCTTGAAACATCGTTCATTCGTTTCTCTTTCATTATTTCGAAAATACGATTTAATACAAAATCTGGCATACCATCATTGGTTTTCATAGATTCATCAATTACTTTAGCAAGAGACGGATAATCTCCTACCAAAAACCAAGGATCCACGGAAATACAGTGCCCACCAACGCCAGGTCCAGGTTGAAGAATATTTACACGCGGATGCATATTACAGATTTTTATGATTTCGTATACATCCATGTTGTCATGACGACATATTTTAGCAAGTTCATTTGCAAAAGCGATATTAACTGCCCGAAAAGTATTTTCAACTACTTTAGTCATCTCTGCAGTTTTTATATCAGTAACAACTATATCTCCCAAACAAAACGAGGCATAAAGGCTCTTGATTTTTTCTCCTATTACTTTACTATCAGCACCAATGGTACGATTATTATGAAGTAATTCATAAACCATATTACCAGGGATAATACGTTCTGGTGCATGAACAAGATTAATATCTGATCCTATTACAAAACCTGCGGATTCTATTTCTGGTCTAACATATTTTTCAATTGTTCCTGGAGATACTGTTGATTCTATAACAATTGTAGCTCCTTTAGGACATACTTTTAAAACATCCTTCACAGCAGCAATTACATAGCAGGCATCCACCTTCTTACTAAATTTATCATAAGGTGTAGGCACTGAAACGATATAGGTATCAGTAATTTTATATTCAGTAGTAAAGACTATTCCTGCTTTCAAAGCTTCTTGAAAAAGTTCATCCAAGCCGTTTTCTTTAAATGTAGTTTTCCCCTCATTAAGAGTTGCAACAAGTTCTTTGTTATAATCCGTGCCAACCACCTCAACTCCATGAGAAGCCATCATTAAAGCTGTTGGAAGCCCTATATACCCCAATCCAATAACATTAATCATTTTTCAATCCTCCTAATTTTTTTTTTCCCTTTTACAGTATTACGAACAAATTCTAAAATTTTTTTTTTATCATGGTAATTTAATACAAATAATACAACGATAGCGATAGTACTAACAAAATAATAGCAGGGACCTTGAAAAGCAAAGTAGAGTCCACTGAATATCACAACTAAAATAGAAATCATTGATTTAAAAAAATCAATCTCTATTGGCAAAAATGATTTTAAAACTTTTAATCTCATAATCCAAACAACAACAAAGCTAAATAAAGTAGCAATAGGAGCACCAATGGTACCTAATAAAGAACTTAACACAAAATTCAAGACTATATTTATAATTGCTCCAACACATGTAGAAACCGAAAGAAATTTTGTTTTTTTTGCAGCGGCATATATGGAGGCCAGAAAACCAGAATAAGCTTCAAATAATGCAGCAATAACTAACGGTGGAACATAAACCCATGCCTGATAATAGTCAGATTTAAAAAGTAACAAAGCTATTAATTGTGATGAAATAATTAATGCAACACACCCATAAATACATATTAATGAGTACATTTTATAAACATTTGAATAATATGCTTGTTTATCCTCGTCATTATATGTAGATATTGCAGAAATTCTCCATGCCTGCGAAAATAAATTTGAGAAAGTAGAAAAAATAGTAGGTATTTTATGTGCCACACCATATAATCCATTTGCACTCACTCCAACAAATCCGAGAATCATATACTTATCTGCAGATGCATTCACCCACCAGGCAATAGATGTAGGAATCATCGGAATACTATAAATAAGCATTTCTTTACATATATTTTTATCGAAACAAAATGGTATCAAATCTTTATAGCAAGATGACGCAAATAACATATATAAAGAGCTTATTACACCAGCAATAATAACACTTAACAAATATCCAGACAACCCAATTTCTAAAAATACCAAAAAAACAATATTTAAAAGTAAAAAAACCAACGTATAGATCATGCCCTGAATTGCATAAATCTTTGTTTTCTCACAGCCCTTAACATAATTGGATAAACACATTTGAATACTTGTAGTAATAAATATTCCTACAAAATACCACCAATTGACACCAAAAATATTATTTGATTTCCAAATAAAGGGCGTTGCAGAGATTAGTAAAATAATAGCTCCTCCCACCATCATAACAGATGTTGAAAAAACAACTTTTTTATCATACTTTTTATCAAGAGCAAACCTTAAAGTAGCATCAAAAATAGATAACGTTAAAACTGGATATAAAAGATTTACTGTTGTAGTAAGAATATCTATCAACCCATATTCTTCTGTAGATAATACACTTGTATATAATGGTACAAGAAGGAAAACTAATATTTTTGAACCAAAATTACTGATGGCGAATAATCCGGTATCTGTAAATAGTCTTTTATATTTCTTTTGCATACTTTCTCTCTTTTTAACCCTAAACAAGTGTTTTCTTTAGTGCATCTTCAAAACTATCATAAAACTTACTTTCTTCATCTAACTTCATTTTTATCTTATCTGAATCCGGATTATTAATAAAAAACTCTATTCTATCTTTTAATTCCTTTGAATCCTGCTCTATTTCCGGCATATAAAAATAATGGTCTTGTAACCCTAGCCTCTGATATAAGTCTCCTATTTTTGTAACATGATCCTCTTTAACTTTATACCAATAGTCTGTAGCAATTGTTGGAGTTCCATTTTTTAAAGACAACATCGATCCGTGAAAATACTTAGTAATAGTAACACTGAACAAAGAGAAAATACGTGCCCATTCAAAGGGAGTTAAATAAGTAAAATTATAATCCGCAGACTTGACATATTGGTAAACGGAAACTATTTGATATTTCCCCCCAAACATATTACGCAGTAAATTACAAATTTCATTATTTCCCATAATACCAATTATTGGTTTATCCAAATTAATTCCTTCCTTTAGCAGGATATGCTTTACACGATTTAAATCTCTGGGCATATCATTCAAAGCAACAAAAGTAGTAGGATCGCAATTATGATGCAATACCAGATCTTTCGATATTGAACTTAAAAAATTTTGTGTTGCTATATCTCTTATTCCAATATAGCTAAATCGTTCAAGCGTTTCTCTAATAAAGGCTCTTGTATCTTCAGTAAGTTCACTACCATGCATTCGGTCTGAAGAGGCTGCATAACTCATTAGTTTTGTTCTCTTAAAGTTATAGTTCGGATAATAAGCATTCGGGAAAGGATATGTTTTATATTCCCAAACCGCATCACTTCCTACAATCAGAACATCATAATTTTCATCTATCATATTAAATAGTTCATTATAATCATCACTAATTATTCGAAAATACGATAATGGTAAATAACTAACATCTTCATCAAACCCTTTGTAAAGATTCCTCTTTCTTTTTAGTACTCCTGGGGTCAAAATACATTTACCAGCTTGTCTTATCATTTGCCCCAAAGTATTTCTCTTCGATTTGGGACCTAATATAAATGGAATAAATGAAGTGGAATAATTTTCATACATTCTTTTGGTGCAATAATCAATCACCTCCACTTCGCAATCAGGAAAATCTTTGGATATTCTTTTACTCAATGAATAACACTGTAAAAAAGCACCATAATTATAGCTTCTATGAAATGTAAGTATCCCTATTTTTTTCATATAGGCTAGTCCTCCACATTAGTTTTCTGTAAATCTGGCCATTTGTGTATTTCCTGATCTACTGCGTCGGTCATATCAAAGCCCTTTTTTATCTTATACATTGTTTTAAACAAATTATACTTTGTTTGACTTAAAATAGTTTTAAACATATAACCCTGACACAATTTCCCGCCAAAACGTTCTTTAAAACGTTGTATACCATGATACTTACTATCTTCATCTTCATTTATTCGGCAACCAACAAAACTAAATTTCTTAACGCCTCGCCTTTTCATATCTTTAATAGCTTCCCATTGAAGAAGATTAGCTGAACCAGGTTCAGGATTGGTTATACTCGCTCCATACATATAATAGCAAATATTTTTATCATAAAAATAGCATGCTCCAGATTGGGGGGCACCATTTTTATATGCTACATATAGAACAGATTTTTCTTTTAAGTTATTTAGTATTTTTAAAAAGAAATCGAAACCATATGAATCTCTTTCGCTTCTCTCCCATGTCTCTGTATCTGCTTTAATATAATCATTAATCAACTCCTCCCCCCCAGAAACAACAGTCACGCCATTTCTTTCTGCTCGCCTAACTGAATTTCTATGTTTTGAGTTCATCTGCATCAACAACTCTTCTTCCGAAAGATCAAGATCGATAATATGACTTCCAAAAGGAATTCTAAGACTTTCATCAGGATACACATCAAACAATGCAGCTGCACTTGTAGATATCCAAGCTATCCCCATCTTCCTCAATCTATTTGATACATCATTTAAAAAAACAGTCTCTTTTCTCTTGCCCTGTACTAGCCCAATACACAATGGTTCTGACACATACAGTCCCTGCCTAATTTTTATTTTTTCTGTAACACTTATCGGAAGAACATAGTTATCATCATATGCATAAAATATATTAGCACCTAGTGATTGAGCATAGTCATTATACTCTTTAGAAAAGAAAACATTACCTTCTTTAAATTTTTCAAGAATAGTCATAGGAATCTCATCATATTTTTTTATAATTTCAATCATTTTTCCCCTCTCATCTGATAAGCATCTAAAATAGAGATAAATTCAAACCTCTCATCCCTTTTTATCATATCAATAAATCTATTCATATTATCTAAATATATATTATTTACCAATTTAGGATGCCCAATAATCGCAATCACCTGATTCTTATTTTTACTTCTTCTATAGACTCTTTTAACCTGATAATACAAGTACTCAGCTGAAAAGGCATCTAAAGAAATAGCATTATAACCAGTTAAATAATCAAAGTAAGTATGAATTTTACTTCTCGAGGGCAACTGTATAGGTATATATGACCCTTTTTTAGGTCCCAAATTTAATTTGACTTTTTGGGGGCATAATAATCTCTTCATAGCAAAAGAAACTGGTGATTTATTTATAGTACCAATCGGAATTTCAAATAAATATTTTCCGGATTTGTTATCTTTCCACCACTTATCTGTATTGGAGATATTCCAATTGAGCTTTTTCAAGGGATGTTTATAATTATAATAGTTTGCTTTGGATTTGGCTGACAAATTTGGTGCAATTGATGAGTCAATCCTTATTCCATTATCATACAACAATTCAATTATCTTCTCATGTGGTTGAAGAGAAAACCCTCCCGATCTATAAGCTATACACTCATACGTGGGATTAACGGGTTTTATAATATTATTTAGAAGTTGGATTCCGTCGGAAATTATTTTCTGTGCTCTTTCATTTTTTAGAAAACTATGCAATCTATATCCCTTATCAGAAAAGAACCACTTCCCTTTGTTAAACTTTGAATAATACCAATGAGGATGAATATGAAGTTGAACATCTTGACCAAATTTAGACATAATTTGGATTTGTTTTTTGAAACCTTCTACATAATCTATTTGATCATACTTTTCAGCTATAGGAACAGAACAAACATCAGCAAAAAAAGTAGCAGAAATACCCCTTTTGTTCAATGTATCTATAAGATCATAAGTAGGATAAAATAACACATTTTCATATGAATCATAATTCTCCCCAAAAAAAAGTTCATAATCAAAAGTCAGACTCAAATACATATTATTCTCCTCGTAAATTAGCAGCTTATTAGTTTTCTTGCTACAGTAACTGCTTTAAAATCCTCAACAGGTTTTCTATTCGGAATTCCATCGTCATGGTATTTTTTTATTGCTTCACAAATCGAATTTATATCATTATTAACAAAGGTGTAATGATTATATTTGCTTAAAAAATTCTGTATTTCCGTACCATATTCCCCATCTTTTATCAGCAATATGTCTTTACTAGAAGAAGCATCATGATATACTTTGCCAGGTATTTGATTTCCTTTCAAATTCATCAAACATACAATAACATTTATTTTCCTCATATATTCATCTAATTCGTTAGGGGATACCCGATTAATAATAGTTATATTTTCAGTACTTTCAAGATTTATATCAGAATCACCTATAATATAAAAATATACATCTTTATTTTGTTTTGCTGCTTCATAAAAAGGAATTATATTTCTAGCCACTGAATTATAACTTCCGAAATATCCCAAACATATTTTATCATTTTCTGGTGTGCTATCGTAGTATGATAATGATGGAGTAGGTAAAAATACCATTTTTGAAGCATATCTAGGAAATAAACGTTTTTGTTCTTGACAAGTAAATGGCGAAACATAACAGATTCTATCTGCATCTTTAATTAATTTTTTTTCTATTATTTTTCTTATCCATACTGGTTGTGCTATCTTACTTATAGTATCACTAGCTAAAGGATCCCCCCATTGTTGAATATATCTAATATTTCGATTATGTCTTTTACAGTATTTACCAATCATATGAGCCGGCATTGGATCTGAAAAGGAAATTAAGAAATCATAATCATTATCAGAAATGCTTTTTGATATTCTCTTTCTTTCGGGTAAATATAGCAACGTTGAACCAAATACATCAATTTTATGGAATAGTTTTAAACCAAAAGCTTTCACTACAGTTTTAAGTGACTTTACTTCGTCTACCTTAGGCTGATGAATACTATTCTTTTTATTTCCAAATCTAAAAACTTTTAGTTTCGGGTTCTTTACATAATCATTACTATAGTATTTGCTATTTGTATCCGGATATGGACAATAACATTTAACACTATGCCCAAGTTCACAAAGTGCATTAATAACACTTTTACATCTTAGCATAGACGATGTATTATATTCTAATGGTAATACAAGTATTATAGCAATCTTTGACATTTAATCTCTAAGCTCCTTGTTTTTTATAGCTCTTTTCAGTTTATATACGGAATCAAAATCATTAGAATACTTTTTGATCCATTCAGAGGGTTTATTCCACCATTTTAATGATTGAAGAAAACTAATATCATCTTTTGAAAATCTATACTTTATAATTTTCGCTGGAACTCCACCAACAATAGCATAATCAGGAACGTCTCCCGTTACAACTGCTCCTGCAGCTATTACAGCGCCGTCTCCAATCCTGCAAGGTCCTATAATCGTGGCTCCATACCCAATATAAACATCATTACCAACCTCTATAGAATAGTCACAATTACTTAACATAGGCTCTTCGTTAAATTTTTGTTTATTAACATAACTAAATCCACATTGCTTTTTGATTGAATAAAATGAAGGATGTGAAGAGATAAATCCTTGAACAGGGTGTGTTTTAGATAAAAAAGTCACATTTGATGCAATTGAGCAAAAACGACCTATTTTACCTCCGACTATAGAATTTGACCCTATATAACTTGCAAACCCCATCTCTCCCGAGAAAAATGAATGATGCGACAATTTATTATATCCTTCAAAACGAGAGTCTAACGATGTTCTTGATGCAAATTCAAATTTGACACTTTTATTTTTTATTCTTTTATACGTCATGATTCCTATATATGCTATTGATCTAATTATATAATTCATATCTAAACTCCAATACATTTTTATCAGAAGAATCTCTTATAAATGAACCAAGGAAAAACCAAAACAATGGATAAATCCAATATACTGACGAGAAAAGCAATATTTCGATTCCAATGCAAAACGAAAAAATATACCATACTTCATGAGTTTTATAATTCATCATTGAACTTTTTAGTATTCTGAAAATATTCTTTATAAAATATATACCGGCGGGAACTACAAACAAAACTCCTGCTTCACACACTGACTGAATAAAAAAATTATGACAATACGAGCCTTCCGAAACACTTTCAAAAAAACCTATTCCATTTCCAAAGATGGGTTTTTTAGTAATCAGTGTTGATGCAAGATTCCAAAGTTCATCTCTTCCATTCGAAAGTTTCCCTTGATTCATATACCTAATATATTTTTCTAAGGCATATATTTTAATATTTAATTTAGAAACCAAAAAATCATTAATCATACTTACTATGCTATCTAAATTTGCAAATAACAATACTGCCAAAGTTATAAAACAAATTATTAGAAAAAAAGCAGAAACAACTCTAATACTTTTTCCCTTGCCTATACACATTTTTTCAAACAAAACATAACAGATATATGTGCATATAATTACCCAAATTCCTCTCGGAGCAAACGTAGAGAATTTGAATAAAAAAATAAGAATATTGATTAAACTAATAATTATATACCTTTTATTGAATTTCAAAGCTATCAAAGAGGACAAAAGGATTGGTAAACATGCATAAGCAAAACCCATCCTATTACTTGATTCCATACTTTCTATATTAATGCGCAAAAAAAGAGGTAAACCAACAATACCAATAATAACTACCTTTTTAATTATATCCTCCTTGTCATTTACTTGGCAGCCAATAAAAAAAGCAATTATATCATATAACAGGAAATATTCCAAATACATGAGAGTCGCTTGCTTGTCCCCTACCCTCAATAACGAAATTCCAAATATAATAAAAATAAACACTACTATGATGACAAACGAAGGCAAAACCTTTACTTTTTTTGAAATAATCAGATAAAATGAAACTGTCATCAATCCCAAAGCTAAAAAAATACTTATATGTGAAATTGAAATCAAAGCACATATATATTGAAAACAAATGACAATGGATGCCAGCCATGATAGTATGCTTATCTTTTTATCATCAAATAAACTTAATTCATCTACCATCCTCATTCTCCAACATTAACTTAACAATTCCTCCAACTCGGACATATAGTTTCTATAATCAAACAAAGAATTATCAACTTCTTTGTTCATTTTACATGCTTTAATCAAGCATGTTTCCAAACGACCTTTCTCATCAAAAAGCATGCTATTGTTTTTTGATAAATACTCTGAAACATTGCTAAATCTATTTGCAATCACAGGTGTCTTACAACTAATACTTTCTACCAATTTTGTGGGAAATCCAGCTTTCACTACACTATTATTTGTTCTTATAATTATTGATGCTTTTGAATGTTTAATTACATCTAATACAGATTGATGGTCTACACGCCCCCAAAATATAATAGCACTTGAGATTGTACCCTTATATGAATACATTTTTCTAAATTCTTCTTCTGTTATCCCTAAAACATTCAGCTTAGCTTTTTGTTTATCTTGTATGTTTTGAAATGCATTAATAATATAATCTAGTCTTTCTTTCTGAGCGCTTGGGGATCCCGCATACACAAAAGAATTTTCATCAATATTATCGTTTTCTGACAGCCATTTTTTATCAAAAATGTCAACGGTCGGCGGAATTAATACTGTTTTTGTGAATTTACGATAATAGTTAAATAGATACCTGCTTATTGCAATAACACCATTCAGCTTCTTATTTACGAATTTCATTCGTAGAAATGTATCGAAATTTTTTATAATCCTATATATTATCTTTTTGCTTTCATCTTTATACCATTCGGAAACATCACCATAACAAATTATTTTATTACTTCTACAATACATTAAAATCTTAAATAATGAAATTGCGGGATAATTATATGCAATTATTTTTTGCGGTGCTATTCTTTTTATCATTTTTAATGTTGTTTCTGCTAAAATCATATAATCTAAATCATTTTCTCTACCATATTCATAACAATTAAATCCGAAATACTTTTTTTTCGCAATACTATGCTTTTTTAATCCTTTTACAGAATTAAGAAATACTACCTCGTATCCTAAATCTTTTAAGCCTTTGGCTATACCTACTACCCTTTGAGCCGCAGCATTTTTATCTGGTAATTCAAATCCACCTATATAAAGTACTGTACCCTTGCTTTCCATTATTTAAAGATTCTCCCTATACCATTCAATAGCAGCACAAATTCCCCGTTCAAAAGACCAATCCGGATTATAGCCTAATAGTTCTCTAGCTTTATTTATATCAGCGTTACTATGTTTAATATCTCCCGCGCGGTCCGGCCCAAAATTAGGTTCAATATTAATTCCTAATGCCTCTGTTAAGCCATAATAGATATCTATAAGGTATTCCCTACCTCCAAATGCTATATTAAATGCTTCTCCTGCAGCAGACGAAGGAGCTAAACATGCTTTCAAATTAGCCTCAATTACATTTTCAATATATGTAAAATCCCGGCTTTGTTTTCCATCTCCGTTTATTGTAGGCGTTTCACCATTCATCAACTGTTTAATAAATTTGGGGATTACAGCTGCATATGCTCCATTGGGATCCTGTCGACGTCCGAAAACATTAAAATACCTTAACCCATAAGTGTCAAGTCCATAGTGTCTTGTATACTGCTTTGCCCATTCCTCATCCGCTCTTTTGCTTACAGCATAAGGACTTAGTAGATTGCCTTCTCTTCCTTCCTTTTTGGGAAGATTGGGTTCATCTCCGTATACAGAACTTGAACTTGCATAAACACATTTTTTTACACCATTTTGTCTAGCTGCTTCCATCATATTTAAAGTGCCCATAATGTTATTTGCACAATAGAATAGGGGCATCTCAATACTTCTTGGAACGGACCCCCAAGCAGCTTGATTAAGCACATAATCCACACCTTCACATGCTTTCATACAAGTATCTAAATCCTTTATATCCCCTTTGATAAAAGTATATTTAGGATTATCAATAAACAAATCTATATTTTCTTGTTTCCCTGTACTTAAGTCATCAAGACATCTAACATTATAACCAAGATTCAGTATAGCTTCACATAAATTTGACCCAATGAATCCAGCTCCTCCTGTAACTAAAAAAACACTATTCTCTGGGAATTTTACTTCTTGATAGCCCATTTCCTGTCCTCCGATATTTCAAATATTTTTAGAGTCTCCAATAACTATATCCGGCTTTCTCGTATTCTTTGCGATTCAATAAACCCTTAAGATCCAGTAACACTTTTTTGCCTTCACCAAACAATTTATCAATTTCATCTATCGATAATTTACTAAATTCTGTATGTGATACCGCAAGTATAACTGCATCCATATCTTTAATATCCTGCATATCAACGAAGTGAACACCATATAAACGTTCAGCCTCATCTGCATCAGCTTCCGGATCACTAATTAATGGATCAATTCCATATTCTTTTAATTCCTTAACTATATCTATAACTTTTGTATTTCTGGTATCCGGACAGTTTTCTTTAAAGGTAAAACCTAATATGGCAACTTTAGCATTTTTTACACTCTTATCAGCTGCAATCAAGTTTTTAACACAGTTTTCGGCACAATATTTGCCCATATCGTCATTTATCCTACGACCTGAGAGAATAATTTGACTATGGTAACCTAACATTTCCGCCTTATAAGTAAGATAGTATGGATCAACTCCAATACAATGTCCACCAACAAGTCCCGGGTAAAACTTCAGGAAATTCCATTTTGTTCCGGCTGCTTCCAGTACACTTTTTGTATCAATCCCCATTTTATTAAATATTATGGAGAGTTCATTCATAAATGCTATATTAATATCACGCTGTGAATTCTCAATAACTTTAGCAGCCTCTGCAACTTTAATGCTCTCTGCCCTATGCACTCCTGCATCTACTACAAGCTCATATACTTTCGCAACGCAATCCAATGTTTCTTCATCCATTCCTGAAACAATTTTCGTTATAGTGTTAAGACGATGAACTTTGTCACCCGGATTGATACGTTCAGGAGAATATCCGATTTTAAAATCTACACCACACTTGAGCCCGGATTCTCTTTCCAAAATAGGGACACACACGTCTTCCGTTACCCCAGGATATACCGTTGATTCGAAAACAACTACAGACCCTTTTGTTAAGTTACGACCTAAAATAGTACTTGCTCCTTCTACAGGAGATAAGTCAGGTGTATGGTCATCATTTACAGGAGTAGGAACTGCTACTATATGAAACTTCGCTTCTTTAAGTTTTGTTTCATCAGAAGTAAACTCTACAGTAGTATTTTTTATTGCATCATCACCAACCTCATGAGTTGGATCAATTCCATTTTTATACAATTCAATCTTTTTTGCATTAAGATCAAAACCTATAACATCAATCTTCTTTGCAAAAGCTACTGCAATTGGCATTCCTACATATCCTAATCCTACAAGAGAAAGCTTAGCCTGTTTGTCGATTAACATATCATATAGTTGCATTTTTTATCCTCACTTATTTAACTTTTTCTATTTCTTTCAAATATTTATCTATGACTATTTGACGGCTGAATTCCTTTACTACTTTTTCTCGGCCCAATAGTCCCATTCTCTCTTTTTCCTCGTGAGACAACTTCAAAAATCTTCTAATAGCATTAACTAAAGCGGTTGTGCTACGAGGATTAAAATCTATTCCTGTCACATTTGGTTCAAAAGCCTCTATACACCCATGCACATTAGTCGCTATTACCGGTCTTCCGGTAGAAGCTGCTTCTAATAAAATATTGCTCATTCCTTCATGGTATGAGGCATGTATTATTGCATGACTTTCTATCATAAATGGATGCACATCATTTTGGTATCCTAAATAGTCAATAATTCCCTTTTCTTGCTTTTGTTTGATTATACTTTCATAATCCTCATCAAATTCTCCAATAAGCCGAAAACTTACATATGGAAATTCTTGTTTTATTATTTCAGCCGCACCTAAAACTTCATCTATTCCTTTATCTTTCATGATACGACCTATTGTCGTAAAAATTATTTCTGTATCCGAATTAGGATAAGGTTCATAACAATGTTGTTCTGTATTAACCCCTGACCCGGGCAGCATATCCGTTATCCCTGGATTTACCGTCTTATGATTTAGCATAAAATCACGATTTTCAGAGTTTTGGAAAAAAACTTTTTGAGCTTTTTTTATTCCAACTTTATACATAAACAATGTGATTTTTTGTAATAACCCATTATTTTCAATAGATGTACCTAAACCGGTTATATTAACCACATAAGGTATTCCCAATATTCTACATATAACTCCACCATATATATTCGGTTTAATCGTGTATGTCAAAACTATTTGAGGTTTAATTTTTTTTACAAGATACCTGTAGTATTTCAACAAGCGAAAATCCTTTATAGGATTAGTTCCCCGTCTATCAAGATAATTATTATTAACTATTTTTACTCCGATTTCTTTTAATTCAGAATAAAATTCGTTTTCTTTTGGAACCGAAACATAAACCTTATTATTCTTAATCAATTTTTCTAATAATTCTCTTCGGAATTTATACAAACCTATTTGATTATTAGCAAGAATTAATATTCTCATTCCTTTATACCAATATCTTCTTTCTTAAAATAGCAATGCATAATAAACTAAATTATATTTACTTTTCTCGACATCTGCCTTATCAGATCGTATCCATCCCACACAAGAGTAAAGTCCATCGACTTCCCCATAGGAACTATCCTGTCTATTCCTACCGGTCTTGATTCTTCTAAGAAGCTTTTAAAAGCTTCTTCCTTTACTCCATAGTAAGTCAGAGTCTGACAACGTACATCACATACGTCTTTGATTTCCAATAAATCCTCTATATCTTTTTCAAAATAAAACCCACTGTTATACTTATACTGCATCAGATCTTTATCTATCTTATCAACCTTTAGTCTAGTCACAAGCATGTCTTCACTGTTCTGAAGCTCGACTTCTTTTTTCGCCGCTACGGAATACATTGCATTCAGCTTACCTACCGATTGTACAGCCGCTAGACTATACTTTTCTTTAACTAAGCTATGTACTCTTCCCCAGAAGTCTTCTTTAGCTTCTTCCTTGTCATCGCCCATCCAGAAGATTATCCTCGGAGATGTGCATGCATTCTGATCGGTATAGTAAGTATCATTATAGAAGTTCTGGATTATCACATCCTTATTTTCTGCTTTCAGGTACTCATCAGCTTTTATCACAGCTATCGAATGCCTGTCGGCAAATGTTATCTCTGTCGTCCTGGCTGGTATCTTTGACTGACGAAGTTCGGCCACGGTCATATCCCCGCCCCAGATTACACGGACATTGCATATTGAAGAAAATGCATCTGTTATCTCTTTTACCGGTGGGAACTTTACAAATACTACATAAGGAGCCATATTCTTATGTTTGTCTTTAAGCAGTTCATTTACCGCATTACAGATGATGTTTACCTGTTCAAATGGTTTCCCCGGAAGTCTTACGATATTAGCATTACCAGCCAAAAGTCCAGCCGCAAAACTGAATGCAAAGTTTACCGGTACATTAGAAGGAGTACTGTGGAATACTATACCTTTCCCAAACCTTTCATTCACATCATCATACTTCGCCTTTTCTTGTAGCAGAGCTGCTTTCCTACACCAGAATCCAAATGTAGCCACATCCGGAAATGCCCTGCAGGTTCTTAAGGATCCGGACAGATCGTTGAGAAACGTGATAACATCGTCATCAAACGGACGTAGCACTCTCGCTTCCGACATTTTTTCTACTATTTCAGGGGTACCTACTACATACTGTAACTCATTAAAACTTAGCTGCATAAGTATCACTGCACCCCCTTATCTCTGCATTCTTAAGACGTCCGTTTATCTTAAAGTATTTTCCTTTTCTTCCACAAGGGCAATCATCTATACCAAGTATCGTCCCTTCATCCTCCGTGAGCAGGCTATGTCCAGAATATGATTCCGGGATAGTGGATACTACCTGTATAATACCGGTCTCACCTATCTCCGCTTCTGAGAAATCTATAGGTCTTCTGATGATAACATCTGAGAAGTTACTTGCATGCAGATGCCCACATTCACACTCCATATATATGCAACCGGTCTGTTCTACCATACCATAGTAATCATGGATATCCTTCAGACCGCATGCATCTTCAAGCCTCTTGTGGAACTCATCATGACTTACAGCTTCGGAGATAAGCTTTTTCCATCCTCCGCCATGGATGAGTATACCATCTGAAAGATCAAATGTTACGCCTTCTTCTTTAAGCCTTAAAAGCTCCTTGTAAAAATGCTGCCATATCATGAACGTGAACCCGAAAAGCAGTATCTTTTGGCCCTTAAACTTTTCTAAGAATTCCTGCACTCCATCCACATCCAGCTTCATGTCATCATCAAGGGCGTATATCTTCTTTGCGCCGAATATCGAAAACCCAAGGATTCCTGCCCCACGTGCAGAAAACATTGCCCTGTTTTTTATCACACTGGGACAGTCAATGATGATCATAGGCATACGGGACGAACCGGTAAACTCCGACACTATCTTGACCATGGTCTTCTGCTGGTTTGAAGAAGTTTCCCTGTCCAGATATATCTTGCTAACAGCCTGTCCTGTAGTTCCTGATGAAGTCATGGTCTTTACCACTTCTTCCTGCGGTACGGATTTAAGGTCCATTTCCTTGAACAACCGTACAGGAAGAAACGGGATATCTTTATAATCTCTTACCTTCTTTTTATCATATCCCACACATTTAAGCATATTTCGGTATTCAGGACAGTTCTTTTGATGAAGATCAGTTAATTCCAACAGCCTTTCCGTTAATAATTCACTCTTTTTTTCTTTTTCTAATGAGTATGGCGAAATATTCAATATCTCTTCAAAAGTCATGTCCCACCTCTAATATGCCCATATTATTTACTGCTCTTAATTCTGATAATA
>JAEEGL010653781.1_pt1 | contig 20024 bp, 22 predicted proteins | sample 9134231 | NCBI WGS metagenome assembly JAEEGL01 (sample SAMN16246548, study PRJNA631951) | gut metagenome | biome: gut microbiome; feature: rumen; material: fiber-attached | host: Bos | place: Iran: Karaj | collected 2018-10
AAATCAGCAGTTTTTCCCGGGGAAAACTGCCTTTTTAGTGATCCTCCTGAAAACACTTAGATAATGACGAAACACGGCGAATAAAAAAGGAGTGAACGCTTTAGCTTTCGCTATTACGTTACACTCCCTTACGTGTCTTATGAAGATGATACTAATCGCGGAAGTGGCCGTACATGGCCTGCTTTTCGTAATTGATCTGCTTCATGTTCAGCTCGGCAATGATGTTGGCCGGCTTGCCTCTTTCATAGAACTCCGGTTCCGGCTGCAGGTTGCCCTTGTCGGAATCGATGTAGATGGCCAGAGGTTCACGTAAGCCGATGGCATAGCTGATCTGTACCTCGCACCACTTCAGGTTGTGCTTTACCAGCAGTTCCCGGGCAAACTGACGGGCCATGTAGGCACCGGACAGGTCGACCTTGGTGGGGTCCTTGCCGTTCATGCAGCCACCGCCGACATTGGCGAAGGACTGGTAGGCATCAACGACGATCTTGCGTCCGGTCAGACCGGCATCACCCTCAAAGCCGCCGATCAGGAAACGGCCGGTGGGGTTGATCAGGAAACGCTCGACTTCCAGGCCGTACTGGCGGCATAAGCCGGTGACATAATCCTTCAGAATGCCGTCAGTCTCCTGGCGGTTTTCTTCAGAGTTGTTGTAGGAGATGGTGAAGTCCTTGATCTTTACCAGATTGAAGTCGTCATCGTAGATGCCGGTGATCTGGGCCTTGCCATCGGGGTAGAAGTCCTTGTGGGTATGGACCAGCTGGTCATAGTATTCGGCCAGCTTCTGCAGGATAACCATGCCTTTTGGCAGCATCTGCGGGGTGTCGTTGCAGGCGTAGCCGAACATCATACCTTGGTCGCCAGCGCCGCCGGCTTCATTATTGGTGCCTAAGGCGATGTCAGCGGACTGCTTGCCGATGTTGTCGATGATGCCGTAGTCATCGCGGTAGCCGATGTCCCTGAGCACTCGGCGGGCAATGCCTACCGGGTCAATGACCGCCTTGGTCGTGATCTCACCGGTGATGAAAACGATGCCCTTGCCGCCGGCCGTCTCAATGCCGCAGCGGCTGTCAGGGTCCTGACGCAGGCAGGCATCGAGAATGGCTGCTGAAATCTGGTCGCAGACCTTGTCCGGGTGGCCCCGGAAGACGATCTCGTTACTGAATAGTTTCATGTTTCCTCATTTCTAACCTAAGAAAAATCCCGTCAGCCTATGACGAGATCCGTTCAAACAATGCGTTGTTACCCATCGTTCAAGCCTTAGCACCTTGCCTTAACACAGGTTGCTGCACAGTCATCGAGCTTGTCTCTCGTGTGCTCTTCATAGGTGAATCCATATTAGCATATTTATGCCCTGCTGTATAGCGGAAAATGGCCAAAACTTCCAACAATCTTCCGCTCATCCCTATTGACGCACAACGGCCGGAAAAACTAACATAAAGACACAGGAAACAATATACGATAATGAGAAGGGAGAACGGGAAAAATGACGGAAAAGGAAGGCTGCGAGATCGATCTGCGCTTTGGCCGCGTGCTGGAACTGTTCTATGACATTGCCGGAAAGAAGATGCCCAAACAGCTGGATTTGCTGGATGAGTGGCTGCCCGGCTTCATAATCGAGGTGCGCGATGAAGAGGGAAAGATCGATGCTGAATACATCGACAGCGAGACCACCATCTATGCCAGCCGCCATAACGGCTCTCTCTATCTCGGCAGCAATACCCGCATCAACCAGATCCTGGGAAGGCTGATCGGCACCGCCAAGGGGAATCAGGAAAAGGAACGCAAGGCGGCCGAACTGATCCGCAAGGACACGGCGGCCATCCTGATCGACCAGCCGGATGCCACGGATACGCTGCGCGCAACCATCCATGAGCATCTGAAGTTGCTGAGCGATGATCAGCTTAATGAGTTTCACGAAAAACTTTGCGCGGCAGTATGGGATTCCACGGTTGAGCGATACAAGAAGAATGGTTATGAACGGCTTGATGAGCCCTTCCCGATCGATGACGAAGTGTGGGACGGGCTGATGTATAATGCCGGTTATCAGCTTCATCTGTACAGCTACGAAGGCATCATCAATGCCTTTGGCTGGCTGATCATCGGCGGATTGCTCCGCAACGAAGCGGGCAGAGTGGTACGGATGTATCACAGCGGCTTCTCAGCGGTAAACCGCCAGATTGCGGAAGACGGCGAGATATTGGACAAACTGCAATATCTTTTCTTCCCTGAGCAATACCAGAGCACCTATTCAGGTAATGATCTGGAAAAAAAGTATCCGGGCATCAGCTGGCAGTGCGATGGATGCGGGGAGATTCTGGAAAACCAGGCCGGTTTTGATGATCATCTGCCGGTATGGCAGTGCCGTCATTGCGGCCATCTCAACCGCATTGACATCAGCGCCATCAGCGATAATACTGAAGACCGCCTTAATGGCTTCCACTACAGTGATGAGGACCTGGAGGAATTCAACCGGGCGATAGCCGAGCGGATGCAGGAACTTAAAAAGAACTGATATTGGGATTTTTCTGGAAAAAACTTGGGCAGAGACTGAGGTCTCTGCTTTTCTTATCATTTATGTGTACCCCGGGGAACGGAGGTGAACATGAAGAAAAATGAACTGTTATCCGTTAAGGATGTCTGCCGTAACTACGGCATTACCAGAAAGACCCTGTTCTACTATGACCGCATCGGTCTGATCAGACCGGCTCAGAGAGTAGGGACGCAAATGCATAAGATGTACGGTGAAATGGAGGTAAGGAAGCTGGAAGAAGTGCTGAGTTGCCGCCAGGCCGGACTGAAGGTCAGCGAGATCAGGCATCTGCTCACCGCTTCCCTGAGCAGACAGGAGAGCATCAGCTTTCTGCAGGGGGTCAGAGAGCGGCTGGTCAGGGAAAGAAAAGTGAAGGACAGGGAGATCAGCAACCTGGACGCAAAAATTGCATGGCTTATGGAGAAGGAGGAAACCTGATGAATAATCTGTTGAGAAACGTGACCAAGATGGTACTTCTGAAACGCAAATGCCAGTGCCCGGAATGCGGGGCGGTACTAAGCATGCAGGAAAGCTTTGACGAGAACAATGAGATCAATGTCTGTGAGAAATGCGGCCAGAAACTGGCCAACCGGCAGTTTGCCTACCAGGGAGAGCGCTTTCCCGGCGTGACCTGGTTCTGCGATGACTGTGGAACCATTCTGAACACCCAGGAAGGTTTCCGGGACATATACCCGTTCTATCGCTGCGACAAGTGCGGATACCTTAACAGGATCACTGAAGATGAGGCCTTTGATTCTATTGAGGAGAAGAGAGAACACAGGAAGAAAATCGGAGGATGATTACTATTGACCGTTCCCGCGGGAACGGAATTAGGATTAGGAAAAAGGAAGGAAGACTTACAATGAAAAAGATAGCTCTTATAATGATAGCTTTAATGTTGTTGCTGAGCGGCTGTTCCGGCAGTGGCAGCTCCGATGAAGGCGGCAGTCCAGATACTGAAAAACACGAATTCGTACCCATCAATGATTCACCGGACAAGTACACTTTTTACATTAAGGATTATGTCAGCCGTAACTGTGCTTCCGTTGGTTATGAATCACTGGGCGGTGACCGCAACGACCGCTACGGCAGCGGCTATGTCCATCTGATCATGATCACTGAAAACGGTGAATATGTGGGTGTGTCCAATGAGCAATTGAAGAACTATGTGGTCGTGGCTCAGAGTCTTGAGCCGAATACGGAAATTAAGTTCAGCTATGAAAAGGATGAAGATGGCGAAGAGTATGACAGTCTCATTGAATGGCAGAGCATCAGTGAAATAGTGCTTAAGGTAAGGCCGACCAAATCAAGCGAAGAAGTAACGCAAAAGGGTATGACAGCCATTAATCCCGACCCAGACCGCTATGTCAGCTATGTCAAGGATTATGTTGGAAGGAATCTGGCCAGCTGCGGCTACATTTCACTGGGAGGTGACTATCGAGACCATTACGGTCTGGGTAACATCAAACTGGTCATTGTACCGACCGACGGTTCTTATATTGGCCTTGGGGAAGAAAACATCTTTGATATTCTCAAACAGTATGTGGTTACCGGCCAGAGTGCTGCCCCGAATTCGGAGATAAAATTCAAGTTTAAGAAGGACAGTGATGGCCAGGAATACAGCTGGGCATCCTGGCAGAGCCGGGAAGAAATCGAGCTGTATGTTGAAAGGTTAAAACCGCAAAACTGACGGGAAAAGAGAGAAAGATGATCATAATAGCAAACTATATAGATCATTTTTCTTTATGATTATCCAGGCATTAATTGAAAAACTGGAATTCAACTTCTACCTGTAATTGCTATGTCTGATATATGCTAAAATAAAATAAATGTACAGAATTTCGCTTCATAATAGTTGATAACCGTATTTAAAGATGCAAATTGGAAACTAATCATAATATACATAATTCAGGAGGATAGTGTATGTACGAATTAATTAAGTGGGAGAATCAGGCAGATTGCTATGAAGTTAGTCTTAACTATATGCCGCTTGCAGACATCAGCATAACTCAATCTTCGGATGCAAATAATCTATATAGATTGGATAAGAAAAGCATTGATGTCGTAGATTTGAAATTTGACAGCAAGGTAAATAAGGCGGACAGAACAGATTACATTGCCTCAGTTGCCTGCGGATTAATCGCAGCAGCGTTTGACCAGTTTGCGGTTGGAAAGACTGATTTTAATCAGCTAAAGGATTTAGATAAAAAACAATTGTTTGAGCTCGCAAAATCCATGCTGAAAAATGATAAATTCACTCAACAGAAAATTGACATTCTTGAGAGTGATTTTGAAGCAGCATTAGGAGCAGCGGAGGATAGAATTCATAGGGCGGCGTCTTACAAAGCATTGATAAAAGACTTCGCTCGGAACCTGAGCATAAAGGGACTGATATATTCGGTTATTTCCAAGTTGATTGGTTATTCGTTTGGCCTGGATGATGAAGGAAACCTGAGATTTGTTCCATTGGAAGATGATGTGCTTGATGGAAAGAATTATATCCAGCGAATAGTTGCCGGTATTGTTTATTGGATAGTAGTAAATGCCAGTCAATATGCGAAAAACGGTAAATTTGAAAAAGAGAAAGAAGATATTCTTCATTTCCAAAAAGGCCTTTCATATGTAGAATCAGTCATAAAGGAAGTTGCTGGTTCTCAGTTATTTCGCAATAAGAAAATTGACGAATTTGATGTGTACAAAAAGATTATGGGAAGAGTTCCCGATATTGGGAAAGATGCTGAAGACTCAGTTCCACTCGCCGGTCAATTGAGTAAGCAAATAATGCCGATCATACTCAACAAGTGTCTGGTCAGAATCTTTTGCTTTGTAAAACTGTTAATCGTTGAACTGAAAACACATAATGTTAAGGCCTTGGAGGGGCTGAATTTCATAAATGTTGACATTTTTACCGAAAACAATAGAAGAGTATTGTCCAGAATGGACTTGGTGTCTTCGGGTGTCTTTGCGGCTATAGATGGTATTGAAGCAGTGGCATATGCTGCTAAAGTAGCCAAGCAGGCTGGAGATGAAAAAGAACTTGAAGCAATTCGTGCATTTATTTCCTCAATCAATATTGCGAATTGCCTTAATCTTGTTACTGTCGTGAAAAATGACTGGTCATATTTGCTCGAAGGTATTCATAAGTATGTTACAAAAGAAGCAATTGCAAAACAAAAGGCTGAATTGAAGGCGCGAGAGATTGAGAAGAAACTGTACTTTGATTATGTTGAACTGAATAGTATAGAGACCAGAATTCTGTATTCTTTACAACTACACTTGATAAATCAGGATATTGCTAACACAAAAGATAATGATACTCAAATATTGAAAAGTGAGTGGAAAGATAAATGGATTGAAGAGTCTAATAAAGTAATACAGATAAACCGCCTTTTTGATGAGGATGATGAAAAAGTTTACGCAATGCTCGAAACTCATGCTGCCACTGCTGGGAATAAGAGTTGGTTATATAAAATTGCCTTGGAATTGCTCCTTTTCACTCCGTATTATCAATTTGATGAAGAGGATAAAAAGTATAATAAGCTAAAATTATCTGATGATAGTTACGTCAGCAAAATTTTCTGCGAGAGACAGAAATACGTTGCTAAAAATGACATAGAAGAACTAAATAAAACATTTAGGAAAATGCTAAACGTTCTGGAGAATAAGACAGAAAAGACAGTTGTTGGCGTTGCCGGTGCCGCAGCCGTGGCTGCTGCTGCTGGAGCTGCCGCGTTTGCATTTGCTCCAGGTATTGCTGTAATCTTGGTTGGCAAAACATTTGCAGGATTAGCAGGTGCGGCTCTGACGAATGCGAGCTTGGCGATGTTAGGCGGCGGGGCTATAGCAGCAGGCGGCCTTGGGATGGCTGGGGGAGCAATTGTGATTGCTGGCGGTGGCGCATTGGTCGGTTTGGGCACATCGGGATTAGCGATTGCTTCAATAGCTCTGTTGTCTTCCCCAAGATTCACACAAAGGGACTATGCAAAACTGCTGACCACAGTTGAGTACATTCTTGATGGGAAATTCCAAATGAATAAGGAAATAGAACTCATCTGCAAGGAAACCGAGAGAGCTTTGAATGATTTCAGGATGGAATTAGCCATTTTAAAGAATGCGCAAATTATCACAGATAAGAAAGAGCACAAGCACTTGGTTGATAATCTGGAGAAGAGTATATTGATTGTTGAAAGGGCTGATAATTACCTAAATAAACACTATAGAGCCAAGAGTAATTAAGTCTTTGCACAATCAATCAACCGCATAAAAAATAAGCATCATTATCAGTATGATGCTTATTATTTTGATTATTCATTCTGTTTCTGGATCTCGTTCATCCTGGCGTACTGGCCACCCAGGGCAATCAGTTGCTCATGGGTGCCTTTTTCTCTGACCTCGCCTTCTTCAATGACCAGAATCTGGTCTGCTGAGCGGATGGTGCTGAGACGGTGGGCAATGGCAATGATGGTGCGCTTGCCGGTCAGAGAATTAATGGCGCTGCGGATCTGCTGCTCCGTTTCCACGTCGACCGCGGCTGTGGCTTCATCGAGAACGATGATCGGTGAGCGGCGCAGGATGGCTCGGGCAATGGCAATGCGCTGTTTCTGTCCGCCGGAAAGCTTGACGCCCCGTTCGCCGGTTTCGGTCTCATAACCATCCGGCATGGCCTCGATCTCCTGGTCGATGTTGGCAGCTCTGGCTGCTTCTTTGATTTCTTCCATGGTGGCGTCTGGTCGGGCATAGCTGATGTTTTCGGCAATGGTACCGTTGAACAGGAAGGTGTCCTGCAACACGGATGAGATGTTCTGTCTCAGGCTGCTCAGGGTGACATCCTGAATGTCGATGTCGTCAATAAGGATCCGGCCTTGCTGAGGCTCATAGAAGCGGGAGAGCAGTTCGGTTATGGTTGTCTTGCCGACTCCCGTTGGTCCCACTAATGCCAACATTTCTCCCGGCTTGCAGGTGAAGGAAACGTTCTTTAAGACCGGTATGCCGTCGACGTAGGAGAAACTGACGTTTTCAAAGGTGATCTCACCTTTGACATCCTTCAATTCGCTGGCCCCCGGTTTGTCTTCAATTTCATTGGGAGCATCAAGAATCGTGATGACTCTTTCCGCCCCGGCCAGTGATTGCTGCATGTTTTCCACCAGGTTAGCCAGGCCGGTTACCGGCTGGTAGAACAGGCTGAGATAAAGCAGGAAGGCGACGATGTCCTCGACCTGCAGGCCCTCACTGTAAGCCAGATAGCCGCCGAAGGCGACGACCAGTACGGTGCCGAGAGAGGAGATGAATTCCACGGAAGGATGGAAGACCGCCGAGGCCCTTAAGGCCTGAAGCATTGCCCTTACGTGTTCGAAGTTCTTTTCATTGATCCGTCCGACTTCATATTCCTGCCGGCCGAAGGCCTGGATCTCATGAACGCCGGAGAAGTTATCCTGCAGCTTGCCGTTGAGTTCACCCATCTTTTTCTGCGAGACGCGGAAATAGGGACGGACCTTGCCGGCAAAGATGATTCCCGAGATCAGGATCAGGGGGATGGGAGCGCAGGTTATCAGCGCCAGCTTGGCGTTAATGGTCAGTAAGATTATCAGTACCCCGGCAAAGGTAACGATGTTGGTGATCGTTTCCGGGATCATGTGGGCGTAGAGCAGTTCAAAGTCACGGGTATCGTTGATCACCCGGCTCATCAGATCGCCGGTCTGCTTGTCATGGAAGTAGCCCAGATGCATGTTGGCCAGCTTATCATAGACCTTGGTCCTCAGATCGCCCACCAGATACCAGGCGGCCTTGTGGGAAAGATAGGAGGACATGAAGCGGAAGATGACTCTTAACAGGTACAGCCCCACCAGCATCAGGGTCAGATTGCGGATGGCGGTCAGATCTTCAGCCTCTACCCCATTTCGGACAATGGCGGTCATGCTGGAGAGCAGTCTGGGGGCGGTCAGGTTTACCATGGTCAGACAGAGGGTTGCACTGATGGCGAGAATGTAAAGGCCCTTGTAACGGATGGCTTCCCGGCTGAGTTTCCATAAGGTCTTCATCGGCTTTCTCCTTTCTCTTTTGCCATCATTTTACTACATGATCGCCAAACAGGGGGGATGGTTGCCCTCATGATGGGGCAACTGAGCCGGAAAAAAGGCCACCGCGGTGGCCTTTGAGGTTCGTTGGGGGCAGTGATCAGAACCACTTGTAGAATTCATCGATCAGTTCGACCCAGTCGCCGTTGATGATCATGTGATGATTGCCGATCGATTCGGTCAGGAAGTATTCCAGGGTCTGCTCGTCGAGGTGGATCCTTACCTGGGTGCGGCAGAGATTCCTTTCCTTCAGGTTTTCCTTAAGTTCACCTGCTGCGGCGAAGTACTGCTGCATCAGACCGCCGGTCTTGAAGATGGTGACCGGTCCTTCCTGAATGTGGCCGCGGAAGGCCACGCCGAGGTCGGATTCAAAGTGGGTCATCAGTTCAAAGCTGGTCGGCATGTTCAGCGGCAGGGTGCAGTGGGCAAAGATGATGTCGTTGTCATCGGAAAGGATCCGGGACGGGTTGGCCATGAAGATGGGCTGACCGGTCAGTTCGCCGGCTACGCACATGGAGATCAGCGACGGTACGTCACCTTCGCAGCCGCCATAGATGCCCTCGGCATTCAGAACGGCCAGAGCCAGACAGCTGGTTCCTTTGATCGGCTTCAGCAAATCGAAACAGCGGACGGTCAGGCCGTCAAGCTGATACTTGCCGGCAAGTCTCTTCAGGGCGCCGTAGATCTGGCAGCACAGTTCGGTATCCTGCGGATGCCAGTTTCTCGCCTTGATCATTTCCGTATACTTATTGTCTTCGTATTGCTTTTTGGCGATCTCTTCAAAGAATTCCTCCATGGAGATGTCGATGATCTCGATGCCGGTGTATTCACGGCACTCATCAGCGTCAACATCGGAGGAGATCAGCCAGTCACTGGGCTGGCCGACGCGGGCGATGCGCAGGCTGGAAATCTTCTTCTTGGCCTTGAAGACCCGGGCCAGGGTGGCAATGCGCCTGGCCATCTTGGCTTCGGAGCCGTGAATGATCTCTCCGGGGATCTCGTTTTGCTTGAGATAGGAGAGGATCTCCATGCTGGCGGCCAGGGAGTTGTTCAGTCCAGTGGTCAGCAGGAAGACCGGCTCGGGCAGCTGGTCGACTACTTCCTTGAAGCGTCCCTCAACGCCGCCGCCGCCGACAAAGGTCATGGCCAGATCATAGTCAGCCAGATGTTCAAGATCACAGAATTCGATGGTTTCACCGGACAGTTCAGCCAGCTTTTCCAACACCTTCTGATTGTATTGGTTGATGTTAACGCTGTCCGCGTTGGTTGATTCCAGATAGTAAACGCCAATGCTCATGATTATTTTTCCTCGTTTCTATATTCTCATTTTAGCACGTTTGCCTGACGCCAAACGCGCTTTCCGCAAATAAGTCTGGGAAATGTGTTATATTCTTCTTAACAGACAGTCACTGTTTTAATCAGCAAAAAAGAGGACAAGACCATGGCATTTGATTTCAAGAAGGAATACCGTGAATTCTATCTTCCGGCCACTAAGCCGGAGATCATTGATGTACCGTCAGCCAACTATCTGGCTGTCCGGGGAAAGGGCGACCCCAATCAGCCTGACGGTGATTATCAGAAGGCTCTGGCGGTACTTTATGCCCTGGCCTATACCTTGAAGATGAGCTATAAGACTGACTACCGCATTGAGGGTTTCTTTGACTATGTTGTCCCGCCGCTGGAGGGTTTCTGGTGGCAGGAAGGCGTAAAGGGAGTCAACTATGGTGATAAGTCATCATTCTGCTGGATCTCGGTGATTCGGCTGCCGGACTTCATAACCGTCCGGGACTTTGAGTGGGCCAGGGAAACGGCAACCCGAAAGAAGAAACTGGACTGCTCAAAGGCCGAGTTTCTGACCGTTGAAGAAGGGCTGTGCGTGCAGATCATGCACATCGGCTCTTATGATGACGAACCGGCCAGTGTAGCGCTGATGGATCAGTATCTGGCGGAAAACGGCTATGAAAATGATCTCAGTGATGCCAGACGGCACCATGAGATCTACCTTTCCGATGCCCGCAAGACTGAGCCGGCCAAACTGAAGACCGTCATCAGACACCCGATCAAGAAGATTGACCAATAGGCCGCCAGGAGGAGAGCAGCATGGACAACAACAATAACCGCCTGATCGCCTTTCTCAGAGGAATCAACATCAGCGGCAAGAACAAGATCGACATGAAACAGCTGAAGCAGCAGTTTGAAGCTTTGGGCTATGGTGAGGTGCTCACCTACCTTAACAGCGGCAATGTGATCTTTACCGCTCAGGAAGATATCAGCCTTCTTAAGGATCGCATCGAAGAGATGATCAGCAGGGAGTTTGGTCTGCAGATCCCGGTCTGTCTGGTCACCGTCAGCTTTCTGGAAGAAGTGCTGGCGCAGGCGCCCTTGTGGTGGGACAACGGGGACAGGAACATCTATGATAACCTGATTCTGATGATCCCGCCCACCGGTACCGGTGAAGTCATGATAGCCATCGGTGAGCCGAGTGAAGGCATTGATCAGATACAGGAAGGCAGAGGGGTCATCTACTGGTCCTTTGACCTGGACAATTACCGCAAATCCAATTGGTGGAAGAAAACGGCTCAGAAGCCGCTGTGCGATCAGATCACCATCCGCACCGCCAATACCATCCGCCGGCTGGTAAAAATGGGGAGTCAGGTTAAATGAATATTACCGAGACCGTTTATTTCCCTCAAAGAAGCCAGTGGCGTCAGTTTCTGGCGGAAAACCATGATAAGCTGAGCGAGATCTGGCTGATTTATCCCCAAAAGGACAGCGGTGAGCCCGCCATCCTTTATAACGACGCCGTTGAGGAAGCCCTTTGTTTCGGCTGGATCGACAGTACGATAAAGCACCTCGACCCGCTGCACCGGGCCCAGCGCTTTACCCCGCGCCGTAATGGCAGCAGCTACTCCCGGGCCAACATTGAAAGGCTGATCTGGCTGGATGGCAAGAAGATGCTGATGCCGCAGGTGCGCGCGCAGGTCAGAGAACTGATCGAAACGCCATATGTCTTTCCCGAGGATATCCTGCAGCGGCTGCAAAATGATGAAGAGGTCTGGAAAAACTATCAGGCCTTCAGCGAGCCGTATAAGCGCATCCGGATCGCTTATATTGAGGAAGCCCGCGGACGCCCTGAGCAGTTTGAAAAACGGCTGAACAATTTCATTGCGAAAACCCGTAAGAATCAGCTGATCAGGGGATACGGGGGCATTGAAAAGTATTATCATTAAGATAATGAACATAAGGAGGAATGAATAATGATCATAACAACTACCAGCAATGTTGACGGCATGATGATAAAGGAATACAAGGGCATCGTCTTCGGTGAGGTCGTTGAAGGCATCGATCTGTTCCGCGACATCGCTGCTGGCTTTACCAACCTGTTCGGCGGCCGCTCCAATTCCTATGAGCACGCCATGGTCGAAAGCCGTCAGGCCGCCATACAGGACATGATCGGCAAGGCGGAGAATCTGGGCGCCAATGCCGTTGTCGGAGTCCGGGTCGATTACGAGGTCATCAATAACATGCTGATGATCACCGCTTCCGGCACCGCCGTCTTCGTTGATTAGTCAGTAAGGAAAACCATAAAAAAAGACATCTGGGTACTGCTCAGATGTCTTTGTCTTTAAAACGGTTAGTCGTTGTTCTTGGACTTGGCCTTGATGACGATCTCCAGGATCCACTGAACCATTCTCAAAATCTCGAGAATGAAATCGCAGATGTAGGAAATGATGTAGGCATCATAGACCTTGGCAATGGTCCGCAGTTCTTCAGAAGTGGCCATGCCGTGCTTTTCCATCAGTCTCAGAGCTTCCTCATTGGCGCGCTTTTCAACCGGAATGTTAAGCATGGTTACGATGAAGCCGGTGACGACAAACAGACCGCTGACAGCCAGACAGACAGTGGAAACCAGCCCGCCGGTGTGCAGGACCATGAAGTCAACGACAACGCCGATAAGAATGACCGGGATGAACAGGAAAGGTCCGAAGATACCGATCAGGGACAAAGTGTTGCGGGTACGGGCGGATCTGTCGCCGCTTTCGCACAGTTTGGCCAGAGCAGCCTTCTGAACGGCCAGAGCCGTTGAGGTGACGCTTCTCTTGAGGTCGATCTTGCCAAAGACACTTCTGAGATAGATGGTCTTGGTCATGATATTGTAATAGTTGCCGAAGATGGCTTCGCGGATGATTCCGGCCTGACGGACATTGACATCATAGAGGCCTTCCTTATCCAGCACATAGCGGGCCGCTTCGATGCCGGTCATCTGGGTGGAGATGGGCTTGCGGTTAGCTTTGGCGTAGCGGATCCAGACGATGATCTCCATGACCAGGGTCACAATGGCCATGATCAGAACCAGCGCGCAGACGATGAGATAGGCAATTACCAGGCCCCGATTGTCAACGCCGAGTTCCTGCATGATCTGATTTAATAATTCTTCCATTCTGTATTCCTTTCATTTCTGAATTGGTGATAATTCACATCTTTGTTATTGTAGCACAGATAAGCGCTTTCGTTAATGTTGACAGGTTGGTTTTTACCAGGTGGGAAAGTATAATTATCTTATGATGGCCATGAGGCCGGAGAGGGAAAAGGATAATGAAACTGGTTATCGCCAATGACCACGCTGGGCTGAAAATGAAATGGGAGATCATGGATCATCTGCGCGCCAAGGGGCACGAGGTCATTAACGTGGGAACCGACAGCTCTGAAAACTGCGCGGCCCAGATCCCCGGCTATCAGGCCGCCCGGATGGTGGCGGATGGGCTGGTGGAAGGCGGAATACTGATCTGCGGTACCGGCATCGGCATCTCTCTGGCCGCCAATAAGGTTAAAGGCATCCGTGGCTGCGTCTGCTCGGAGCCTTACAGCGCCAAAATGGCCAGGGAAAAGCTCAACGCCAACATCATCGCCTTCGGTGCCCGCATCATCGGCAGCGAGATGGCCAAGATGATCGTTGACCAGTGGCTTGAAGCCCGGTATCAGCCTGATGACAATCAGAAAAATCTGGACATGATCAGGGAGATTGAGGAAACGCAGTCTCTTCGCCATAACGACAGGAGGTAGAACGATGAATCATCAGCAGTGTCTTTTATGCCATGACGCCGCCTGTACCCGGGCGTGCGGCCGGCTTGACCCGGCCCGGATGCTGCGCCGGCTCTATTTTGATAACGAAGCGGGAGCGCTCAATGCCCTGGCTGAAGATAATCCCTGCCGTGAGTGCGCGGGCAAATGTGAAACGGCCTGTCCGCTGCATCTGCCGATCAGAGATATCATCACTTCTCTCAAACCGCAGAGCGGCGGAAAAAAAGAAGTTGACTACAGCTGCCTGAAGACGGACTTCTGCGGCTTTGAACTGGAAAATCCCTTCCTGCTTTCCTCATCAGTGGTCGCTTCCACTTATGAAATGTGTGCCCGGGCCTTTGAGGCCGGCTGGGCCGGTGCGGCCTTCAAGACGGTCTGCCTGATGGACATCAGGGAGGCATCGCCGCGCTTTTCCGCCATCAAGGGCGATAACAGCCGGATCATCGGCTTCAAGAACATTGAACAGCTTTCCGACCATACTCTGGAAGAAAACATCGCGGTCTTCCGGAAACTGAAAAAGAACTATCCTCATAAGCTGCTTCTGGTCTCCTTCATGGGACGCGACGACCGGGAGTGGGCCTATCTGGCGGCAAAACTGACCGAGGCGGGAGCCGACGCTCTGGAGATGAACTTCTCCTGTCCCAACATGACTGAAGAGCATACCGGCAGCGATGTCGGTCAGATTCCGGCCCTGGTTGAGCGCTATACCCGGATCGTCAGGGAACATACTCATTTACCGATCATCGCCAAGCTGACGCCAAATGTCACGGACATCAGACTGAGCGCTGAAGCAGCGGGCAGAGGCGGTGCTGACGGTCTGGCGGCCATCAATACCATTAAGAGCCTGATCGATGTCGACATCGATCCCACTGATGGCATTTATCACGTAGCCATTGGCGGATATTCCGGCAAGGCCGTCAAGCCGATAGCTCTGCGCTTCATCGCGGAACTGTCACAGGATCCTCAGCTTACCGGCCAGCACATTACCGCCATGGGCGGCATTGAAACCTGGAAGGATGCGCTGGAGTTCATCGTCCTGGGCGCTGACAGCGTTCAGGTGACCACGGCGGTCATGCAGTACGGCTACCGGATCATTGATGATCTCAGGGAAGGTTTGGCAATTTATCTGCAGGATCACGGCTTCAGGTCGGTAAGAGATATTGAAAACTCAGCCATAGAGGGTATTGTATCCACGGAGACTCTGGACCGTTCCTTCATCATCTATCCGAAATTTCTGCGGGAGAGGTGCGTTGGCTGTCAGCGCTGTTATCTGTCCTGCCTGGATGGCGGTCATCAGGCCATTACCATGAAAGACGGCCATCCGCAGCTGGATCCCGGTAAGTGCGTCGGCTGCCATCTGTGCGTTCTGGTCTACCCGCAGCAGGCCATCGTATCTTCCAACGTCAAAGTGCCAAAGAAGAAAGACTGACCGCCAGAGTCAGATCAATGATAATAAGTGAGGAATCCTTATGAAGACAGAATTAGTCAGCAGCTTTACCAGAATATGCACCGAAGCCTACCAGCAGGGCTGGCATGAACGCAATGGCGGCAACCTTTCCTACCGCATGAGAGAAAAAGAGGTTGAAGAGGTCCGCGATCTGCTTAACGAAGAGGCTAAGTGGCAGGACATTGATGGCTGCGTGCCGAAACTGGCCAATGAATACTTCATGGTCACCGGTTCCGGCAAGTACATGAAGAACGTTCAGCGCGACTTCGCTGACAATGTCGCCATCATCAGGGTAAATGAGGATGGCACGAAGTATAAGATCGTCTGGGGTCTGGTAAACGGCGGCCGGCCGACTTCCGAACTGTCTTCCCATCTGATGAACCTGGAAGTACTGAAGCAGCGCGATGACGGCTTAAGGGTCGTCTACCACGCTCATCCGGCCAACACGGTCGCTTTGACCTTCGTACTGCCGGTGGATGGCGAGGTGTTTACTCGGGAAATCTGGGAAATGGAGACCGAATGCCCGGTGGTCTTTCCCCAAGGCATCGGCGTAGTGCCCTGGATGGTGCCGGGAGGAAAGGAAATCGGCATTAAGACCGCGGAAATAATGAAGAGGCAGAATGTGGCCATCTGGTATCACCATGGCATGTTCGTCTGCGGACATGACTTTGACGAAGCCTATGGCTTAATGGAAACGGTGGAAAAGGCGGCGGAGATGCTGGTGAAGGTCATGAGCATGTCTGACCGCAAGCTCAATACCGTTACCCCGGAAGGTTTCCGGCAGATCGCCCGCCAGTACCACCTGCAGCTGGATGAAAGATACCTTTATGAAAAGAAATCGGATAAGATCGGAGAAAGGTAAAATGGATAATATCAAGAGACTGATCATCGACTGTGATACCGGAATCGACGATTCCCTGGCCCTGCTGTTTGCCGGGCTGCGCAAGGACCTTAAGATCGAAGCCATCTGTTCGGTCTTCGGCAACTGTTCGGCCCATCAGGCCGCTCTCAACAGCATGAAGATCCTCGATCTGATCGGCTATCCCGACATTCCCATCGCCGAAGGCGAGAACAAGCCGCTGATTGGCGAAGCCAGCTTTGCGGTCAATGTCCACGGGGCTAACGGGATCGGCGGGGTAGAGCTGCCGGAAAGCCGGCGTAAGCTGTGTGAACTGAATTCCGTGGATCTGCTGGTAAAACTGGCCCGGGAGAATCCCGGAGAACTGATCCTGGTGACACTGGGGCGGATGACCAATGTGGCTCTGGCTCTAAAGATTGAGCCAAGGCTGCCCAAATTAATCAAAAAGCTGGTCTTCATGGGCGGAACCATCTACCAGGAAGGCAACGTCGCCCCCTTTGTGGAAGCCAACATCGGCGGCGACCCATTAGCGGCTCAGAAGGTGCTGCAGGCCGGCTTTGACAGTATTCAGGTCGGTCTGGACGTCACCCAGACCACCCATCTTACCGGTGAGGATCTGAAGTGGCTGGCGGCCAACTGCTGTAAGGAAAACGAAAAGGCGGTGGCCTATCTGCGCCAGGCCTTAGTCAGTTATTTCGCCTTCAACCATGAGGCTTCGGGCATGGTGGACTGCTGTCCGGTCCATGATCCGCTGGCCATGCTGTTGACTGTCGAACCGCAGTTGGGCAGAATCGAATACTGGCCGGCCAGCGTGGAGACCAAAGGCCGATATACAGCCGGGCAGATCATCATCGACAAGCGGCTGCACCACGAAGATTGGCCGTTAATGGGCTGCGTACTGGAAGTTGATCATCGCAAATGCGTTGAGACCATCCTTCAGGCCTTCTGTTAGGAGATGATTAAGGGGGTAAGCATGAATTATCGGGTTATTGACAGAGAAACCTATTATCGTAAGGGCGTCTACCGGCACTTTACCGAGGACTGCAAGTGTTCAGTCTCCCTGACCGCCCGGATCGATGTCACTGATTTGGTGGAGTATTCAAGAAAGAAGGGAACGAAGTTCTATCTGAATTTCCTCTATCTGCTCACGAAGGTGCTCAACAGCCGTCAGGACTACCGGATGAACTATCTGTGGCAGAGCGATGAACTGGTCTGTTATGATCAGATCAATCCTACCCAGTATGTCTTCCATGAGGATACCGAGACCTGCACGCCGGTCTATACGACCTATTATGAGAACTATGAAGAGTTTTATGAAAAGGCTCTGCAGGATTTGGAAGAAGCAAAGAAGAGCCGGGAATACCGGCTGGATCCGGCGGCTCATCCTAACTGGTTTGACGCTTCCTATATTTCCTGGCTGTCCTATGATGCCATGCACCTTGAACTGCCTGACGGCTATCTTTACTTTCTGCCCATCGTCAACTGGGGAAAGTACCGCCTGGAAAACGGCCGGCTGATGATGCCATTGACCGTAAGGCTTAACCACGCCGTCGCCGATGGCTACCTGGTCGCTCTGGTATTCAAACTGCTGGAGCAGGAAATGGAAATCTTCGTATCCAGACAGTAAAATTATCTTTGAGAGAAAAGAACATATGCAGATCGTATTAGTAATCTTAGCCAGCATTGTCCCCGCCGGGCTGATGTATCTGTGGCTTCGCAGTCAGAAAAAGGAAGAACCGGCTTATGAAAAGACCTGCCGCAAGGCCTTCCTTAATGGTGTCTGGTCAGCCCTTCCCATCATGGGAATGGATCTGGGCCTGAGCATTGTGGGCGGTATTGTCGGGATCAACAAACTCCATCCAATTGCCGTAGATTTCTTCGAAACCTTCTTCCTGTTCGCTCTGGTTGAAGAACTGGGAAAGTTTCTGGCCTTTAAGAAGACCCTGAAGAAGGCTGATTATGCCTACAGCCGGCTGGATGTCATCACCTTCATGACCATTGTCGGTGCCGGATTCGGCATTTTGGAAGATGTTGTCTATGCCTTTATCACCAGCCCCGGTCAGGGTCTGGTCCGCGGTTTGACGATGATGCATGCCGTCTTCGGCTTCATCATGGGCTACTTCTATTCCCGGGGATTACAGAGCGGCAAGAAGAGCGACTTCGTGCTCGCCTTCCTGTTACCGTATCTCTATCATGCTCTTTACGACTTCTGCTTGTCCGACAAGCTGCCCGAGGATGCCTTCATCTTTGCCTTTACGGCCGTCTCGCTGGCTGTGCTGGCGCTGGTCATGGTTCCAATCATGATCCGCTTCTTCAAGAAGTCCCGCAGCAAGACAGAATACACCGAACCGTTGAATCGTACTCAGGATGCCTAGACATCCTTTTTTGATGGGCTAAGGCCAAAAGAAAAAAGTCCGCCCGCGGACTTTCCAAAACTTAGAAGATGCCCAGAATAATGGTGATGGCCCCAATGATGACCATCCAGACCCAGGAATCCTCCAGCTTTCTGACCTTTTCCTCATCATCCTGAAACTTACGGCTGATGAAGCGCTTGGGGTTGGCCTTGACCATTACGCCGTAGAGCATGAACAGCGCTCCGGCGATCACCATGAATAATCCTTCAATTCCTTCCATCATTCTTTTCCTTTCCGTAGATAATAGTAGGTGCTGTCGGGAATCATCTCACTACCGTAGACATATTCCTGAAAATCAACGGTATAGTTTCCTTCATCATCCTGGCTCAGTCCGGTAATACCCAGATAGGGGTTGGGCCCGTCCAGAAAGTGATGATAGGGAGTGCCTTTAAGAAGGCAGGCCAGCAGATTGATGACCGCTCCATGGGCAACCAGCACGCAGTTTCCTTCAGTCTTCTCCACGGCTTTCAGAAACCGCCGGGCGGCGTGGTCCTGACTTTCCCCGCCCTTGGGGAAAGCTTGCGGCGGAGCGTTTTCGGTAAGGTAGCTCTTCTGATAAAGCGGGAAGTATTCGGCCTTGGGCTTTCCTTCCCATTGGCCATAGCTGATCTCCCGGGCTTCTTCAATGACCTCATAACCCTTTCCTTCCGGTAAGAAGGCCTGCAGAGTCTGAACTGCCCGTTTCAGCGGGCTGGTGTAGTAGTTTTCAATGCCCTTGTCGTCAAAGTAATGTTTTAACCGGGCCGCTTCAGGCAGCTGGCTGGGGTGAAGATCGATGTCGGTACCGCCGCCCAGATAGTAAGGCGTGTTATCAGGACCGCCGAAATCCGGCAGGCCATGTCTGACCAGATAGATCCTGCGCATTAAGCGGCTCCCAGCTGAAGGTAGTCGATGGCGCGCTCTTCAACGGTCAGCTTACCGTTTTCTTCCGTGATCTCGGTGATCGACAGGAAGGGAATCTTGTACTGCTTGTATTCCCGCCAGTCCAAGCCGTAAAGAGCGGAGCAGGTCAAAGAGATCAGGGTAGTGTGGGCGACGATGACCGCGTTGCCCTGAGTCGACAGGATGGCCTTGATGGCCCGCTGGGCCACGTCATGGACGTGCTCAGGATGGCCGATGTCGGGCACGCCCTCATATCTGACACCCCGGCAGGAGTCGATGTAGCCCTGGCCGTAGTCAGGAGTAAGCTTGGTCAGTTCAACGCCTTCCCAGTTGCCGTAATTGGCTTCGATCATCCCGGGCAGAACGATGGGCTCAACGCCTTCGGGAAGGAAGGCAGCCAGGGTCTGGCGGGCTCTTAACAGCGGGGAGGAGTAGTAATTATCGATGTCCTTGTCCGCAAAGAAAGAGCGGAGCTGCTTGGCTTTTTCCAGATATTCTTCGGTTACCGGCACGTCATTGCTCTGGCCCAGGGCATACCTGGGACCGTTGAACTGCGGCCGGCCATGTCTTACCAGATAGATCTTTCTCATGTCTTCCCTCTTCTTGTTGGCCCTTTGGCAGATATATTATAATATACAAAAGTGAGTGTGAGGATAATGATTGACAGCAAATACATGTACCTTTCCCCGCCCAGGCGGGCGATAGCGATGGCCAGCAAGAACGTGGCAGTAAA
>JAEEGL010764009.1_pt1 | contig 20024 bp, 18 predicted proteins | sample 9134231 | NCBI WGS metagenome assembly JAEEGL01 (sample SAMN16246548, study PRJNA631951) | gut metagenome | biome: gut microbiome; feature: rumen; material: fiber-attached | host: Bos | place: Iran: Karaj | collected 2018-10
AAGATAAGCGTCATAATCCGCAGTGGTGGAAGCGGTGGAGGAATAGTACTCCGCAACGAAATCATCGTTCCATTCGGGCTTCGTCATGATCCCGTTGACCGTAACGGCAAATTCCGCGTCTTTGCCCTGCAGTTCCTCGTTGCTGTAATCGTCGGGGAAAGTCACGCTGACAGTTACTTCATCACCGGGATGCGTTCCGACGAGCTGGTCTTCAAAATCATCGATATACGATCCGGAACCGATCTCCAGTGTCGTCCCTGCCCCGTCTGTTGAACCGCCGTCAAAAGCGACACCGTCGATCGTACCGACATAGTCCAGATTGATCGTATCGCCTTCCTTCACGGTAAGGGATGGATCGTCATCGGAATACTGATGGGCATTGAGCATGGACTGATGCTGTGATTCCAGGTATGCCTCGTCGGCTGTTACAGAAGCTTCATCTATTTTGATGTCGGATGCCGAAAAAGAAGGCAGGAGCTTGTTCACATCGATATCCTTCAGTGTTCCGTCGCTGTTCAGGAATCTGGTGTAATCCGAAGAAGGTGTGATCTGGTTCGCCTTTTTAATGACTGAACTCACGATCCCTGTAACGATGAGGATGAGGATCACGGCCGCAGCTGCGAACAGGATGATCCTGTTCAGTTTTTCCCTCTGTTTTCTCTTGCGTTCCTCTTCCTGGACCTGCAGGCGCTTTGCCTTTGATTTGCTGATTTCTTCTGCCATTTTCGTTATGCATCCTTTCTGATAGTTTTCCGTGTATAATAAGCAAATGCACGCTGAGGTATAGTATACTACAATATTTGTGAAAATAGTGTGAAACACAATGATCATAAGTAATGAAAGGGCTGTATGTGGTACAGGGAACTTCTGTCCTGGTACGGGGAAAATAAAAGAGACCTGCCCTGGCGCAGCGAAAGGCCTGACCCTTATCACGTCTGGGTGTCGGAGATCATGCTGCAGCAGACAAGGGTCGAAGCGGTAAAGGATCACTACTGCCGGTTCATAAAAGCGTTTCCGGATGTACGGGCACTTGCCGAAGCGGATACGGACACTGTCCTGAAACACTGGGAAGGCCTGGGTTACTACAGCAGGGCACAGAATCTGAAGGCCGGCGCGGGCCAGGTCATGGAAGAGTACGGGGGACAGATCCCGCACAGCGCAGCGGAACTTAAGAAGATCAAAGGTATCGGAGAGTATACGGCCTGTGCCATAGCTTCGATCGCCTTCGGGGAAAAATGCGCTGCCGTTGACGGGAACCTTCTGCGGATCTTTGCCCGGCTGACAGCATATACGGAGACTATCAGGACACAGAAGGCCAGACAGGCGGCGGAAAGGTATTTTCTTGGCCAGATGCCGGAAAACGGCCTTCCGGGTGTTTATGGAAACATGAACCAGGCATTGATGGACCTGGGATCGGAAATATGCGTGCCGGTAAGGCAGGAACTCGGACCAGACTGCTGCCGCTGCCCGCTGGCCGGCAGCTGCAGGGCATATGAGGCGGGAACGGAGAGGGCCCTGCCCGTCATGCCGGAAAAGAAAAGCCGCAGGATACAGGAACGGACAGTTTTTGTGATCCGGGACAATGACAGGTTCGTACTCCGGCAAAGACCCGCGAAGGGTCTGCTGGCAGGGCTGTACGAGTTTCCGAATGTTGAAGGGTCTGCGGACAGGAAAGAAGCGCTTCGCTGCATCGAAGAACTTGGCTTTTCACCTGTCCGGATCATGGAACTGCCGGAGGCGGTGCATCAGTTTACACATGTGGAATGGCGGATGAAGGGCTATGCCGTCTGGGTGGATGATCTATCTCCTGCCAAAGCCGGAGAGAACGGCTGCTTTGCGGCCACAGCCGGGGAAATAAGCGAAAAGTATTCCATTCCTTCGGCTTTCGGGGCATACCGCCCTTCCGCTCAGTGATTTGTTTTGTTAAAATCACACAAATGTGGCAGAATATAGATAATGTTTTCGGGGAGAAACTATCTGAGGGGGACTTGATCATGAAAAGAAGCAGCGGAATTTTGATGCCGGTTTTCTCATTGCCGTCGCCGTACGGGATCGGCACTGTCGGAAAAGCGGCGTACGACTTCGTGGATTTTCTCCATGATGCGGGGCAGACCTGGTGGCAGATACTGCCAGTAGGTCCGACAAGCTACGGCGATTCGCCATATCAGAGTCCTTCGGCTTATGCAGGCAACCCGTACTTCATAGACCTGGATCTTCTGGCGGAGGACGGCCTCCTGACAAAGAAGGAGATCAATGCCGTGTCCTTCGGAGATGATCCGGAGCATGCGGATGACGGCCTCTTATACGAGAACAGGCTTCCGCTTTTAAAGAAAGCCATGGAGCGCGGCTGGGACGGCGCCGCGGAAGAGATCAGCGAATTCCGGAGGGCAAATGCCTTCTGGTTGGAAGATTATGCTGTATTCATGGCGGTCAAGCGCGCCAACGGGATGCAGTCCTGGCTGGAATGGGAAGATGAAGGCCTGCGTATGCACAGGCAGGATGCCATCGACCGGGTCAGGCCGGAACTGGAAGAGGATATCAGGCTTTTCATATTTGCGCAGTACCTTTTCTTTAAACAATGGGCAAAACTCCGCGAGTACGCGCATGAAAAGGGCATTATGATCATGGGCGACATGGCCCTTTATGTCGCGCTCGATTCGGCGGATGTCTGGTCGTCGCCCGAGAACTTCCTGCTGGATGAAAAGAATGTACCTGTCGACGTGGCGGGTGTGCCGCCAGATTATTTCACTGCCGACGGCCAGCTCTGGGGGAATCCCCTGTACAATTACGGCCGCATGGAACAGGACGGTTACGGATGGTGGATCCGCAGGATCGGCGGAGCCGCGCAGCTTTATGACGCGATCCGGATCGATCATTTCAGGGGCCTGGCCAATTACTGGGCCGTACCGTACGGTGAAGCCACGGCCAAGAACGGCAGATGGGTCCAGGGTCCGGGCATGCGCCTGGTCGCTGCGCTGAAAGGGTGGTTCACGGATGTGCAGTTCATCGCGGAAGACCTCGGCTTCGCTACGCCTGAAGTAGCCCAGCTTTTGAACGAGTCCGGCTTCCCCGGGATGAAAGTGCTGGAGTTTGCCTTTGATTCGAAGGAAGAAAGTAATTACCTGCCCCATACTTATCAGCGGAACTGTATCTGCTATACGGGGACGCATGATAACGATACCGTAATGGGATGGCTGAAGACAGCGGATAAAAATGACCTGAAGAAGGCAAAAGCCTATCTCGGCATCAATGACAGCGAAGGTTTTGTCAGAGGAATGATCCGCGGCGGGATGGAGAGCGTTGCCGACCTGTTCATAGCCCAGATGCAGGATTATCTGGAGCTCGGCACCGAAGCCAGGATCAATACACCGGGCGCCGCGAGCGGCAACTGGACCTGGAGGATGCTGCCCGGCAAGGCAGACAAAAATCTGGCAAAAGAAATATACGCAATGACAGAAATCTTCGGCAGGCTGAACAGAATTTGACTATCTGAAGCATAAGTTCTAGAATAAATTGTTTTGCAGTGTGATTTTTGAATTTATACGTTCGGGTTTAAATGGATACAAATAAACAGCCGGATCAGAAGATCGGTTTTTCGTTATATTTTAAGAAGCTGCTGTTCCCCGTTTGCGCGGAACTGCTTTTCATCCTGTCCTATATACTGTGGCCTGAGAAGGTGCTTTATTTCAACGCGGCCTTCGGCATTATCATCGTTATTTATTTCAGGAAACTGTTTTCATTCCGTAAGTGGACAGGCTTTTTCCGGCTCCGCCAGTTCTGGATCGCTGTCGGTATAACGGCAGTCCTGACCTATCTTCTCCACAGACTGACGGAACTTGTGTCGTTCCGGGAGCTCATCGGTATCCCGGAAGGCAGTATTTCAACAATGATACCCAGCAGCACCACACTTGCGGGATCTTTGTTCAATATGCTGCTGTATACACTGATCACGATCGTCCTGCCGCCGTTCGTCGAAACTCTTTTCTATAAGCGTGCAATGATCAGGTTCGAAACAAAATGGCTGATCTATACTACCGCGGCTGCAGGCATGATACTCTGTTCGCTCAATTACGCGCTCGGTCTGCCGGGGATCGTGGAGGGCGTTTTTGTATCGCTTCCCCTGACCGTGGTATTTCTTCTGACACGCAATATTTACATACCGATCACTGCCCAGCTGATCGTCGGTCTGGCCCGCTTTACCTATCCGATCATCTACGACATAGCGAGGATCATAACCCGATGATCTGAAGCTGCTGTGACCGGCCAGATCACCTGAGACTTGAAAAACGGATCGAAGGAGCGGCAATGGCAGAACGGGGTTACGCCGTCATCACAGGAGCAAGCTCCGGAATAGGCGCGGAATTTGCCAGAGCGTATGGGAAACAGGGCTTTGGCCTGATCCTCTGCGCCAGGAGGAAGGTCATACCGGACGATATACCGGAAGGGACTGACATCCGTTATGTATGCGCGGATCTTTCCGGAAAAGAGGGCTGCACAGCCCTTATGGATGAAGTCCGAAAGACCGCCGGTTCCGGCTGCAGCGTGGAAGTGTTTATCAACTGCGCGGGTTTCGGCCTTGCTGGCGCGTTTTCCGATACGGATGCGGACCGCGAGCTGGAAATGATCGATCTCAATGTAAAAGCTGTCCATTTCCTGATGAAGGAAATGCTGGCCATATTCCGTGCCCGGGGAAGGGGTACGATCCTGAATGTGGCTTCCAGTGCCGGGCTTTTCCCCGGCGGTCCCTACTTTTCCACATATTATGCAACCAAATCGTATGTCTGTGCGCTGACGAAAGCCGTTGCCCAGGAACTGAAAGAAGAAAAAAGCGGTGTCTATACCGCCTGTCTCTGCCCCGGGCCGGTCGATACCGGATTCAATGAAACAGCCGGAGTCCGGTTTGCCCTGCAGGGGATAAGCGCGCATGAGTGCGTATCCTATGCCCTGCGGCAGATGGATAGAAAAAAAACAGTGATCATACCGGGCCTGTCCATCTGGGCAGCCGTGTTTTTTGCAAGATTCGTACCCGACAGGTTCCTGATGCCTGTCATAGCCCGCCAGCAGAAAAGAAAGAGTGGAAGATAAGCCATGGAAAACAAAAGAACAGGTCTGAACCAGGATATCTATGACAGGATCGCCAGGCTAAAGGATAATATATCCTCCGTCGTGGTCGGCGCGGGACCGGTCATCAATCATATGATCACGGCACTGATCGCCGGAGGGCACGTCCTGCTCGAAGATGTGCCGGGCGTGGGCAAGACAACGCTTGCGAGGTCCCTTGCGGCATCACTGACCGCCGAATTCTCGAGGATCCAGTTCACGCCGGATACCCTGCCCGGGGACGTCACGGGAATGTCCGTATACAATATGAAAACGGGCGAATTTGAAGTGCGCAAAGGCCCGGTATTCGCCAATATCGTCCTGGCTGATGAGATCAACCGGACATCTCCCAAGACGCAGTCGGCACTACTGGAAGTCATGCAGGAAAGGCAGGTCACGATCGACGGTGCAACATACCCGGTGGAAGAGCCTTTTATGGTCATCGCGACTGAAAACCCCATGGATTTCTCCGGGACTTTCCCGCTGCCGGAAGCACAGCTGGACAGATTCATGATGAAGCTTTCCGTCGGATACCCGGACAATGATGATACCATGCTGCTGGCAAAACGGTTCCTGAACGGACAGCTTGAAAAAGAACTATCTCCCGTGCTGGACGAAGAAGATGTCATGACGCTTCGGCAAAAGGCGCTGCAGGTGAAGGTCGCCGACAGTATTATCGAGTATACAGCGGCTATCATTGCAGCTACAAGGATAAACAGGGAACTCAGGTTCGGCGCATCACCGAGAGCCATGCTGGACATGCTGGCCGCCATCCGTGCCCGGGCGCTTACGCTCGGCAGGGATTACTGCATACCGGAAGACGTCGTGACGATGGCCAGGGTGGTGATACCCCACAGGCTGCAGATCACGACGGAAGCCGCCATGAACAGGTATGACGCCGTCTCTATCCTGGAATCGGTCGTGAAAGGCGTCAGTATACCCTCAAGTTTATGATCAATAAGATCCGTCTTACCATTTATCTGGCAGCCCTGGCCGGCTGTGTCGTCTGGATCAGCTTTACCGGGGGAGCTGCTGCCTATATGACTTTTTTTGCTGTACTGCTCTATCTGCCCGCAGCCTGCCTTTACGCGCTCTATTCTTCACTGACGCTGCACATCTGGCAGGGCCTTCCGGAACACAAAGTGACGAAACAGGAAGAGGAAACATTCAGGATCATCCTCGAGAATACAGGTTTCCTGCCGGTAAATGCCATGAAACTGGTCTGGGAGGAGGATCTGTGCAAAAGGAACGGGATCCCTTCGGACACAGTGTATTATCTGCGGGCAGGGGAAAGGATGGAATTATCCTGCAGTATGACGTGCCAGTACGCCGGTACCTACCCTGTGGGCGCGAAAAACTTCCTGCTGCCGGATGCTTTCGGGATCCTGAAGCTGAAATTCAGGGTCATGCATGAATTCAGGGCGATCGTCAGGCCCAGGATCACGAACGCGGCAGATGAGAGGCTTTCCCTTGAAGACAGGCTCAGCACCTTTTCGCTGTCGGATCCGGTCAACAAGGACGATATTCTCGGCAACGACATCCGTATGTACATCCCCGGCGATCCCATGCGCCAGATCCATTGGAAGAATACTGCCAGATCGGGTGAACTGATGGTGAGGCTCCCGAAGGAGAAGGAGATAAGGCTGATCAACGTGATCCTGGTCCCTGAGCGGCCGCCATATGAATTCGACGGCATCTTAAGGCGCGACCGCTTCCTGGAGTTTGCCGTGTCGGCCGCTGCCTGGTTCGGCAGACAGTCCAAGGCATGCATGTTTATCTATCCCCACGCTACGGTCCGCCATGAGCTGGTCGATGATATGCCGTCGTTCTACAGGTTTTATGAAGACCTTTCCGACGGGATCTATTTCGGCAGGGAAGAAGACCAGGAGAACGGCGGGGCGGCGATGATAGAAGAGACCAGGAGGTCGTTTGACGAACGCAGCACCGCCCTGCTTATCTTCAGGGAAAACGAGTTCTGACAAGAGGCGCGGAAATGCAGGATGTGATGGAAAAGCTCGGCTATCTGAAATTCCAGATGAGGGAATGGGGCAGTATTTACCGCTTTATCCTGCTCTGCTGCTTTGCCATGGCCTTTTCCTGTTTCTGGCCGGATGTCTTCGATCTTCCCTTCGTACTGCTGTTCGGCGCCTTTTTTGAGCTTATCCAGTATATCGGCAAAAGGGCCGGCAGGGACGCGCTGTTTACGGGCGTTATTGCGCCGACAGCCGTGATACTCGTCCTGATCTTAAGGCACAGTGACATCGGCAGGGACGTTCTTTGCGCGGTACTGTTCTGGTATGCCGCCTATACGGTGATGCTGGGCAGATACCTGCTAAAAGCTGTCCTTGCTGTCCTTGTATTCCTCAGTCTGTATTATCTCAAAGCGGCCGACGTTACAAAGCCGATGGCCGCCGTCTTTATCATTGCCATTCTGACGGAGCTTTCGAATATCTTTGCACGTGAAGGGCCGGAGAATACCGGTGCCGGACGGACATCCGGATGCGCCAATACATATGAAAGACCGAAAAAAGGCGGCATCATCAGGATCTGGCTTCCTTTCTTCACGATCTATGTTTTCCTGGTCGCTCTTCTGCCTGTCTCCGCGAAGCCTTTTGACTGGAGCTTTGTATACCAGCTTACAAGGGATATCCGGGAACAGGCGTCCAACGCTGCCGCGGACCTGGAATACTTTTTCCAGCGGCTCGGCTTCCGCGGGGGCTATGTCAGCGGATATAACGGCCTCGGGAACCGTTCCGCTTCGCTTGCGGCCAGTGACAGGAAGGAGCTGTACATTTCAGAACGGATCCCTTATGTGCTCTATCTGGACGGCGTATCCTATGTCACTTTCGGCGAAGACGGCAGATGGACAGGCAGAAGCGCAGTTTCGGAATATGACAGCGGGTGGCTCGCGCTGTACCTGAACGCCCTCCGCAGGGAAGGCATCACCAGGGAAGAAGCCCAGTGCTTTTCCGAGATCTATGAAAGAACGATCATTTACGGCCAGATGAGGACGAGGGACCTCATGCACCCCCTCAATACGATGATCCTGGGAGACAGCGCGCAAAAAGAGCTTGAGCCGGGCGGAGGATTCCTGCTCCGGAAATCCAGAAAGAGAGGCTTTGCCTATGATGTGACGCTGATGGAACTGGATACGGTCAGCCCGTATCTGCTGCGCGTTTTCCGGAACAGGAGCGGAACGGATCCGGACGAATACGCCACATACTCCGAGATCAGCGCCTATATGACTGAAGTGTACAAAAAGCCTTTCAACCGGTACTTTTCCCTGACCGAATACATGAACTGCGTCGATCGCTTTTCCAACATGGATCTTGCGCCGTATCTGGATACCTCGGGCACAACGGAAAGGATGAGGGAACTGGCCCTTTCGCTCACGGAAGGAAGGGACAGTGATTTTGACAAATGTATGGCGATAGAGGCCTATCTCAGGCAGTACCGGTACTCGACACAGCCGCCGGAAGTGCCGGAAGGCGAAAACTGGCTGGACTATTTCCTGTTCGAAGCAGGAGAGGGCTACTGTGTGCACTACGCCAGTGCAATGGTCGAACTGTGCAGGCTTGCCGGGATACCGGCCCGGTACACGGAAGGATATGTCTGCCGCTTTAAAGAGAAGCCGGAGGAAGGAGACGCGAAAGGCTATCCGGTCAGGGGATCGGAAGCCCATGCATGGCCCGAGGTCTGGATCAACGGCTTCGGTTTTGTGAAATTCGAACCCACGGCGGGTATGCCCAACGCCGCGGAGCGGGCCTGGGGAAAGCTGACCAGGGCGGATCAGGGCATTGCGGAGGGCGGCGCCGCTGTCGCCGCTCTGGAGCCGTACGCGATGCCGGAGCCGGATATTGAGTTCGCCGGATATGAAGAACCGGAGCAGGAAGAGGAAGAAGACAGGGCGGCCGCGATCCTGGAAGCGGTCAGAAGATGGGTCCTGATCCTTTTTCTCCTTATCCTGGTGATCATCGTTTACCTTCTTCTGATGCTTGTCTTCCGCAGGATCTGGCTGAACCTTAAGTACAGACGGGCCGGCCTGAAAGACCGGATGATGATGGAGCAGAAGGATATCAGGTGGATCATCTTAGAGCTGACCGGGCGCAAAGCGGCCGAAAAGGACCGCGGTGATAACGAGACTATGCTGGAAACTGCCGCAAGGCTTGCGAAAGCTGCGGATAATATCGATGCCAGGAATCTGTATGAACGCGCGGTAAAGAGCGTTTATGTATGGTACGCGTACAGTTACGGGGATCATGAGCCCGGCACGGAAGATCTGCGGGATAGTGCGGATTTCAGGAAAGCGCTCTATACAGTCTATCTTGAAAAAGCCGGCAGCTCGCTTATCAGGGGACTGCTCCTGCGGCTCAGGGCTATGTGGCAGCTGTCCTGTGTCTATATGCGTGACGGGGCAGGCGTGAAAAACAGAGCCTGAACCACCCGGGTTTTTCTTGTAAATTCACCGGACGACCTTATAATCAGACTATAAGAGCCATTTATCTGTTTAGGAGGGATACGGATGAATTTTCTGGAAGAGAGGATCTTAAAGGACGGCCAGGTACGTCCCGGCAATGTGGTCAAGGTCGACAGCTTTCTCAACCATCAGCTGGACGTAGGCCTTCTGGATGAGGTCGGGAAAGCCTTTTATGAAAAGTTCAAAGATGCCGGGATCACCAAAGTAGTAACAGTGGAAGCGTCCGGCATAGCGATCGCCGTGCCGACGGCAAGATATTTCGGTGTGCCGGTATTATTCGCCAAAAAGGCAAAGAGCAAAAACCTTGACGGCGATCTGTATACGGCAAAAGTCATGTCTTTCACCTATGGACAGGAGTATACTGTCACTCTTTCGAAAAAATACCTTAACAGCAGCGATACGGTACTGCTGGTGGATGATTTCCTCGCCGTGGGAAAGGCGCTGCAGGGACTGATATCCATCTGCGACCAGGCCGGCGCAAAGGTCGGCGGCATCGGGATCGCCATCGAGAAAAGCTTCCAGGAAGGCGGAAGGCTCCTGCGTGAAGCGGGATATCCTCTTTACAGCCTGGCCAGGATCGCTTCGATCGACGACGGACAGATCAACTTCGTACAGGAGTAATGATGGCTGAACCGATCCGGCACATGATCAGAAACTGTCTGGTAAAACTGACAGCTGCTCTGGCGGCAGCTGTCTTTTTGACTGCGGGCTGTGCAGGCGCTGCCGGTTCACAGGAGGCAGCGGACGGCGATGCGGCCGCCAAGACACAGCTGCCGTCTGCTTCCGTCCTTAGCAGGACGATCGTCTGTGACGGGATAAAAGATACATATAAACTGGTCTTTATATCTGACCTGCATATCATAGCCGAAGAGGATACCTCCGCTGCCGGGACAGCGGACAGCAGCTTTATTGATCCGGATGCGCAGGAGACCGTAGATGAACGGTATAAAGCCTTTGGAGCGGACGGCATTTCCTCTGCCGCGTACTGGCCGGAACTTGCGTCCGGACTGAACAGTCTTGAGGCGGATGCCGTGCTCCTGGGCGGGGATATGGTCGATTTCTGCACACCGAACGCCCTGCGCGTGCTTTCTGAAGGGATCAGAATGATCGACGCCCCGGTGATGTATGTCAGGGCGGACCACGATACAGGCACCTGGTACAGCGAAGGATCCGGGACCGAAGAAGATGTAAAACAGTGGCAGGATGAAGTCGCAGATAACAGCGATGTGCTTCTCTTACAGCTTCCGGAACTGTGGATCATCGGTTTCAACAACAGCACGTCGCAGATCTCGGCGGACGCGCTCTACTGGGTGCAGTATTATCTGTCGGAATGCAGGGACAGAGGCATTCCGGCCATCTTCCTTACACATGTGCCTTTTCAGCCGGAAACAGACCGGGGCCTCGCCGGGGCATGCGGGCAGTCGCCGGACGGCAGGAACCTGTTCTGGGGACCGGACGGATATCATTATCCGGATTCGAATACAGCGGACCTGATCGATCTTCTTTATGCGGATGATTCACCTGTTGCGGCTGTACTCGCCGGGCATCTCCATTTCGGATATGAAGGACCGCTGGCGGAAAATGCCGTGCATACCATGCAGTATATCAATGAACCTGCGTTTGCCCATAAGATCACTGTTTTTACGATAACGGGGAAGCAATGAATTGAAATACCGGATCGATAGAGGAGCCGGCGCCGCCCCGGCCTATATGCAGCTCTATGAACAGCTCCGCCGTGACATCACCGGCGGTGTGCTTGAATTCGGGGATAAACTTCCGTCCAAGAGGCTGCTTTCCGAAGAGACGGGGGCAGGCCTGATCACGGTCGAGCACGCCTATGCCCTGCTGGAAGAGGAAGGCTATCTGGAGGCCAGGCAGCGGAGCGGGTACTATGTGATCTATACGGAAGCGGACAGCCTGCCGGAAAGGACAGGCCATGAGGCGGCCGGAACCGGTCATCGGCATGAACGCGCAGTCTCCGGCAGCACGATCGCAGAGCGAGATCCGGAAGAATTCCCTTTTTCTGTATACGCCAGGACAATGAGGAGGGTCCTCCTGGATTATTCGGACAGGATACTGGAGCCCTCTCCGGGAGCCGGCTGTGCCGAACTCAGACAGGCACTGGCGTCCTATCTGTTAAGAAGCCGCGGCATGGATGTGCGTCCGGAGCAGATCCTGATCGGTGCCGGCGCGGAATACCTGTACACCATGGCGGTAAGGATACTGGGCAGGGAAAAGAGGTATGCCATCGAAGAACCTTCCTACAATAAGATCAGACTCGTCTATGAGGCAGAAGGGGTCAGCGTGGAAGCGCTGGAACTGGGACCGGACGGGATCCTCAGCAGGAGTCTTCGCGAATGCAGGGCGGATATCCTGCATGTTACGCCCTTTACCAGCTACCCCAGCGGGATAACCGCGACGGCTTCGAAGAGAAAGGAATATATCCGTTGGGCGCTGGAGCGCGATGCCTTTGTGATCGAGGATGATTACAATTCGGAATTCTCTATTTCCACAAAAGCGGAAGACACGCTGTTCCTGCTCGAACCCGAACGCCACGTCATTTATATGAACACCTTCAGCCGGACCATATCACCGTCGGTCAGGATCGGTTATATGGTGCTGCCGGGCAAAAGATATCAGGCAATGCTGGAAAAGAACGCTTTCTATGCCTGTACCGTGCCGGTATTTGAGCAGCTCGTGTTGGCCCGCTTCATTGAAGACGGGGACTTTGAAAGACATATCAACCGGGTAAGGAGAAAGAGGAGAAAGAAGTGATCTGCAGGGCAGGTCTGATGAGCCGCAGGATAGCGGATGTGGTATAATAATTATGCCGTTTTTTGGACAGTTTCATCATATATGGGCTGTCCGTATTAACAGCAGATATGTATAAGGGTTTACTGTGGGAAAGGAGAAAGGAATAATATGTTTGACAGCTTTCTTGTAAGGAAGGACTCACTGGAGAACGTATATGACGCGTCCGGAAAGGCGGTCGGATTCAAATTCGGCGTAAGGCTTTCCAATTACCGTGGGATATATGTTTCCCTGGTGAATGATTTTTATGTCTGTATGGACGGGGAAGAATTCAAAACCGAAGATTACTGCCTTGAACTGAATGGAATGCCTCCCAGGACAATGGAGGAACTCATCAAGTATCCCTTTGAGCACTGGGATCTGCAGGATGAGGCAATGCTGTATGTAAAGAAAGAAGGAGGGCTGGCTCCCGGTATGCACAGCCTGGACTATCTTCCTTCCACGATGGACGCTTACGGATATCAGGCACACGATGACGAATGGGTGGTCAATCCTCCGAAGCCCGGCAAGGGCGGCGGCAAGCAGATGAGGCCCTGCCATTTCGATCTTGAGCTTCAGTAAGAAGGGAGGAAGATGACAATGATCAAAAGAGGCGTATCATTATACAGCTATCAGCAGAATGAATTCTTCCATACCATGACATGGAAGGATGAGTTAAAGGAAGTCGCGAACAATCTGCGCGGCGCTGACGGTATCGAGATCATCAGCGAATGCACGATCCCCCATTATCCCATGCCGCCGGAGAGCTTCTTCTTCGAATGGAACAATGAGATCGCGAGATGGGGCCTGACGCCCACCACGATGGATACCTACATGGACACCCTGCAGTTCCGCGACCATGTCCTGACGGATGCGGAGTGTGCCGAGAGGCTTAAATATGATATCAGGCTCGCCAAGAAGATGGGCTTCAGGAACATGCGTCTTTGCCACAATGTTCCCATGAAGGCCGTTGAACTGGCTCTTCCTCTTGCGGAGGAACTGGATATCCGTCTGACGAATGAAGTCCATGCGCCGAGCCCGATCAAGCCCAAGAGGGGCGTTGACTGGGGCGAGACGGTCGCCAGGGATATCGCGTTCATCCAGAGGACCGGAACCAAGCACTACGGCCTGCAGCCCGACATGGGCATTTTCCAGAACAAGCCCTGCCGTGTCATGCTCGCATACGCACTCCGTGCCAGCCTGTCAAAGGACGATTCCTTCAAGGCGGCTGATGAAGTCCTTGAAAAATACGATGAGATCGGCGAAGACAGGGAGGCTTTCTTCGCATGGGGCAAGGAAGCATATCCGGATCTGTTCGCGTCCAGGTATGCAAGTTTCATGTTCAGGGGTGCTTCCGCGGATCCGCTGGATCTGTACGATATCATCCCTTACATCTACTGCATCCATGGCAAGTTCTATGAAATGACCGAGATCCCGGGCAAGCCCGGCCAGTACGAAGACAAGTCGATCATGTATCCCGAAGTCATCGGCATCCTTGCCGACTGCGGTTATGACGGATATATCGATTCCGAGTATGAAGGCCAGAGAAGCCAGCAGGATATGGGCTATGAAGGACTTCCGAATGAAGTGGAAGAAGTCAGGCGCCATCATGAGATGCTTTCCAGGCTGATCGCGGAAGCGGACCATAAGAACAAGAGCAAACAGTGATCTTTGTCACTGTCCGGGACAGTAAACAGTTTCTGACCTGAAGAAAAGACCGTGCAGAGAGCCGCTTTATCCGGTGCTGCACGGCCTTTTTAACGGTGATTTCCCTGTGGACAGAATTGACAAACCGCCTGTGTTCCAGCATAGTAAAAATGCATCCAAGTAATAACAGGCAGAGGATAAGTCGGAATCTTTTATACATGAAACGGAGAACGGACTATTATGTCAGATAAAAAGAAACTATGGGCGCTTGCCGTTATACTGATCTCCCTCCCTCAGATGCACGGCGTCGGGCTTTCTCCCATGCTGGCGCAGATGGCAGCGGCTTTTCCGGAGGCAAGTGATACAAAGATCCAGTTCATCGGGACACTGCCTGCACTGCTCGTACTGATCACCAATCTTTTCCAGGCTTTCCTTGCGAAGAAGTTCAAGCATCGTTATCTGACAGCCTTCGGCTCCGGACTGATCGTCATCTTCGCGATCCTCGGGTACCTTTTTCACGGATCTGTCACGGAACTGTATCTGTGGTCGGCGCTCCTGGGCATCGGTGCCAGTTTTACGATCACGGTCGGGACCTTCATCATCGACGACCTGTTCGATGATTCCGAAAAGGTCGGTGTGCTTGGGCTTCAGGCTTTTGCAGCCAGTGCCGGTACCATGCTCGTTACGTTCCTCGGCGGGTTCCTGGTAAGAAGGAACTGGTATTCGGGTTATCTGGCCTATTTGATCTGTCTGCTTCCTCTGGTCGGAAGCCTTACGCTCCTGAAGGGCTCGCAGGAAGAAGTGGCGGCAGAACGGGCCGCACTTGCGGGCAAGACGGGAGAGAAGGGAGCTGCCGGAGTTCTGAAGATATCCGTTGCCGGTATCGTCTTTTCGATCCTCTGTGCGTTCCTTCATGGCGTCATCTACAATACACTGAATACGAACATCGGCCTTTTCCTGGTTGAAAAGGGCATCGGGAATTCGGGTACTGCCGGAACGATCGTTTCCCTGGGACTTCTGTTCTCCGGTATCATGGGCCTTCTGGTCGGATCCCTGGCGAAGAAGATAGGTATCTTTACCATCTCCTGCGGATTTGGCGTCATAGCGGTCGGAGATATGATCATCTCCGGTGCCGGGAGCCTTCCGGTCATCATGATCGGGGCGATCATCGCGAGTACGGCCGTATCCCTTATGATGCCCAATGTTGTGGCAAATACGACGAGATCCGCCGGCAGCCACGCCGCGATCGCGATCACGATCACACTGATCGGTGCGCAGCTGGGCAACTTTGCGGCGCCGGTGATCACGAAGCTCGCCGCATCACTGTTTTCATCGGATTCCGTTGTATACAGATACAGACTGGCGTCGATCCTCGGCTGTATCTTCGCCGTGCTGTCCGCACTGTATATCGTGAACGCCAACAGAAAGGCTGTGAAGAACTGACAGATCATGGCAACCCGCAAAAGAGCATTCATATCCGGACTTTATGACCCGGCCAAAATAGATACGGGCGACCTGCTGTTCGACGGCAATGCCCTGAAGAAGCTGCTCCTCCCGCTGATCGTGGAGCAGCTTCTTACTTCTTTTATGGGAATGGCGGATACGATGATGATATCCAGGGTAGGCAGCGCCGCCATTTCCGCTGTTTCTCTGGTCGATTCCATCAACATCCTGGTGATCCAGGTCTTTGCCGCGCTCGCGACCGGGGGAACGATCATCTGCTCGCAGTATATCGGCCACGGTGATAAGGAGCGCTCCAACGGTGCGGCCAGGCAGGTGGTACTGGCGATACTCTTTATTTCCTGCATTGCGGCTGCGGTATGCATGATCTTCTGTATGCCGATCCTGCGGCTGGTGTTCGGGACGGTAGAAGAAGCCGTTATGCGCAATTCGCAGGTGTACTTCCTGGTGACGGCAGCTTCTTTCCCGTTCCTTGCGCTGTTCCAGGCCGGGGCGGCATTCTACCGGGCAGGCGGCAACAGCCGTTTCCCCATGACAGTTTCCATTATCTGCAATGCCGTCAATATTGCCGGCAATGCGGTCTTTATCTTCGCATTTCACTGGGGCGTTTTCGGCGCCGCGCTCTCTACCCTGATATCACGCATACTGCTGGCGGTCATCGTGTTTGCTTTTCTTCGCCTTCCCAGGCAGGTCATCGTGATCGACAGATATCTGTCGATGCGTCCGGATCTTGCGGTCATCCTGAAGATCCTGTCGGTAGGGATCCCGGCGGGAATAGAAAGCGGCATGTTCCAGTTCGGCAAACTGGCCATCCAGTCGTCGGTATCGACTCTGGGAACAGCGGCGATCGCAGCCCAGGCCATGACAAATATCCTGGAAAGCCTGAACGGTATCGCCGGTATCGGCATAGGGCTCGGGCTCATGACTGTCGTGGGCCAGTGCATCGGCGCGGGCCGGAACGAAGAAGCAAAATACTATATCGTAAAGATATTTCTGATCGGTGAAGCTGCGGTCACTGCATCCTGTCTGATCGTATTCGCGATCACCAGGCCTGTGGTATGGCTCGCCGGCATGGAACCAGTAAGCGCGGATATGTGCGTATGGATGATGGGCTGGATCACCCTGGTAAAGCCCCTCGTCTGGTCGGCTGCCTTTATTATCCCCTATGGTTTCAGAGGCGCCGGCGATGTGAGATTCAATATGATCATGTCGAGCTTAAGCATGTGGCTCTGCCGGGTCGCCCTGGCGACCGTACTGATCAGAGTCTTCGGCTTTGGCCCCATCGCCGTCTGGATCGGCATGTTCTCTGACTGGACGATCCGCGCCATTATTAACTGTTTCCGTTTCAGATCGGGGAAATGGCTGGAGCACGCGGTGATCTAGTTATCTGACGATATATTTTATGGACTGTCCGTCAGGCTGATGCAATGGTTCTCCGCGCCTTATGCCGCGGCCGGTACTTTGGGACCGTCCTTTGGTCCCTTATGTACCGTTGCCAGCGGCATCAGAGCGAGAGCGTGCCGGAGAACTATGTATCAGCTTGACGGACAATACAAAAAAGGAGGTCACCATGACTGAACTGGAAAAACAGAAGAATCTGGAGGAATACTGGAATAATGACCCGGAGATCGTGGAGGCGAAAAAGCGGGCCAGGATGATCACGCAGAGGATCAACCAGACGCCGGCAGAGGATACCGGAAAGATCTTTGATATTGCCTGCGAACTGTTCGGATCATGCGGGAAAGGGCTGTATATCAAGCCGCCTTTCTATTGTGATTTCGGTTACAACATACATGTCGGGGAAAACTGCATTATCAATTTCCAGTGTGTGCTTCTTGATGAAGCCCCCATCATCATAGGCGACAACTGTATGATAGGACCGATGACGGGACTGTACACTGTCAGCCATCCGCTGGATCCGGAACGCAGAGCGGCAGGATATGTTTCGGGAAAGCCTATCGTGCTTGAAGATAATGTCTGGATAGGCGGCAGCTGCACGATCCTGCCCGGTGTGACGATCGGCAAAAATGCCGTCATCGGCGCGGGTGCCGTCGTAACGAAAGATGTCCCGGCAAACACCGTGGCCGTAGGCAATCCGGCAAAAGTCATCAGAAAACTGTGAGCCTGCAGCCGGTCCGGGATGATTTTATTGTAGCCTGATACAGTGATATAATCTTATATGTATCAATATGTCTGAATTTGGAGGTGTATATCATGAAAGTAATCTCAACCGCTAACGCACCTGCAGCCATCGGCCCTTATTCCCAGGGAATGGTCGCAAACGGCATCGTGTACTCATCAGGCCAGATCCCGGTGGATCCCGCGACGGGCAATGTACCGGAAGGCATAGCCGCCCAGGCGGAGCAGAGCTGCAAAAATGTTGCCGCCGTCATCGAGGCGGGCGGAAGTTCCATGGAAAAAGTCATCAAGACCACCTGCTTCATCGCCGACATGGGCGATTTTGCAGACTTCAACGCTGTATATGAGAAGTATTTCGTGAGCAAACCGGCCAGGAGCTGCGTAGCCGTCAAAGCGCTTCCCAAGGGCGTACTCTGCGAGATCGAAGCGATCGCGGAGATCTGATCATCCTGACCGATCATATCAGGGGAGATTATTATGGCATTTGATATTAAGACAAAAATGAATGACAGGTTCAGGAATCTCCAGGGAGGCCTCTTCCTGAGCGTTGAGAAGGCAGATGTAGGTGAAGGCGCGGCAAAGTTCCAGGCTGCCGGCGGTGTCAATATGGCATGGGCGGATATGTTCTATCCGGATCCTTCCATTCCGGACTCCGTCCTGAAAGCCACTGTCGAAGCGCTTGAGACGGGTTTTCCTTCCCACTATACATTGCCGATCGGTATGCTGGAGCTGCGCCAGGCGCTTGCTGAGCATATTGAAAAGAAGGATGGCCTGAAGCTTGATCCCAGCCGGAATATCCTTATTGCTCCCGGCTCTGACTCCGGGCTGATGATGGCGATGATGCCGTTCCTGGAAGCAGGGGATGAAGTGCTGGTCCCGGATCCGTGCTATGCCAGCAACTATCTCAACTGTACGCTCCTTGGCGCAAAGGCTGTCAGTGTTCCGACCTGGTATGACGATAACTACAGGATCCACATCGAAGAGATGGAAAAGCGCCTGACGGATAAGACAAAAATGGTGCTTCTGACTCATCCGAACAATCCTACGACAGTCGTTTACCGTAAGGACAACCTGGAGGAACTGGCAAAGTTCATCGTGGATAACGACCTTGTACTTGTCTGCGACCAGGCGTTTGAAGACCACATCTTCGACGGGATAGAATTTGTCTCGCCCTGCACACTTCCGGGCATGTGGGAAAGGACGGTCACGGTCTGTTCGATGTCAAAGGGATACGGCCTTTCCGGCTACAGGATCGGATATCTGTACGCGGATGACCATATGATGGATGTCTATTACGGAGCTGCTGTCAATGTCCTCGGCGCGCCGAATACGATGTCTACATTCGGATGTATCGCTGCCCTGCACGATGATACGATACTGCCGGGGTATAAGGAGAGGCTTGACAGGCGCAGGATGCTGGCCTACGGGATCCTTTCCGCCGTTCCGGGCGTCCGGATGCGGCCTTCGGAGAGCGGGATCCTTTCCTGGCTCGATGTTTCACGGCTGGGCACTTCACAGGAGATCGTGGATTACCTGCGGGAAGAAGCGCTGATCATGGTCAATCCGGGCAGCCAGTACGGCGCCTGCGGAGAAGGATTCATCCGTATCGTCAGCGCATGCTTTGCGGACGACAAGGATGCGGCCGCATGCTTTGAACGTATAGCAGACGCGCTGACGAAGCTCGCAAAAGAAAAGGGGATCGCCTGAAGTGCGGCCTGAACCGGAAAAAGGGCGACCGTCGGATACAGCAGGGCGGACGGAAGCGGAGATCAGGACATATGATTTTCTGGACAGCCTGGGCGTAGAGTACGAACGGGTCGATCATGAGGCCGCCTTTACGATGGAGGCCTGCGAGGAGATCGATGCGGTACTGGGCATAAATATGTGCAAGAACTTGTTTTTGTGCAACAGGCAGCAGACGAGCTTCTATCTTTTGATGATGCCCGGGGATCTGGCGTTTAAGACGAAAGACCTCTCCGCCCAGATAGGAAGTGCAAGACTTTCCTTTGCTTCGCATGATAAAATGAAAGAGTATCTGGACATAACGCCCGGTGCGATGAGCGTCATGGGACTTATGAACGATACAGGACAGAAAGTGCAGCTGCTGATCGAAGAGAGCATTCTGCAGGATGAGTATCTGGGGTGTCATCCCTGCGTGAATACGTCCAGCCTGAAGATCAGGATGAAGGATATCACGGAGATCTTTCTTCCGGCAGTTTCGCATAACGCAACTGTTGTCAGACTGAAAGGATAAGGGGTTAATAATGAGCGAATATTTTGGGAAGGAAATACACAAACTGGGCTTCGGCCTGATGCGTCTGCCCAAACTCGAAGGCGTGAAGGCTGAAAACGGACAGCCTGCCATCGACGTAGAACAGGTGAAGGAAATGGTCGATTTCTTCATCGCTTC